>JACCEB011147122.1_pt1 | contig 12417 bp, 7 predicted proteins | sample 7454761 | NCBI WGS metagenome assembly JACCEB01 (sample SAMN15323454, study PRJNA562643) | freshwater metagenome | isolation source: river surface water | place: USA:Blue River Watershed | collected 2017-08-18 | reverse complement strand
TGGCAAAATCTGCACAACCAGCACCCTCACCGCGAAGAGCGTCTTTGTGTCCACCATAAACAGTGTAAGAGCCATGTTGAATCCAACGGCCTAGAAAATCAAAAAGTCTTGCACTGATTTCTGGTGTGGTTGGAACCACAAGGGTTTTGAGGCGCCCCTCGGCTTCTGAAGCCAGAAGATCATGATAGGATTTTTCAAAAGTTGTAAGGGCCCCTTTAAAAGCATAGGTCATTGAGCCTAAGCCTAACTTTTTCTCCCAAACAATTTTAGTACTTTCTTCTTTGTTTTCTCGCTCCATTCCTGTGAGGACATGCTGTATGCCAAATCGCTGGGGGAGTGAACTTTTAATTTCGACTGTAAAATGTCCTATGGGAGCATAATCTTTTTTTAAAGAATTAAATCCTCCAGACAAAAGCAAATGCCTAGGTGATTCCCAATTAATTTTAAGTCTTGGTCTTGTGACATGTATGCGGAGTTCGTCTTTCATAATGTTTGCTTCGGTAGATGGATAAAATTTTTAAAGAGGGCAAAAAGGTTCATTCATAAATTAAAATGTCTTTTATTACTTCTTTATTCGTGTCTTATTAATGAGTTACTTATACAGTTGATGAAAAGAATTGGCATAAAATAAAAACGATTAAAATTATTGTCATAAAGCGGTTGATTTCTTTGATCAGAAAAAAGGTCAGTGTTTTCAGATAATTCGAATGATATTTTTGTTTTTTTCAAAGATTCATCTACGTGTCATTTCAGAATATTTCTATAATCTCTCAATGGTCATTTAAATAAAGGAGAAACCATGAAAAACATTTTTATGGTGCTGCCATTAGCTTTATCGTTTTCGGTATTTGCTCAAAACTCAGCATCATTAGAAAAGAAGTGTGATGACATCATCAACAAGGCTAAAAAACAGGCCGACAACTGTTTAAAAATCAAAGATGCTCCAAAAAGAAAAGCTTGCTTTGATAAAATTGGACAGACTGTTGAACAGATGATGGGAAAAGCAAAAGAAGTTGAAGAAGTTTGTAAGCCTAAGTTCGATGCTGCTGGACAAGAGTATAAAGCTAAAGAAGCTTCTCTTTATCCAAATCAACCATCATCTTTCGGTGATTCTGCTCCTCAAGGTCAGCCTGGTCAACCACAAGCTGGTCAACCACAACAAGGACAACCTGGTCAGCCGCAAGCTGGTCAACCACAACAAGGACAACCTTCGAATGGTCAAGGCCCGGCCCCTGTTGATTGTCGTAAGCTAGTTTCAGACCTTGAGAAAGAAGCAGCTAAATGTATCGCTCAGGCAAGTTTTGAAAAGAGAAAAGCTTGTTTTGACCAAATTGGACAAAAATACAAGATAGAAGAAATTGAAGGCAAAGGAATTTGTCGTGCTGAGCTAGATGCCCTCAAAAATAAGGTTATGTCTCAGGAAAAATCAAAGTATCCTAATCAACCTTCTGCTCTTGGTGGTTCTGGATCACAAGGACAAGGTCCTCAAGGTCAGGCCCCACAAACTCAGCCTGGTAAACCAACTGACGATAAAGGTCAAAAGCCAGAAGGCACAAAAACTGCTGACTGTTCTAAAGTTATTGAAAAACTTAAGAAGGCTGCAGATGCATGCTTAAAATTAAAGGCACGTGATAAGCGTCAGGCATGCATGGATAAAATTGGTAACGAAGTAGAAAGTTCTAACTTTCCTGCTGAATGTCGCCAAGCTCTTGAGCCAGTTAAACAACAGGTTATGGAAAAAGAAAAACAACTTTATCCAAATCAGGAACCAACAGTTAAGTAATTGATATTTCTATCGAGGAGAGGGAAACCTCTCCTCTTTTTGATTCAAGTTTCTGCTCATGCCTCCGATCAGAACCTTATGAAAATGTACCTCATTCAACTTATTCAGCCTTTCGTATCTTGGTGGAAAAGCGAAATTTCAGTCCTACCGATTAAAATCAAAATGGCATTACTCGTTTGCCTTTTAACAGGTGGATTATTTTTTAAACTAGGTGAAAGTTTGATTGCTCAAATCTCTCTTGCTTGGATTGGTAAAGAAGTAGAAGAAGAGGTGAGTTTAAAAGAGCAGAGAATTGCAGTTACTGCGGCCGAAGTTGAAAAGCGTGATATTGCACAGGTCTTCAGTGTTTATGGACATGTGAAGCCCTTAAAAGAAGTCCAACTAAGTTCTGATGATGGTATGAGTGTTAGCCAAGTATTTGTCAAATGGGGCCAGAAAGTAAAAAAAGGGCAGCCATTATTTGAAGTCGATTCTAGAATACATCAATTGCGTTCTCGCCTACAAAAAATGGAAAGTCAGGTTCGTCAGCAGGAACTAGATGTGATTTCCTCATTAGCTGAAAAAGAAATTATTTCAAAAAATGAATTCCGACAAAAGAAACAAGAACTTGAATCACTAAAGATTAGAGATCAAATTACAAAATTAGAAAGTAGAGCTGGGAAGATCCTATCTCCTATAGATGGCGTCATTGCTGATATTAAAATTAAAGTTGGTGACTACATAGATGATCAGCAAAAATTTTATATTAAAGTGGTAGATCTTTCCGAGCTTCGTTTTGAAGCATGGGTCCCAATGGATATTGCTTCAAAAATCCAAATTGGAGATAGTGTTGATTTTGAATGGAAAAGATCATCAGCAAGACTCGGTGAAGATGAACAGGTCGAAATAGAAACGGGAATAATTGATGGGGTTTCACCAATGCTGGATGCACAATCCGGGACAGTTATGGTTACAGTATCCCTCAAAGAACTTTTCAATGAATGGAAATCTGGAATTTATGTAAAAGCTGATTTTCCTCTCGATAAAAGACAGTCTACACTCGCTATAAAAAATTCAAGCTTAATTTATGACAAGGGTCAGGCATTTGCTTATAGAGTTATTGCAAGCGAAGGGGAGACCTTTGCTCAAGCCGAAAAAGTTCCGGTTAAGCTAGGTATCAGCGATGGTGAATTTTCAGAAGTGATTGAAGGCTTAAACCAAAGTGAAAAAGTTATTGATAAGGGTGTCGGAACTGTTTCTCCAGATATGCCAATTGAAGTGATAAAAAACTGACTTAAAGAACATCTCATAATATAATTTCAAAATGGTTGAATTTTCAGTTAGACGGCCAATTTCAATTCTCATGATGGCCATAGGTATTTTGGTGATGGGATTAATTTCCTTTAAGGAGATCCCAGTTGAACTAATGCCTAAAATAGAAATTCCAGAAATTACAATTATCACGAAATTACCTGGTGCAAGTGCTGTCGATTTAGAGTTGCAAGTAACGACACCACTTGAAAGAAGTTTGGCCACCACACCCGGTCTCAAATCAATGCGCTCTTCTTCAATGTCCGGGCGTTCTGAAATATTTCTCAGTTTCTCAAGTGATATTCCTTTTATGGAAATTTTAAATCAAGTCAAAGACAGGCTAGATTCCGCAAGTTTACCAGAAGGAGTATCAAAACCAAGAATTCAGCGTGACCAATCTCAAGAGCTACCACTTCTCAGCGTTGTGATCTCTCTTGATCAAAAAGATGATCTTAAGTTTATTGATGAGCTAGTTAGAAATATAGAGAAAATTGATGGAGTTGCATTAGTATCAATATTAGGGGCACAAAGAAAAGAAATATCAATTAACTTACTGCCTGAGAAACTTCTTGCATTCCAAATCAATGGAGATCAAATCAAACAAATTTTGCAGGATGCTCAGAAAAGTTTTTCTGCTGGAAGTATTTCTATCGACGGTAGAGTTTTAAATTTACGACTTGGGACAGAAGTTAAGTCAGTGGATGATTTAAGACGGATTATCATAAAGCAAGACGGACAAAAACTAGTTCGACTTGAAGACGTCGCAATTATTCAAATGACTCATACACCAGCTGAGAATAGAGTGCGCTTTAACAACAAGGAATCCCTTTTGTTGGAAGTTAGAAAAGAAGCGAATGCCAATTCTGTTCTTGTAGGTCATAACGTAGCAGATTTATTGTTTAAAGCGCTAAAGAAAAAGAAAATCTTGTTTGAAATTTTGACTAATCAGGCTAATGACATAAGTCGCGCTATAAGTGAGGTTAAGGATGCCGCTCTTGTTGGCGGTGGATTAACTGCGGTGATGATCTATTTTTTACTCCAAAGCTTTAGCGCGACCATCATCGTTCTAACATCAATCCCACTTTCACTGCTGATCTGTATGATCTGCATGATGCTCACTGGAATGTCATTTAATACCATGTCCTTAATTGGAATGGCACTTGGAATCGGAATGATTGTAGATAGTGCAATCGTAGTTCTTGATAATATCAATTATTATCGAGCGCGGTTAGATGATCCTGCAGAGGCTGCACTTTGGGGGGTAAAAAAAGTACTAGGCCAGGTCATTATTTCAACTCTTTGTACAATGATGGTTTTTGCTCCACTTATATTTGCCCCAGGTATGATTGGTGGAATTTTTAAAGATGTTTCCCTTGTGATCATTTTTTCCCTCAGCTCATCTATTGTTATGGCAATTATGATCATACCTCCAATGACGATTGCAATAGATCACTTCCGAGTAGTTATTCCGAGCTATAAAAAACCAGAACCTCCAAAAAATGCGAAATCCAGAATTGCCAGAATTGTCGCGCCATTAAAATTATTTTTCTATCGAATTCTTTCAGCAAATTGGTATCTTGGTCATTATATTTCAAAAAAATGTTCCATCGCTTGGAGCAAAACCTTTCAGCATTTTTTCAATTTTTTATCAACGTATTTGCCATCGGCACTAAGACTTTTTGAAAAAGTGATGCTTTTCATGGAAAGACTTTATGAAAAACAGATCTTTGAGAAAGTAAAAAAAACAAAAAGTTTTATAGGTATAATTATAGCTCTTGTTTTTATTTCTCTTATCATGTTTTTAAATTTGGGATCAGAATTTTTTCCAGAGGAAAGGACCGGTAATCTAACGGCTAGAATTCAATTCCCTAGTAGTATGCCTAAAAAGGATATTTCGAAAGAATTAGAAATAATCGAAAGTAGAATTATTAATCAGAAAATTGGTCTTCCCACATCAGTATTAGGTCTCGATGGAGATCATATTGCGAAATTAACAATCACTAGAATTCCAATTGATTATGAACTTTCTTCATTGAGGCTGCAGAATATTTTTCTAGATGTCCCTGATCTTGTCTTCACGATTGATAAAAAATCATTAGTATCGCAGAAAAGACCTATTCAAGTTGAAATTTATGGTGATGAGCTAGATAAGTTAGAAATTGATACTATCAAGGTGTTGAATATACTTAAAACGGTACCTGAAATAAAAAATCCCACTACCGATATAAAACAAAAATTTCCTGAAATTAAAGTAGTCTTCGACAGAGTAAGACTTTCAAAATCTCAATCGGAGATATCAGATTATCTTACACCTTTAAAAAGTATGCTCACTTCATCATCAGCTGGAATGATTGAATTAGATGGAGAATCTCTACCTGTTAATATTTCGAAACAAGAAAAGTACTTCTCCAATGAATCATCTATCAAGTACTTTGGGGTTTGGATAAAAAATAAAATCTCCTACCTCGAAGACGTAGCTAGTTTGGAATTATTGCAGTCTCTACCTATTGTAAGGCACCAAGAAAAAAAGAGAATGATGCTGATTGAGGCAGATTTAAATGACGTAGATCTCGCCAAAGCAGCTCAAGCTATTTCAAGAAGACTTGAACGTGAAGAGGCATCAAGAAATATTATTTGGAAGCTTGGAGGAGCTGAGGCGGAGAGATCTGAACTTCAGGGGAAAATGGTTTTTTTAGTCTTGATCTCGCTCCTCATCATCTATGTCTTAATGGCATCACAGTTTGAAAACTTGATTCAACCTCTGATTATAATGCTCGCTATTCCACTATGCCTTATTGGTACGAGTCTCACACTTTGGCTTTTTGGCATAAATGTTTCTGCTATTGTTTTTGTTGGGCTCATTATTCTCGCTGGTTCTTGCGTTGGGACATCCATTATATTGATTGACAGTATCAATCAGAATTTGTCTTCTGGAATGAAAATTATGGATGCTATTTTATTAGCTTCTAAGAATCGCATGAGAGCGGTTCTCCTCACGCAAGGGACCTCAATTGTTGGATTATTGCCTTTACTCTTTTCTACCCAAGAGGGTGCAGCACTTCAAAAATCATTATCTGTGACAATCATAGGAGGTCTGACAAGTTCAACGATCCTAACCATGTTACTTATACCTTCAATTTACTATCATATGAAAATGAAGGAATTAAAAAAATAAATGTTTCATAAAATCTTTCATCAAAAAACTCTTAGTCTGTCGCTTTTTCTTGTACTCAGTTTAGCAGCAGGGCTAGGTGCATGGTTTAAAATTCCTCTTGAGGCCATGCCAAGAGAGAACGCTGAGAATTTTCTTTATTTAAATATAGGCGCCAAGCAAGTTTCTACTCCTCAAGATCAGGAAAAAAAAATTGCACTTCCTCTTGAGGGGATAGTTAGAACTCTTGAAGGGATTATTTCCTATAAATCAAGCATTACTCAAAATTCTGTATCAATGAGTCTGACTTATGGCCCTAGGGTTAATTTAGATCGAGCTTACTTCGATCTTCTTCAGTCCATACAAAAGCTTGAAGAATTCGGAGTCGTTGATATGAAGCAAGTCACTATCACACGGCTTAATCCTGAAGCTCAAGCCCTTATGAAGCTTTCAATTAATGGGAAGATGGATGAATCTGTCTTGAAAAAGACTATCGATTCAGAAATTCGAAGTCAGCTCGAAAGTATTCCAGGTGTTGCAAAAGTAGAGTTTTCTGGCCTTGAAGTAGATTCAACCTTAATGAATATTTCGCATAATACTTTGAAAAACTTGCGCTTATCTAAGGAGGTTTTATCTCAACGACTGGATGCTAGGCCTCAATCTCATTCTGTAGGTGTGTTATTAACTTCCTATAATCAGCTTCATCCTATTAATGCATTGCTTGATCGACCTCATCAAAATGAATATCTTAGAACAAATGTTTCCCAAAAGCATTATGTCCCTCTCTCAGAGGTAGGAGTTATTGAAAACAAAATCAAAAGGGGTGGTGGGGCGATAACAAATAAGAATCTAGAAAAATCTATTTTTATTGAGATATTTTCTAAGGATGGCGCTGATTTATTTTTAATCAAAGAAAAGCTTCTTGAGTTATCTACGATCTATCAACATCGAGGTTTTAGTTTTGAGTTCCTTATGGATAAGGTAAATGATCTCAAGGTATCTTTGGACGATGTTAAAACTTCTCTTTTTATTTCAATACTCCTAACAACACTTATTGTTCCATTTTTTCTGCGCCAGTTAACACCCGCTTTAATTATCGCCAGTGTTATTCCTGTTTCTACCCTTTGGACAATTATTTTAATGTTTATTTCAGGAAAAACCCTCAATTTGTTAACACTTTCCGGGCTTATTCTTTCGGTTGGTATGGTTGTTGACAATGGTATTATTGTCATGGAAAAAATTCAGCAATTACTCAATGAAGGTTTTAGCAGAGTGGAGGCTGCCGCACAAAGTGCATCAGATGTCTTCTGGCCATTACTCATTTCCTCACTTACGAATGCATCAATATTTATTCCTCCTACATTCATACCTGGAGGTGATCCATTCATTGATATGCTAAAGTCTTTTCGTGATCCGATTATATTTTCATTGGTAACGTCATTTTTTTCTTCGCTTCTTATCATTCCATTGTTGTCTATCTTTATCGATGTCAGAGGACGTTCCCAATTGAATGATAGAAAGCACTTGAAGCTGTTTACATCAATATATAATCATAAAAAAAGTATCCTCATACCATTTTCTCTCTTGCTTTTTTTTACATTAGGTTCTTTAAAGAATCTTGAAGAGAGCGATATCGAATCACCTCGAGACCCCTTTGTGAGTTTAAAAGTTAAGTTCTCATCAGATATTAATCCTCAGGAAAGGAGAGATCATTTTCTGGCTTTGGAGAAATACCTTGAGAATGAGCAAAAAAAACATTCATTTAAATTTATTTTATCTGAGTTTAATCCAATGTTTTTAAATGGATCATTTTCAATTTTTCCATTTCAGGGAACCGATGATCTAGAGTTGGATCGCTTGCAAGATTTTGTTGATAAAGTTACCAGAGAATATGAAACTCCTCCTGGAATGGTCCTTGGCGATGTGTTTAATTTTTCTATTGATCCTCGTCCAAAATTTAATTTAAAATTTATAGCACCTGATTCTAAAGCTCTTGATGAATTAGTTCTCGAACTCAAGGAAAGCTTAGATCAGCTTGGTTTTATTGACCAAATTAAAACGGATGCTGAGGAAGCTGATTCACATAGTGCATTTTTTAAACTTAATCACGATAAATTAATTAAAAACAAGATTTCATCTTCGCGTATTTCCTCAATTCTCTCATCTGGGGATCGTCTTTATGGTGAAATTCCCTTTAAGCTTGAAAATCGTGAGACTATGTTAAAGGTGATGACAATAAAAGACTTTGAACATTGGAGTTTCAACCTTTGGAATCAGCAAAAGATTGAAATTAATGATAAACAATTTCTCTCTTTGGCAGATCTCGGACAATGGGATATTAAACCACAGTTAAATAGTCTAAGGAGAGAAAATGGTTCAATCTTTGGTAGGCTCCATTTTTATTTAGCCGAGGGAGATTTAGGACGGAAAGATGAAATTCAAAAAAAGTTAATAAGCTTTTTATCACTATACAAATTTCAAGATGGTCAGGGAGTGGCGAAAGATACAAGTCTTATAAATATAGAAAAGGCACGACGAAATTCAGTATTTATCATATCACTTTCTATTTTTTTAATTTTCATTTTGCTAGCTTCAATGTTTGAATCCATTAGGATCCCACTTTCTATTATGATAAGTGTTCCAATTGCAGTCATTTTTGGTCTTTTAGGATTGAAATTTTTTAATTTACCAGTCGATCCTATGGCACGCCTTGGTCTCATCATTTTAACGGGGATTGCTGTCAATAATTCAATTATCTTAGTTGATGTTTTTAATGAATTTCGTGCAAAGGGATTTACAAGAAGTGAAGCCATTATTAAAGGATGCTCTCAACGATTTATTTCTGTTTTAATGTCTACAGCATGTAATGTGGCCGGTGTTTTACCAGTTGCTCTTGGCCAAGGTAAAATTATGGGGATCCCTTATTCAAGTATGGGGATCGTTATTATTACGGGTCTCATTGGATCAACAATTGTAACTCTGATTTTGCTTCCAGCGTTCTATGAGTTTTTTGAAGATTTTGGTCAGCGCCAAGGTACCGCAGAAGTCTCCGGAGCTAGATCATGGCCCATGTGATAAAGTATTCGGGCCATATAAAGGTATTTATCTTTTAAATAAGTCGCAACATTCACTTTGGCCTGATATGTTTGATTTATGGCCCTTTGAAGCTCCATATTCGTTAATCGACCAAGTTTAAATCTTTCTCTTGAGTGATAGACCCACATTTCACTTTTTTCGAGTAGCATCTTTGCGGCTTTAAGTTGTATTTCGTTTAATTCATATTGAGAAATTGAATTTGTTATTTCTCTCTGTATCGTTCTGAGTCCTCGACGATACTCAGTATCAGCTATTTTAAAATTGCTTCCCTCATTAAGAATATTATTAGGAGTAGCAAACCAGTCCCAAACAGTCCAAGTTAATTGTAGGCCCATAGAAGTTGAAGAAAGGACTCCATTTTCGTTTTCTCCATATCCGGTCCTTGAAATTCTACGTGAATAATCCCACTGCTCGGTAATGGTGAAATCTAATCTTGGAAAATATCCTAATCGAGATTGGCGTAAGCTTAGTCTTGATCTCTCTAAAGAATTGGAAAGATTTTTTATTTCGAAATGAGATTGCAGGTATTTTTCATTCCAGTTTTGCTTAAAGTCTTCAAAGTTTTCATTAAAGAATTTTTCATAGTAAGGCGAGAGTTTGAAAAAATCAAATGCGGGGAGATTTTCATTTTCCGGGGAGTTCAGTTGTAGGAGAAGATTTTGTTTTGCAATTGAATGTCTTGTTGTTATTTCACTCAAGCTCCTCTGAGCGTCTACTACTTGAATTTCGACATCAAGAACATCCATCCTAGTTTTAACTCCTGCATCGAGTAGTTGTTTTGTCTGTTCTAGCACCTTTTGATTTTCTTCAAGTCTTCTTGTCTCAATTTCTTGTCTTTTTTTAACGAGCTCATAATCAAGGAATAGTTCAATTAATCTTATAATGTATTCTTGAATACGAAGATAACTTGAGTTTTTTTGATATTGGTAATCTATTTGACCCTGTTGGATATTAGTAATATTTTGCATATTATCCCATATTCTCCAACTTGCAGTGGCATAAAGATTTGAATACCAGGTTCTTGTGGTATCAATATTTCCAGTGTTGTAAGCCTCTGCTCGATCAAAGTTTCTTCCCCCAGAAAGACTTAGTGACGGAAGCAATCGAGACCAATTGTTCCAGCGAGTTCTATAAGCCTTGTCCATTCTTTCATTTTCAACTTTTATATCAAAACTTTTTGATAGGCCGAGTTGAACAATTTGATTTATCTCTTCAGTTTGTCCAAATACTTGAAATGGAATTAATGTGAAGAGCGCTATGGCAATCATTATTTTGAGTTTGTTATTTTTCATTGGCTATATTCTGATATAATTAGAGGGTAAAATCTAGGTGGAACAACATGAGCATTATTGTCAGGAAAGCGTCGAGTACCCAGGAAATTAATGATCTTCTCAATTTACGCTTTGAGACACTTGTTAAGTCTGGAAGAAATCCCCATCCTCTTTATCATTACACAAAAAAAATCTCCGATTCTTTTGATGTTTATATGACGACCAAACATTTAATTGCTTACGAAGATGGATCACCAGTCGCCTCATGCCGCCTGATTGAATTCAATCAATCAGTTAATCTTATTGGCCTTAATTTTGATTTTAAAGAAGCCCTGGATTCAATTGAAGGCCCATCATATTTTTTGGATATGTTATGTTTTCTAGGTGCAAATTGGGCGAATGAAATATTATTCAGAGAATTTCTATCATTTTCTGCTCTTATGCTCCATGCTGAGAATGCTTCAACTCTTTTTTTTCTTTGTCCAGAATCATTTATTGAAACGATAGAGAATTTTGGAGTATCAAGGATTGGAAATATTGTGAGTGGGCCATCGCAGCTAAAATTCTTCCCTTGTAAGTTTGACATACTTAATTTTTATGAGTTTTGGCGACAAAGAATTCAAGATCAAGAAATTCTTCGTTTTCAACAGTCATTCTACAAATCTTTTTTCCTGCCCGGTGAAATTTTAATCATGCAAGGTGAAAGAGGAGGCAGTGCCTATCTTATTGAAGAAGGTGAGGTTGAGGTTTTAATTGAAACTCGTGATGAATTAAAACCAATTGGAATCATTCAAAGTGGAAATCTTGTCGGAGAGATGGCGATGGTAACTGGTGAGAAAAGAACAGCATCTGTTATGGCAAAATCACCAACAATTTGTCTTGCCTTTGATCGAACACCTTTCATGAAGCTTCTTGAAGAATCGCCCCAAAGAGTGATTGATATTTTTAGACTTTTTTCAAAGCGGATTTCAAGCGCTAACCAACGTCTGGCAGCGAAAGAGGGATAACATGCAGGATCATCACTTTAGTATTTGTTTTGTTATTCCAGATGAGTCAACGGGTAGACTTTTTATGGATAAAATTAAGTCTTATTTTCAAAAAATTAATTTAGATCTAGGATTATTCGGTGAGGCCAAGCCTGCCTTACTCTATATCGAGCGACACAATCCTTCTATTATCGTAGCTTCAGAACAAATTCCTGGAATGAAATGGCAAGAATTTATCAAGGCTGTTGAGAAATATTCTTCACACTCCCTCATCATACGTCTTAATAATCAAATTGAGGGGATACAATTAATTAATGGATCACACATAGTTGATCTTGGGATACCGGTACTCGAATGGGAAAAGGTCATGATCCTTATTGAGGAGGAAATTCCAACAGAAGTAAAATTTAGATTTGGTATGGAAAGACGTGAAAGCTCATTATTAAAAAAATTGAGAGCGCATTCACTCAATTACAATGTTTCATCACCAAAACCTTCAATGGCGGTTTCATTTCTGCCACCAGACTTTGAATCAACCGATATTGATCAGTCAGTGGATTTGAAAGAAGAAGTTATTAGAACAAATGAAGATATTATAGAGTCTCAAATAAAATATTCATTCCCCATATCTCGTAAAGAGGAATGGGGTATCCTTTTTTTAAGCTTTGGTCTCGCACTACTTTTTCATCTCCCATGGGCAGAAAAAGGAAATTGGGAGTTAGTGAGATGGTTTTTTAATTTTATATTTGCAGTTAGTTTAATAGGTTTTCTTCTCAAGCCATTTTCTCAACAAGATAAATAAGAATTACTTTTTATTTATTGATCTCGCAGAATGAAGCT
>JACCEB010408798.1_pt1 | contig 12417 bp, 5 predicted proteins | sample 7454761 | NCBI WGS metagenome assembly JACCEB01 (sample SAMN15323454, study PRJNA562643) | freshwater metagenome | isolation source: river surface water | place: USA:Blue River Watershed | collected 2017-08-18 | reverse complement strand
ATTTGTTTGAGATAGCCACACGCAAAGCAATTTAATTGTGATCTGACCCCCATTAAATTTTTCGCAAGCCTAGAATGTTGGGCCTCCACCCACAAAGCTTGCCTTATGTCCAACGGTTTTATCAAGATTCGCGGTGCTCGTCAGCACAACCTCAAAAACATTGATTTGGACATCCGTACGGGGGAGCTGACCGTGGTCACCGGGCCCAGTGGGTCGGGCAAATCGAGTTTGGTGTTTGACACGCTGTATGCCGAAGGTCAGCGGCGTTATGTGGAAACTTTCAGCGCTTATGCTCGGCAGTTTTTAGACCGCATGGACAAGCCGGCGGTGGACAAGGTGGAAGGGGTGCCACCGGCCATTGCCATTGACCAAACCAATCCAGTCAGAAGTTCGCGCTCTACCGTGGGCACCATGACGGAGCTCAACGACCATTTGAAGCTGTTGTTTGCACGTTTGGGTCATTTGCATGATCGGGACACAGCGAGGCCAGTGAAGCACGACACACCTGAGTCTATTTTTGCGGAGCTGGTGAAGCGTGCCGAGGCGGCAGGGGATCCGCGATTGGTGTTGACGTTTCCTGTGGAGTTGCCAGGCAACACAACTGCCGAGCAGGTTGAGCAGTGGTTGTCGGCCAGTGGCTTTACCAAGGTGCAAGCTGAGCGAGAGGTGGCTACGCCTACCGGGCCACGCAAGGTTTTGGATGTGGTGGCTGACAGGTTTAGGTTGGGGAATGCGGAGAAGGCGCGGGTGGTGGAAGCCATTGAGGTGGCGCTCAAGCGCGGAGGGCGCTTGAATGTTTATGTCATCGCCGAAGGCGATCAAACTGACATGTGGCGATTCTCGGCAGGCTTGCATTGCCCCGAGAGTGACTTGCGATATCCCGAGCCATTGCCTTCGATGTTTTCGTTTAACTCGGCGGTGGGGGCTTGCGAAACTTGCCGTGGATTTGGACGGGTGATTGGTGTGGACTTGGGCTTGGTCATTCCGAATGACAAGCTTACCCTGAGAGCGGGTGCCATCAAGACGATTCAAACACCTGCATGGAAGGAAGCGCAAGATGACCTCATGCGGCACGCCGAAGCCGCAGGCATTCCGCGCGACACACCCTGGTTCAAGCTGACCGCAGAACAGCAAAAGTGGGTGATTGAAGGTTCGCCCAACTGGAATGGCAAATGGAACCAGCAGTGGTACGGTGTGCACCGCTTTTTTGGCTACCTCGAAAGCAAAGCCTACAAGATGCACATCCGCGTGCTCTTGTCCAAATACCGCAGCTACACCGAATGTGGTTCGTGCGGGGGTGCAAGGCTTAAAACCGATAGCCTGATTTGGCGCATCGGCAGCGCAGAAGATGCCAACGCCACATTGCCCAAAGAAAAACGCTTCATGCCCAAAGGCGTGAAGTGGACTCGCGAACAACTCGAAGCCTTGCCTGGCCTCAGCCTGCATGACCTCATGATCATGCCCATCGACAAGCTGCGAAACTTTTTCGATCGCATGTCGGCTACGGCCATTCAAGAAAACAGCCAAGACGGTGAAGCGCAAGCACTCAAACTCTTGTTGGAAGAAATTACCAATCGACTTAAATACCTGTGCGATGTGGGCATTGGCTACCTCACACTCGATCGCCAAAGCCGCACACTCAGCGGCGGTGAAGTGCAGCGCATCAACCTGACGACTGCATTAGGTACATCACTCGTCAACACGCTGTTTGTTTTGGACGAGCCCAGCATTGGCCTGCACCCCCGCGACATGAACCGCATCACGCAAGCCATGCACCGACTACGTGACGCAGGCAATACCTTGGTCGTTGTAGAGCACGACCCCGCCGTGATGCTTGCCGCCGATCGCATGATCGACATGGGCCCTGGCCCCGGCGAGAAGGGCGGCCACATTGTGTTTGATGGCAGCACGCAAGATTTAAAAAACGCCAACACCCTCACGGGCGATTACTTGGGCGGCCGCAAGCAAGTGGGCATGGGCTTCAAGCGTTTGGTCACCGACAACACGCCGCGCCTCATCTTGGAAGGCGCCAAAGAGCACAACCTCAAAAACGTCTCGATCGATTTCCCGTTGCAGCGTTTGGTGTGCGTCACGGGTGTGAGTGGCTCGGGCAAATCCAGTTTGATCCAAGACGTCTTAGCCCCCGCACTTTTAAGACACTTTGGCAAGAGCACCGAAACACCCGGCGCACACGACCGTTTGTTGGGTGCCGATCATTTAAGCGACGTGGTGTTTGTAGACCAATCACCCATCGGCAAAACAGCGCGTTCAAACCCTGTCAGTTATGTGGGCGCATGGGATGCACTGAGAGAGATTTTTGCAGTAGCGCCACTTTCAAAACAACGTGGCTACACCGCCTCCAAGTTCAGCTTCAACAGTGGCGATGGCCGATGCCCCACCTGCGGCGGCTCGGGCTTTGAACACGTCGAAATGCAGTTCTTGAGCGATGTGTACTTGCGTTGCCCCGATTGCGATGGCAAGCGCTACCGCCCCGAAATTTTGGAAATCACCATTGAGCGTCAAGCCATTGGCGATTTGCGCGCACGTCATTTGAATGTGGCCGATGTGCTCGACCTCACAGTCAGCGAGGCAGCAGCCTTGTTCGCGCAAGACCGCGATGTGATTCGTGCATTGCAACCCATCGTCGACGTGGGCCTTGAGTATGTGAAGTTGGGCCAGCCTGTGCCGACCTTGTCGGGCGGTGAGGCGCAACGTTTGAAGTTGGCAGGTTTCTTGGCGGGCGCAGCTAAATCGTCTTCTTCAAGCAAGCAGGCCTTGGCCAAGAAGGGCACCCTGTTCTTGTTCGACGAGCCTACCACCGGTTTGCACTTCGATGATATTGCGAAGCTGATGCGCGCTTTACGCAAGTTGCTAGAAGGCGGACATTCGCTCATTGTGATTGAGCACAATTTGGACGTGATCCGAGCCAGCGATTGGCTGATTGACTTGGGCCCAGAGGGCGGCGATGCAGGCGGCTACGTGGTGGCCGAAGGCATGCCGGAAGATGTTCGAAATCATGCGACATCACACACCGCATTGGCGCTGCGTGAGTATGCGCAAGCCATGGGCGAGTTGGGGGGCATTTTGCAAGTTGCCGAAGTACCCAAGCAAGCGCTTGCCAAAGTGGCACGAAAACAAACCGCAGAAGACAACAGCATCCGCATTGTCAATGCCAAAGAACACAACCTTAAAAACTTAAGCGTCAACATTCCGCGCGGTCAGTTCAATGTGATCACCGGTGTGAGCGGTTCCGGCAAATCAACCCTGGCCTTTGACATTTTGTTTAATGAAGGTCAACGTCGTTACCTCGAAAGTTTGAATGCCTACGCGCGCAGCATCGTGCAACCCGCTGGTCGTCCTGAAGTAGACGCGGTGTACGGCATTCCGCCCACCGTGGCCATTGAACAACGCCTCTCGCGCGGCGGCCGAAAAAGTACGGTGGGCACCACCACAGAGGTGTGGCACTTCTTGCGACTGTTGTACGTGAAGCTGGGCACACAACATTGCATTCACGACAACGCCGCCGTGGCGCCCCAAACACCCGACAGCATTGCCGCGCAGCTGCTCAAAAACTTCAAAGGCCAGCACATTGGTTTGCTGGCGCCTTTGGTCATGAACCGCAAAGGTGTTTACACCGAACTGGCCGAATGGGCGCGTCCGCGTGGTTACACACACCTACGTGTTGATGGCAATTTCTTGCCCACACAAAATTTCCCGCGCATTGACCGCTTTAAAGAGCACACCATTGAGCTGCCTGTGGCCAGCCTCAAAATCAGTGCCGATCAAGAAAAACAACTCAGAGAAGCACTCACCAAAACTTTGGAATTGGGCAAAGGCGTGGTGCATGTGCTGAGCGATTTGAATGGCTTGCAAGACGCCATGGAAGCCAACGAGGCCACGGCACACATTGGCAAGCTGCAAGTGTTTTCTACACTGCGCGCTTGCCCAGTTTGCAGCACGTCATACAACGAGCTCGATCCACGTTTGTTCAGCTACAACAGCAAGCATGGCTGGTGTCCCGAATGCGTGGGCACCGGCGTAAAGCTGAGCAAAGATCAGCGCAAAGTGTTTGACGATTCCGTCAGAGACGACGATCAAAAAGGCCGCGAGCAAAGTTTTGCCGAACCCGAAATTGAAGACCTCATCGAACAAGTGTGCCCGCATTGCGAAGGCACGCGCCTGAATCAAACTGCTCGGCATGTGAAGTTCACAGCGCAGCATTTGCCCATCACCGACATCGCAAGCATGAGCGTGACGGACGTACGTAAATGGGTTCAAAGCTTGGCCAAAACCAAAGAGCTGACGCAACGAGAAAACGACATCGCGCGCGATCTGTTGCCTGAAATTGAAAGCCGCTTAGAGTTCTTGGAAGAAGTAGGCTTGGGCTACCTCACACTAGACCGCGGCGCACCCACTCTCAGTGGCGGCGAAGCCCAACGCATTCGACTGGCCGCCCAGCTGGGCAGCAACTTACAAGGCGTGTGCTACGTGCTCGACGAACCCACCATCGGTTTGCATGCACGCGACAATCAAATTTTGTTGAACGCTTTGCACAAGCTGGGCGACAAAGGCAACACGCTGGTGGTGGTGGAGCACGACGAAGACACCATTCGACGTGCCGACCACATCATCGACATTGGCCCCAGCGCCGGTAAGCGCGGTGGCAAGTTGGTGGCGCAGGGCAGTGTCAAAGACATCACCGATGCAGCCGATTCGCAGACAGGCAAATACCTGCTGCATGCCATGAAGCATCCATTGCAAACACGCCGCGCAATGCCCGCGTTCACGGCCAAGAACAAAGCCGATGCAGACAACACCGCTACTTTGAAATGGCTAGAACTCAAAGGCGCCAACCTCCACAACTTGCAAAACGTCAACGTTGAAATTCCTTTGCAACGCTTGGTGGCAGTGACAGGCGTTAGCGGTTCTGGCAAATCAACGTTGGCCCGCGACGTGTTGCTGGCCAACGTACAAACCCACGTTAGCCAACGCAGCACCAAAGCTGGACGCGACGAACAAGAAGCCGGCAAGTTCCCAACCCTCACAGGCTGCACAGAACTCAAAGGCTTCGAAGCTGTCGACCGCGTATTGGAAGTAGACCAAACCCCCATCGGCAAAACCCCCCGCAGCTGCCCCGCCACCTACATCGGTTTCTGGGACACGATTAGAAAACTCTTTGCCGAAACCTTAGAAGCCAAAGCACGCGGTTACTTAGCTGGACGGTTCAGCTTCAACACAGGCGAGGGCAGATGCCACACCTGCGAAGGCCAAGGCCTCAGAACCATCGAGATGAGTTTCTTGCCCGATGTGAAGGTGCCGTGCGAAGCTTGCCATGGCGCACGCTTCAACCCCGAAACCTTGGCCGTTACATGGCGCGGAAAAAGCATTGGCGACGTGCTCAAAATGGAAGTTGACGAAGCGGTTGGCTTCTTCGAAACCATGCCCTCCATTGCGCATCCACTGCAACTTTTAAAAGACGTGGGCTTAGGCTACCTCACACTTGGACAACCCAGTCCAACCTTAAGCGGCGGCGAAGCACAGCGCATCAAGTTGGTCACCGAACTGACCAAGGTACGAGACGAAGTAGGCAAGCGAGGCAACAAAGCGCCGCACACGTTGTACGTGCTCGACGAGCCCACCGTGGGACTACACATGGCCGACGTCGATAAACTGATTCACGTGTTGCACCGCTTGGTCAACGCGGGCCACAGCGTATTGGTGATTGAGCATGACCTTGATGTGATTGCCGAAGCCGATTGGATCATTGACCTGGGCCCAGATGGTGGCAAGGCCGGTGGCAAAGTGGTGGCCAGTGCCAGCCCCGAAGAAGTGGTGCGCTTGGGTACGCATACGGGCAAGGCTTTGGAAGCAGTATTGGCCAGGTAATTAATTAGCCTCTTCACTGGCCGCCATCACCAGCGCCAGTGAAATACTCAACGACAACATGGCCCCATAGTAGTTATGGACCATGTTGGTGTTCGACAAACCCGCCGTCAGGTGCATGAACAAAATGCCCAAAATGCCCTGCGCCGCGCGCGGATGGGGTACCCACAATTTGCGCACCACCAAGCCCATGCCCGTGGCCAGCACCAGCAAACTCAAAATACCCATCAAGCCGTGGCTCACCCACGCGTCTAAAAACTCGTGGTGCAAGTGACCCAACTTTTGCACCTGCTCAGAATTGATTTCGAGGCCCCACTGCTTGATCATGGCAATGCTGTTTTCTTTGCCGTACCCAAACCAGGGCTGCGCTTCGATGGCATCCAAAGCGCGGCTCCACAAAAACAAGCGCGAGCCCACCGAAGTGTTGGCCGCTTCGCTTAGGTTGCTTTGCGACAAAGATGCTTCCACCCACACCTCGGACAAGCGGTGAAAAATGGCTGTGAGCCAGCCCGGTTGGGCAGACAGCAACCAAATGAACCCACCAAAGACCAAGGCCAGTCCCAACCAGGTGCGCGGGCGGAAGGTGGACATTTGAAGCAGCGTGCGATTGGACGCGGCCACGTAGCAAGCCAGTGCCATCCAAATGAGCAGTCCGTAGACGCCACGCGATTGGCTTAAGACCACGCCCATGCACCCCATCAAGACACCCAATGCCCAGATTTTTCGGCGCGTGGGCGACAGCAGGGGGGTGAGGACCATCGGTGCCAGCAGGCAGACCAAAAAGCTGAGGCTGACGGCCCAAGCAATGGCGTGGAGTGGGGTTTCACGGCCGTACAGCACCGTAACGCCCATGCCCAAGGCGCATGCCATGGCCAAGGCGTCGCCTAGGCTGCGTTTTTGAAAGTCTGTGAGTCGATAAAAAGGTGGCCATTTGACCAAGGCCACGGCGGCCATGGCACCCAGCACCAAGCGAATTTCGGCGTGCCGGCGGTCCCAATCGTCTTGCCAAAAGGCGTGGGGTATGATTCGAATGGCAGTGGCAGCAAGGCAGGCAAACAGCCAGATTCTGGCGGCTTCCTCTAAGGGGGATGGGCCTGAAGTGGCACCGTTGGCCGTGAATTGCAAGCGATTGTCAGATTGCTGAATTCGTTCGGACCGCAAAAATGCCCAAAATCCCATCAAGCACAGCATTACCCAAGCCAAGCCACCCAATTTGGTGCTTGTGGGCGCGCCTGCCAAAACAAGCGCAAACAAGGAAAATGCAATGGCAGGGAATGGGCGGCGCAACAATGAATACTTTTTCTTAAATCAGCAATCAGAAATTATAGATTGCCCCACTTTGACAGCCACTGTGTCCCAGGTCACATTTCAGGGTGAAAACCCCACCCAAACACCTTCAAACAGCTTGCATTTGCTTGCAACGGAAGGACAGGTCCCCATCAGGTTCTGGCTGGTGGTGCCCACCTACAACCCCGGCCTGGCCCAATGGGCGCAATGGCTTCAAGCCTTACAACACCAAGACTTCCAACCCGACCATTTGGTGGTGGTTGATTCTGGCTCCACCGACGGAAGCTTGGTGCTGTCTGAACAAGCAGCAAATGCAGCAGATGAAAAAAATGCGGCATCGCCACAAAACCCAGGCGCACCTCATGCCACCCTTTTGCATGTACAAGCGGCCCAGTTTGACCATGGCGGCACACGCCAGTGGGCCCTGAACCAAGCCCTGCAAGCTCATCCCCACAAACCACCGCATGTTGTGGTCTTCATGACGCAAGATGCAGTTTTGGCCCAGCCAGACGCTTTGCGCAATTTGGTACAAGCCTTCCAAAACCCCCAAGTGGCCGCCGCCTATGGTCGCCAGTTGCCCAATCCCCAAGCCACTTGGCTAGAAGCGCAATTTCGACTGTTCAATTACCCCGAAGCGTCACGCACGGTGCAATTGCAAGACAAAGAAAGCTTGGGCCTGAAGACCTGTTTTTTCTCTAACGCATTCGGCGCGTATCGACTGACTGCACTCCAAGCCCAAGGCGGTTTGCCCGCAGGCCTGCCTTTGGGCGAAGACACGTTCATGGCCGCCAAGTTGTTGCTATCGGGTCATTCCCTGCAATACCAAGCCCAAGCGGCCGTTTATCATTCACACCACTACAACGGCCAACAGGATTTTCAGCGCATGTTTGACACTGGCGTCTTTCACGCTCAAAACCCATGGCTTTTGCAAAGCTTTGGCCAAGCCGAGGGCGAGGGCTGGCGCTTGGTGCGCCATCAATGGACCCAACTGCAACTGCATGCCCAGTGCAGCATGGCCGAAGGCCTGAAGGGCCTGTTTCAAATGGTCTTCACCAATGCCGTCAAATTGTGTGGCTACAAATTGGGTCAGTGGCATCGCCTTTGGCCACGCGCGCTGAACAAGCGCTTTAGCATGTACAAATCTACATGGCGACAGCAAGCATGATCAACACGCTGTCGCTGTTCCAAGTCCGCGTCTCTAAATTTGCCATTTTGTTGGGCGACGCCATTGCCTTTGCCATCGCGTTTGCCATAGCCACGCTCATCAATGTGGCGGTCAGCCCCAGCCAAAACGTCAGCGTTTGGTTTTCTACGCAAGACATGCAGCGTTATGTCGCTTGGAGTGGCTTGGTGTTTTTGGGGCTGATGTTGTTCCTCATGCGCTTTCAGCATTACAGCGACCGCCGTCCGTTTTGGGACGAGTTGGGCGATATCTTGCGCCTCATGGGCAGCTTGGCCCTGCTCGACATGACTTTGGTGGCGTCCACCCGTTGGAATTCCTCTCGCTTGTGGTGGTTGTTGGTGTGGGTGCTGGCCGTGGGCATGGTGGTGTGGGGCCGTGTCTTGACGCGATGGATGCTCAAACAAATGGGCCTCTGGATTCGACCCACCATCATCATTGGCCATGGTGAAAACGCCGTCGAGGCGGCCATTGCGCTAGAGAGTGAACCGCGCATGGGCTTTGAAGTGGCAGGGTATGTGGACGTTGAAGAAGACAGTCCACGCCTCAAGCACCACAAGCAAACGCTGTTGAACTTGCACCAACTGGAAGTCTTGGCCGATCAGCCGGGCATACAGTGGGTCATTGCCTTGGAGCATTCACAGGCCGAGCAACGCGAACATTGGCTGCGCACCCTCACGCAATGGGGTGCCACCGACATCAGCGTTATTCCCGCCATGCGCGGCGTGCCTTTGTATGGCACCGACATGTCGCACTTTTTCTCTCATGAAGTGGCGCTTTTGCGCGTGCGCAACAACCTGCGCCGATGGCCTGCACGCCTCACCAAGCGTTTGTTTGACACCTTGGTGGCAGCCCTTTTGTTGGTGCTGTTGTTACCCATGATGTTGTTGATTGCGCTGCTGTTGAAACTGGAAGGCGGTAGTGTGTTGTTTGCTCATCAGCGCATTGGCAAAAACGGCCGCAAATTTGATTGCTACAAATTTCGCTCCATGGTGCCCAACGCCGAGCAGCAATTGCAAAGCTTGTTGCAACACAATGCCCACCTCAAAGCCGAGTGGGACAAAGAGCACAAGCTCAAAGACGACCCCCGCATCAGCCGCATGGGCGATTTTTTGCGCCGCACTAGCCTCGATGAATTGCCCCAATTGTTCAACGTGCTCAAAAGCGAAATGAGCTTGGTAGGGCCCCGTCCCATTGTGGAAGACGAATTGCAAAAATACGGCCTCGACAAAAGCTACTACCTGATGGTGCGCCCCGGCATGACAGGTCTGTGGCAAGTCAGCGGCCGCAACGATGTCGATTACGAAACCCGCGTCTACCTTGATGCGTGGTATGTCAAAAACTGGTCGCTCTGGTACGACCTGGCCATTTTGTTCAAAACCGTCAAAGTGGTGTTTGGCCGCAACGGCGCCTACTGAGAAACAGGCCAGCGTGATGCCTGCACCCGATCACCACAACAACCTCACGGCACTGCGTTGGTTTGCCGCTGGCTTGGTTTTGTATGGTCATGCCTTTGTGTTTTTAGGCTTGCCCGAGCCCTTGTTTTTGCAATGGGTGCCCATGGGACCTTTGGGTGTCTACATTTTCTTTGCCATCAGTGGGTACTTGGTGGCACAAAGTTGGTCGCGTGACCCGCATGTCTTTCGGTTTTTGGCCAAGCGTGCGCTGCGAATTTTTCCGGGCTTGGTGGTCTGTACCCTGCTCAGTGTGCTGGTTTTGGGCCCAATGCTCACCACACTTGACGCCAGCACCTACTGGCGCAATGAGCACACGCGGGGTTACTTCACCAATATCGCCTTGTACATCACCTACCACTTGCCAGGGGTGTTTGCAGACAACAGATTGCCTCATGCCGTCAACGGTTCACTGTGGAGCCTACCGGTTGAGTTCTTCATGTATTTGATGTTGGCCTTGCTTGGCCTTCTTGCCGCAGTCTTCAAGTTGGCGTCCGAGCGCCTGATGGCCTGGGCTATGGGCTTGATGTCTTTGGTGTTCATGGTGCTGGCGGCGCTCTGGGCCGGTACTGCCACCGAAGCCCTAGTGGTGTACCGAACCGACCTGCGCCAAGTGCCAATGTGTGGCGTGTATTTTCTGGTGGGTGCCAGCTTGTTTTATTTCAAGATCCACAAGTACTTCACCCTGTCCAATGTGTTGCTGGCCTTAGTGCTCTGGTTGTGTCTCGGTATGCAGCCTCATTGGTTTGCCATGGCCGCGTGGGTCTTGCTGCCCTTCGTGGTTTTGGCCTTTGGCCTGGCGCAACACCCATTGTTGGTGCGCATGCATGCCTGCGATTACTCCTACGGCATCTACATCTACGCCTTTCCGGTACAGCAAACACTGGTGTCCTTTTGGCCTCAAATGCCGCTGCTTGTCTATCTTTTAAGCAGCTTTGTGATCACAGTGGCACTGGCAGCCCTCTCATGGCATTTTGTTGAGAAGCCCGCCTTAAAGCTCAAGCCCTTTCGCGGATAATTCAAGAAATTGAAATTAACGCGGCAATGCAAGAGACAACAACAAGACCCGCCCCTGTCCTCACCCTGTCAATCGTCACCTACAACTCTGAAAAATGGCTACCGGCCTTTTTTGAGAGTTTGCAAAAGCAAGATTTGCCATGTGACCAAATTGCCTTGTGTGTGCTCGACAACGGGTCCTCCGACGGCACCTATGCTGCGCTCCAAGCACAACTGACGCAGGCTGGCAGTGCCTTGGCGCATCGCTTTGCCAGCGTGCAATTGCACCAAGGTCCGAACATTGGTTTTGGCGCGGGCCACAATCACAATTTGGCCCTCACGCACACGCCTTTCTTTTGGGTCACCAACGTTGACCTGGAGTTTGAGCGCGACACCCTCACTACTTTGCTGCAAACAGCGCAACGCGATGCCGCTCAAGCACCGGGTGAGGCGGGCGCCAAAGTGGCGGCTTGGGAATGTCGTCAAAAACCCTTCGAGCACCCCAAGGACTATCACCCTGTGACGGGTGAAACGGCGTGGTGCTCAAGTGCTTGTGTGTTGTTCAAAACCGATGCACTCAAAGCGGTGAAGGGTTATGAGCCCTTGCTGTTTTTGTATGGCGAAGACGTCGAGTTGTCTTATCGCTTGCGAGATCATGGCTACACCTTGCGCTATGTGCCCAATGCCACCGTGTGGCATTTCACTTACGAAGAAGCGGCACAAATCAAGCCCCAACAATTCTTGGGCAGCACGCTGGCCAATGTGTTGCTGCGTTGCCGCTATGGCCGACGCCATGAAGTGATTCAGGGCTTTGTGATGTTTGCCGGTTTGTTTGCCATGCGGCCTTTGTTTCCGAGCATGCGCCGCAAATTGCTGGCGCAAAGTTTCAAGCTGTTGAAGCTGGCACCCCAATTTTTAAGCACACGCCGCCAAAGCCAACAGAAGTTTCCGTTTCGCATGTGGGATTACGAAATGGCGCGTGAAGGCGCGTTTTACGAATACCCTGTGGCGGCACACTCTCCAATAGAACACGCAAAAGTTTCAGTACAAGGCGCGCCCATGGTCAGTGTGCTGATGCGCACCATGCCTGGCCGCGCTGGCAAGTTGCGCGAAGCTATGGCCAGTGTGGCCCAGCAAACCTATGCGCACTTGGGTGGCCCAATTGAGTTGGTGGTGGTAGAAGACGGTGGCCAAGGCATCGAAAGCGCCAAAGCCGCCGTGGACACACTTCGCAGCAGTGGTGTGTTGGCCAAAGTGGTGTATGTGCCTTTGCCTAAATCGGGGCGCTGTGTGGCAGGCAATAAAGCTCTTGAAGCGGCCACCGGTCAGTTGTGCTGCTTCTTAGATGACGATGATTTGTTTTATGCTGATCACCTCGAAGTGTTGGTGAATGAGTGGCTGAAGCAACCACAACTGGGTGCGGTGTATTCGTTCAGTTACGAAGTTCGCACGCATGTGCATAGCGAAGAGCCATGGGTGTACGAGAACGTGACGCACAGCCTCATTCACCGCCAAGCCTTTAGCCGCGCGACTTTGTGGCACCACAATTATTTTCCCATTCAAACCGTGTTGTTCCAACGCAAGCTGTATGAAGAATACGGCGGTTTCGATTTGGAT
>JACCEB010521742.1_pt1 | contig 12418 bp, 8 predicted proteins | sample 7454761 | NCBI WGS metagenome assembly JACCEB01 (sample SAMN15323454, study PRJNA562643) | freshwater metagenome | isolation source: river surface water | place: USA:Blue River Watershed | collected 2017-08-18 | reverse complement strand
TTGCTCAATGGCCTGTGGCTGATCTCCTGTTGGCTGATAATCTGAGGTAAGTTTAAATTCCATAGCGTATCTCCAACACCGATTTAGGGTAAAAAGGTTTAGTTTCCGTACAAACTACTTATCGAAAACTCAGGCGTCTTTCCGGTTGTAGAACAGAAAATTTGCACGTAAAAGGATAAGCAAGAGAATTGGAATTAATGCTGGGGAGAAGGATTGCATCCCAAACATCCACAGTAAAAGAACTACGACTGTCGCTCCCATGACAAATAGAAGGTAGGGATAAAGCCAAGCGGCCTTTGGACGAGCAAATAGTCCCCAGACTAAAACCAAGTGTCCGGGGAATGCCCAAAGGAGATTCCAATTCCATAGCGTCGCAGAATGATCGGTAAAGAACCAAAGGAAAGTTACCACCAATCCCAGGATACCAAGGACTCCAAAAAGCCCTGCATCCAAACCTTTCATCAGTTTGCCTTTTTTGAAACCATACGCGGTCAAGGCTACATAAATCAAGGCCAATAGCCAGAATACTACAAAAGGATTGAAGAGAGAACGTGCAGACTCCTCTTTCGGATATTCCAAAAGTACCCGGCTTTGCTTCACCAAAGGCCTTGACACCCCATTTTCAACTATGGTCGCATTCGCAAATGCTTGTTCCATGTAGGTAGGCAAAAACTGTTTTTCTCGCGCGGTAGCCGGACGATCAATCACCGCCCCCAAGGCCAAATCAATTCCAAAATCTGCCCAGGGTAGCGGGACTAGGAATTCATCGAGGAGATTTCTAAAGGTCTTCTCTTCGGCAGCAGTGGAGTCATTCCAAATCAACCGATCCCCCATGGAGATTTCAAAGGCATCGCGGATCTTGGTGGCGCAGTTGTTGTAGAAAAAGTCGTACTTGTAAAACCGTCTTTCAGGAGCGTACTGTGCATCCAAGTGCTGCAACAGGAAGTCTTTTTGCTCCTCATTCAAGTCCAGCACCTGTTCGCGAAGCCCCCGCTTGTAGTAATCGTATTCAATAATAAAGCGATCGTAGGTGGTCATGCTCAACATGTAGTTGAGCTTGCCTGTGGCAAACTTTCCGTAGAAATTTGGGGTGTCAAAGTCAAAGGTGCCGAAGTTGAAGACCAGATCTCTCCCTCCTTCAGAATTGATTTCTCGAAGGCGAATGGCACTGTGTCCAAACGAAGAATAAAGCTCAGTTCCAGGATCCGCGGTCAGCAAGCTTACTTCCCAAAATTGGGCTTTGGCAGGACTGAAGCCTACGAAAGTCAAAAGAATTAGGAGGAATCCTAGTTTGTATTTAGCCATCATTTTTTAACTTGATCTACTTTTTAAACTACTTGACCATGGATATTTTTCTTCACCAACCGCCGCATTCCCTAATCCATTTTCAGCGTACAATATACAGGTTATTCCTCGCAGTTGTATCCCTGCTTTTTTTCCTAATTCCTTGTTTTGGTCAAGAAATTGGAGCCTACAAAACCCGTGCATCCGGAGATTTTAATCAAGTCTCCACTTGGCAAGTTTGGACTGGCAGCATTTGGATACCAGCCGATCAAAAGCCAGATAGTACAAGGGATATTTACATCGACCAAGGGCACACCTTGAGACTACTTGGTCCCGAATCTGTGAAGAGCGTGTACCTCCACGCAGGTGCTGGAGCAGGCCAAAAACTAAACCTAAACAATTTCAATTTGGATGTGTACGGCGTTTTGGCTGCCTTTTCAGGGCCAGCTCCTGGTCAGCCCCGTGGCACTTGGAACAGCCAAAACTGGATAGGAAATTCTCCAAACAGTACCCTGACATTCAAAGGGCAGAGTCGAGTCATCGTGGAGAAGGCCAGTTGGAGTGCCCAAAGTACCCAAAGCCGATTTGGAGTGATTTTTGATCCTGGTCCCGGTCAGGAATTAACCTTACAAGCCCCATTCAAGGCCCTTTCCTTCCGAATCCGCTCAGGTGTCCTCTATCAAAAAAGTGACTTTTCCAGCAGTTCCTCCCCCTGCTTTACCCTATCCTTCAATACCGAAACTTCTCTACACGGCTCTGGACCATTTGGAATTGTTACGGTGGAGGCGGGAGCTACCTTTCGTTCTGCATGCAGTGCTCAAGTGATTCATCGAACTCCTACTAACCCTGCCTTACTTTTTGACCTGCAACGGGACGCTACCCTACTTTTGGAAGGACAAGATCCGAAAATTGAAGCAGCCAACTTTACCTTAGATGGGAGTATGATTTTTAGAGGAAGCCAAGGCCCCATGAATTTCCTTTCGAGTCTCTTACCTTCCTCTTCTAGGCCTAATTTGGTTCGGCATCTGGTAGTGGACGGAGCTGCGGATGTAATACTGCCTAACTATCTAGTCCTTCAGGGCGATCTTCTTCAAATAGGGCAAGGAAGCTTCCAGCTTGCTCCTACCCAACTCACCTTAAGTGGAGGAGAAGATCAATCCCTGCGGACCCAAACCTTGCTGATAGGCTCCCTAACTCTCCACAAGCCAACAGGGAAGGTAACCCTAAGTTCCGACCTAAGTATTTACCGGAGTCTGACTATGTTGGAAGGGGTTTTGGACTTTCAAGGACATGCCCTTGCCCTCAATACCTCCGGCCTAGGCACTTTTCAGTACCAAGGAGGGCGCTGGCATCACCTGGGCCAACTTTCCTATTTTGGTCTTCCTGACCGGTTGACTACAAGTTCAGGTACCTTCCCGTTTGAAGACCTCGCCAACGGGGGATTTCGTGGACTGCAGCTTCTAGGACCTACCCCAGCAGGAGGAAACCTAACCCTCGAATTTATGGAGCAGCGGGGAGCCAACCACGATGCCAATTTTCAGGATGTGGACGGGACGGAAATCCTATTTCAACTCTACAGTCATTTTAAGGTGTCGGCAAATCCGAATCTAGGCCAAGAAGAACTAGAGCTTCGAATTTCGGCCGACGGTCTCTTGCTTGACCAAGCGGGAGGCCTTCGGGTAGTGAGCAGGGAAAAAGCTGCTCCAGGCCTCCCAATACCGAGTGGAATGGACGAATTCCCTTGGGCAAAAAGAAAGTTAAAGTGGTCTGAACTCTTTGATAGTGAGTTTACAATTGGGAGCTACCGAGAGGCAACAGTACTCCCCCTTCGTAAGCATAATTGAAAAGGAGGGTGGGCAAGATTTTGAAAAGGGTACAGCCAGATTTTCAAAGATTTCCCTAACTTTCTACGACGAGCAGCCTCAATAAACCCATGACCCTTCTCTTTGTAGTTCTTACCATTGCCCTGTTGGTCTTACTGATTGTCTGGGCAAAGCTCAATCCTTTTTTGTCCTTTCTCATTTCTGCCATCGCGGCAGGATTTCTATTGGGACTACCCGCAGACCAGGTAGCCAGTTCCATTCAAAAAGGAATGGGGGCACTTTTGGGAGACTTGGTCATCGTGATTGTTACAGGAGCCATGCTTGGTAAGTTAGTGGCAGAAAGTGGGGCCGCCCAGCGAATTGCTGGGTTCTTAATGGGGGTGTTTGGAGAAAAATACATCACTTGGGCCATGGCATTAACCGGCTTAGTGGTAGGCATTCCCTTATTCTACAATGTAGGGTTTGTCTTACTCGTTCCACTTGCTTTCACCCTTTCCTATCAATATCGATTGCCTGCAGTATATGTTGGAATACCCTTACTCGCAGCCTTATCGGTTACGCACGGCTTCCTTCCGCCTCATCCCTCTCCGGCAGCCTTGGTAGGCCAGTTTGGGGCCAACATGGGGCTCACCCTACTGTATGGTGGGATTGTGGCCATTCCTACCATTATCCTAGCAGGCCCTTTACTCGCTCCTTTTCTCAAAGGCATTTCCTCGCAACCTTTGAAAACTTTTCAAGCAGAGCCTAAGCCCGAATCCGATCTCCCAAGTATTGGAAATAGCGTGTTTACTGCCTTGCTTCCTGTAGTACTTCTCGTAGCGACGACGTTTTTGTCCTTGTCCGTTTCCCCAGAAAATCCCCAACGACCACTGCTTAATTTTCTTGCCAATCCCAGTGTCGTCATGTTGATTTCAGTAGCCTTTGCTACCTATTCCTTAGGTCTTCGAAGAAAGCAATCCATGACTAGGTTAATGGATATTTATACCCTAGCAACCAAAGATATTTCCATGATTCTTTTGATTGTGGCAGGGGCAGGCGCATTGAAACAGATTTTTACAGATTCAGGAGTAAGCTTGGTACTAGCCGAAGGAATTCAATCCTGGGACATGCACCCCTTAATTTTGGCCTGGTTGATTACTGCAGTGATTCGTATTGCTGTGGGTTCGGCCACAGTCGCTGGATTGACTACCGCAGGCATCCTTGCTCCTTTGGTACCCACACTAAATGTAGACCCCAATTTACTGGTACTTTCCATAGGGGCTGGAAGTTTAGTGTTTTCTCACTTCAATGATGGGGGCTTCTGGATGTGTAAAGAATACTTCAACCTAAGTATCAAGGATACCCTGAAGTCTTGGACACTGATGGAGACCATCGTAGCAGTAGCGGGATTGGGAGGGGTGCTGCTTTTGGATTTGCTCCTTAAATTCCTTTAGCGGAACTTTCAATTCATTCAAACCAGAGTAAAATACTACCTTTAATTTTCCTCAAATCCCGGGCAAAACTCGTTTACTTACCACCTCAATACCAAACCCTATGCAAAGTCCTGAACAGAATTTTGAAAAACTTGGCTTGATTCTTCCGCCAGCACCCAAGCCTTTGGGTGTGTATACCCCAAGCCTTGTAGTGGGTAATTTTCTCTACTTATCTGGCCATGGAACAGTAAAAACCGATGGGAGTCTGATTATAGGAAGAATAGGGGAAGACTTGGATATCGAACAAGGGAAGCTGGCTGCACGACAGGTAGGACTTGCGATGCTGGCCACCATCAAATCCTCACTCGGCTCCTTGGATAAGGTTAAGCGTGTAATCAAAGTTCTCGGCATGGTCAACTGCGTGCCTTCTTTTGAAAGACATCCCTACGTCATGAATGGCTGCAGCGAACTTTTTGCTGCGGTGTGGGGGCAAGAAATGGGAATTGGAGTTCGTTCTGCAGTAGGCATGGGATCCCTGCCAGACAATATCCCCGTAGAAATTGAGGGGATATTTGAACTTCATTAATTCCTTAAGGGTCTACTAAAGCCTTGTAGGATTGAAACAAACCTAGCACATCGCGGACATAGTTCACAGCGATGTGCCCTTTGGCATACCCACTTTTAACCACAGGATCGCGGTAGTATTTTGGATCACTTTTAAGGTTCAAAAAGTTAGCCACTTCCTGCCAGTTTTGGGTGTTTTTTCGATACTTCAAAGTTAACCTCCAGGCATCTTCCACATGCCCTTGGCCGATGTTGTAGGAAGCCAAAATGAACTTGATCCTTTCGTTAGTTTCAGGGACCCGCTCCAGCCAAAATTTGTCCAAATACTGCAGGTATTTTACTCCACCCCGAAGTGATTCTACTGGATCATTGGGGTTAGTCACCCCAAATCGCTCTAGCGTCACGGGCATCAACTGCAACAGGCCTTGTGCGCCTGCATAGGAAAGCGCGGTGGTATCAAATGCAGACTCCTTGTAGACCACAGCGGCAAGTAGGCGCCAATCCCAACCTAAGGTCTTGGCATTTTCTTGAATCAGTTCATCGTAGACTGAAATCCGATTCCCTCCCAAAGAGGAATAGGCACTGGTGGTTCGAAAATGTTGGTTTTTTGAATTGAGAAAATACTTGGTGTAGAGATCGGGTATAAATCGTTTCTTTTTTTCCAGAAGCCAGGTATTGACTAGTTGTAACATTTCAATGGATGTATTCCTCATGGCCCAAGAAACAGGCTCTTCTTTGGACAGATCTAAACCCAATTGAAGTTCATCGTAATAGGTTGCATTAGTTTGTGCCACCGTCCTTTCAGCAACAGTCCAATTTACTTCCTTCTCTACTAGTCGATCGAGTAGAATCTCTTCGTGATCTGGAACCTCCAAAATGCTGAACTCGAGGTCTAATGAATCCTTCAACCGTACAAGTTGGCTGCTGTACACAGCCCCTTTGCGCACCACTACTGTGTCTTTTCCCAAACTGTCCCAAGTGCGCAATTTTTCTCTTCCCACAAGGACTGTACTCATTGAGCCAATTGCTTCCGTGTAAGTCACATCACGCTGTGTATCCGCATTTTGCTGCAGATTCATCGCAATCAAATCCACTCGGCCATCCTCCAACTGAGCAAAAGCCTCATCAATGTCTGAAGCCACAATAAATTCTACCTGAACACCCAGGCGCTTCCCAAGATCTAAAAGAAGTTCGTATTCATAGCCCATTCTCCTTCCACGATAGATGTAGTAACTGCTCGAATTATTATCGACAGCCACGCGAAGGGTTCCACGTGCTTGAATCCCTGCTATGTCGAGAATAAATTCCGGTTTTGAGGATTTGCTAAACCAATTATTAAAGTAACCTAGGATTCCTAATCCTAAAAAAATCCCTACTGCAACGGCAAGTAGTATTCCTTTCTTTTTTTCCATTCTAGTGGAGCCTAACTCCGCTTAGTTTGGGTAACCTTGGCAAAGGCTATGCCAAATTAAATTCTGTGATTTTGGTTTAAATTAAAAAAGGAGGTTTAAACCTCCTTTTAATTTAATCTGCAGGACCTTCAAAGTCCTCCATACTGTTGGTAAAAAATATCTTTCCAGAAAGGCGGAGCAGTTCAATCTCCTGTTGTTTGATCTGAAAAATAGAGGTAATCAGTCTATTTTCTGCTGAGAGCAAGTTGACCTGAGCGTCTCTAAATTCAAGATAGGAAGCAATCCCCAAGCGGAAGCGTTCCAATGCTATTTCTGAGTTTTCTTTGGCTACCTGGTAGTTTTTTTCCTCAATAGAAAGTAATCCTAGATTTGTGTCGTAGGTATTGTAGGCTCGTTGGATATCCGACTTCAACTGAATTTCATACTGCTCTAAAGAATAATCTTGTATGCGTTGATTCACCTTAGCCCCTTGAATCCGTCGATTGAGTGCGAATCCACTGAATAGATTGAAAGTGATAGTTCCTCCATAATTTAGCCCTTGTCTCTCATTTTGGATCAGGAACCCTGCGTCTGAGTTGAAAACGGAATTCGTATAACTTGAATTTAGGTTGATACCAGGAAGCCGAGATGCTTGCAATTCTTTAACCCGTAGAAAGGCCTCGTTATTTCTTCGCTGATTGACTAACAGGAGTTTATTTTCAAGAAATGCGCTTTCATAAAGGTTTTCGATGGACAAGCGGTCCCCAATGTTTATGGTGCTATCTTGAATCACATAGTCTGTAGTAGCATCCTGAGCGAGTAACTCATTTAGGTTGACTCGGGCATTTTGGATGACTTGAATCTGTGTCATCAACAAGCTGGAATCTCCATTGTAGTCTACTTGTGCCGCAAGAAAGTCTCTTTTTCCTGCTCCTCCCAAATCGTACTGGGCCTCTGCTATTTCCAACCGTGCTTTACTCAATTGCAAGGTTTGTTGGAGCACCTTGTAGCGCTGCAATTCCAAGATCAAGCGGTAATAGGCTGTCGAAATCCCAGCTACTGTATTCTCTACAATTACCTTAGCATCCAGATCACTGATTTCTTCCAACATCCCAAGTCGACGGATAGTCACCAAGGATTCAGGGCGAAATCCATAGATCCCAACCACACTGTAGGCTTTGTTTCTGGATTTGGCAGCATCGATCTGACGGGGATTATTGGGGTCACTCACAAAGGTCTGCGTCACATCCTCCGTAGAAAAAGTACGTAGGTAGTTGGCATTCAGGGTAGGCATAAACAAGTTTCCTGCAGCAATCTTCGTATCCAGCTCGCGGAGGTTGCGGTTTTCAACCCCAATTTTCACCTGGAGGTTATTCTCCAAGCCCATTTGAAGTGCTTTTTCTAGATCAAGTGTTTCCTGCGCTTGAGCCCAAACCCCAGTCATGCACAGGATGGCTAGAAGCAAAAGTGTTCCTTTTTTCATGCGGTTTTTGCTAAAACTCCTTTTTTAGAAGTAAGGTAGGTATACACGGCAGGGATAATGAATAGCGTCAATATAGTAGAAAACGCAAGCCCACCAATCACTGCAGCACCCATAGGTACTCTACTTTCCGCACCTGCTCCTAGGGCCAAGGCGATCGGTAAAATCCCCAGAATGGTAGATAAACTGGTCATTAAAATCGGTCGAAGGCGAGATATAGCCGCCCCAAAAATCGCCTCATCCACATTCATGCCTTCCTCCTTCCGTTGATTGGCAAATTCAACAATCAAAATGCCGTTTTTGGTGACCAAACCAATCAGCATGATGATGCCGATTTGACTAAAGATATTCAATGTAAAGTCAAATGCCCACAACGTGGCCAGAGCACCAAAAATGGCTAAAGGAACCGTAAACATGATGGTTAATGGATCGGCGAAACTTTCAAACTGCGCAGATAACACCAAATAGATTAAGACCAAGGCAAAAATAAAGGCGAACAGCAAACTGTTTGAACTCTCTCTAAATTCTTTGGAAGGACCAGTCACATCCGTAGCATAGGAATCATCCAAAACTTCGGCAGCAATTTTATCCATTTCATCCAAACCGGCACCTATAGTCACGCCATCAGCTAAGTTTGCGGAGATGGTGGCACTCACGAATCGGTTGAACCGATAGAGCTGTGGTGGCGTACTTTTCTCCACGACACGAACCAAGTTGTCCAATTGAATGAGCTGCCCATTATCCCCTCTCACGTAAAGCATTCTCAAATTGACTGGTTCATTTCGGTCTTGAAGCTGCATCTCTCCAATCACCTGGTACTGCTTGCCTCCCCGAATGAAGTAGGCAAATCGCTGTCCTGAATAAGAGAGTTGCAGGGTACGGGCAATTTCCTGTACGGACACGCCCATATTTCTTGCCCGCTCTCGATCTATCTCAATTTCCAATTCGGGCTTGGTAAACTTCAGGTTAATGTCCGTGAAAATAAAGGCTGGATTCTGGGAAGCCTTCTCCAAGAAGGGTGGAATTACTTCTTTGAGTTTTTCCAAGGTAGGCGCTTGAAGGACGTACTGAACGGGAAGACCTCCACGACGATCGCCAATGGAGGCGGGCTGCTGCGCAAAAGCACGCACTGCTGTCACCCCTTTAAGGGAACCATTCACTTGCGTAAAGATCTCCTGCTGAGTACGGGAACGCTGGGAAGCATCTGTTAAAAATAGACGAATAAAACCCGAGTTGGTATTTGCTGTACCCCATCCCGGAGAGGTCATACTTGTAATGCCTGCCAATTCCGATGAAGGAATTTCCTTGGTTAACTGTGAATTCAAGTCCGTAATGACTTGGTCCATAAAAGAGAAAGTGGCTCCCTCGGGACCAGTCATGTTGATTCGCAATTCGGATCGATCCTCCATCGGTACCAACTCGGTTTGCAGGTTAGAAAACAACCAATAAATCCCAAGGCCCATGATTCCGATAATTGGGAAAGAAACCCATTTTATTTTCATGAATTGAGTCAATGTCCGTTCGTAGAATAGGTTCAACTTGACAAAGAAGGGCTCAGTAAATCGATAAAATGCATTTTGCTTTTCCCTATTTTTAAGCATGCGTGCACTCAGCATAGGAGTCATCGTAAGTGCGACAAAAGCAGAAATCAGAACCGATCCCGCCACTACGATTCCAAACTCACGAAATAATCTTCCTGTAGTTCCTGTCAAGAAAATTACAGGTAAGAATACCGCGGCAAGAGCGATGGTGGTTGCAATTACTGCAAAGAAAATTTCTTCAGATCCTTTTGCAGCAGCTTCCATGGGTTTCTCCCCCTTTTCTATTCGCGCATAAATATTCTCCAAGACCACAATGGCATCATCGACCACCAATCCAATGGAGAGCACAATACCGAGAAGCGTAAGCACGTTGATGGAAAAATCCATCAAATACATGATAAAGAATACCCCGATGAGCGAGATAGGAATAGTGACTACTGGAATAAAGGTAGTACGCCAATCTCGCAAAAAGAGGAAGATAATGGCAACTACGAGGATAAAAGCGGTAATGATCGTCTCTTCTACCTCAGAAATAGATTGGCGTATGTATTCCGTCCCATCAAACCCTACTTCTACCCCAACATCTGCGGGTAAGTCCTTTTTGATAAACTCCAATCGTTTGTAAAATTCGTCTGCAATTTCAATGTTGTTAGATCCAGGAAGAGGGACCAAAACGACCGCAACCATAGGTACCCCATTTCTTCGAAGCAAGGTTTTTTCATTTAGTGCAGAAAGCTCTGCCTTCCCGATATCCTGAAAGCGGACAATATTGGTTTCACTTTCTTTAATGATCAGTTGGTCAAATTCCTGGGGGGAACTCAATCGGCTTTTGGTTCGAACGGACAGTTCAATATTCTGTCCCTCAATTCTTCCAGAAGGGAGTTCTACATTTTCAGATTGAATCTTACTTAGCACATCCATAGGTGTAATTCCATAGGAGGCCATTTTTAACGGATCCATACGCAGTCGGATGGCATATTCTTTCTCTCCCCAAATCTGAACCCGGCTCACACCAGGGATAGTTTGAAGTCGCTCTTTGAATATGTTGTCTGCAATTTCAGTAAGCTCAAGCAAGTCCCGCTGATCACTTTTTACATTGACCCCAACAATAGGCTGGGAATCAGCATCAGCCTTAGAAACCACAGGAGGGTCTGCATCTGGCGGAAGACTACGCTGCGCACCAGAAACCTTGTCACGCACATCGTTGGCAGCGGCTTCTAGGTCTGCACCCACTTCAAACTCTACTGTGATGTTGCTACGCCCATCCGCACTGGTCGAGGTCAATGATTTGATTCCCTGGATACCATTGATTTGTTCTTCCAGAGGTTCGGTGATTTGTGCTAAAATCACATCTGCGTTGGCCCCCACATACGAGGTACTTACATTAATGACCGGAGGGTCAACCGATGGATATTCTCGCACTCCCAAAAGCGAAATGCCTATCCCACCAAAAAGAAGGATGACCAGGGACATCACGATGGCCAATACTGGCCGCTGGATACTGATACTTGAAAGACTAGACATAAGACCGCTTAATTAACTGTTATAGGCTTGATCGGCATTCCTTGACGTACTTGCATCACCCCCGTGGTGAGGACTAAATCTCCTTCGGCCAATCCTGAAAGCACCTGCACCTGCGTATCCGTTCGCGTCCCAATTTCAATCATACGCTGTTCTGCATTTCCATCAGCACCTACAACAAATACTTTGTAGCCAGATAATTCTGGAATAACGGCTTCTGCAGGAACCAGTAATGCGTCTTCCTTCACATCCAATACAAAGCGTATTTTGACAAACATCCCAGGTAAGTATTTTCCACTTTTGTTGGGACTTTGTGCCCGCAATTTGATGGTGCGGGTGGCTGCATCCACTTGAGGTTCATAGGCATAAACTTTACCTTCCACTTCTTCTTTAGAAGATTCACTGCTGAAAAATATAGGGGACCCTTCGGTGACCATTCCCGCATAACGCTCTGGAATGGAAAACTCCAATTTGATCGGATCAATGTTGACAATACTCACAATCACATTAGACGTATTGATTACGGCTCCTTCGGAAACTTGTCGAAGACCTAACCGCCCATTGAAAGGGGCGCGAATCACGGTTTTTTCGAGTTGGGCTTGGACCAACTTGATGTCAGAAAGCGCAGTATTGGATTGATTCAATACGATGTCGTATTCTTCTTGGCTGATAGCCTCCCTAGCCAAAAGTTGTTTTTGTCTAGATTCCTGAGTTTGAAACAGCTTTTGAGTATACTGCAAGCGCTGGTACTGCGCCTGCAGCTCGTTATCATTTAGATATACTAGTGGAGTCCCTTTAGTGACATACTGTCCTTCCTTAAAGTTCACCTTGGTCACCAAACCACTGATCTCTGGCTTGATATCCACCGACTCATTCGGAAGAATCGTTCCAGATACCTGCAACTGATTGTTTAAGGTCTCTTTTTTAAGTTGGATGACATTCACTGCCAGAGGTTCGCCCCCATTACCCCCTTTTTGACCAGATGGCGTAGGGGCATTTCCTCCTCCTTGGTTTCCAATTCTTGGATAAAAATAGGCTAAGGCAAGAAGCAGCAGAATGCCAAGAACTAGAAAGATTTTGGTTTGTTTTTTCATCGCAAAATGGAGCAGTTACTGTTGGTTTTTGATAAATGCCAACGAAAGTTGGTTGAACTCCTCTGGCTTTTCGACATTGACCACATGGCCACAGTGATTCAAAACCTCGAGGAGGGAATTTTTATGGAATTGAATTAAATTACGGACTGGCTCTAAAAACATGACGTCTTGATCCCCCATTACGTAGAGCGTAGGAATTCCCAAGTCCTTTTCTTTGAAATAGCGCAAAAGCGGATTGATGTCCTTGGTTAATTTGAACCAGCGGATAAACTCCTTTTGACACAATTTTTGGGCCTCATGAATGAATA
>JACCEB011308372.1_pt1 | contig 12419 bp, 12 predicted proteins | sample 7454761 | NCBI WGS metagenome assembly JACCEB01 (sample SAMN15323454, study PRJNA562643) | freshwater metagenome | isolation source: river surface water | place: USA:Blue River Watershed | collected 2017-08-18 | reverse complement strand
TCAAGCTTTTTTCTTAGTGCCAAATTTTTTCTTCATAAACAAAAGTAATTTTGTTAAAAAACTTTTAGCCAAATTCTGGCTCAAATCCCTTGTTAAATCTTTTAAAATTAACGCATTTTTGTATGATACCCGTCAACAGGGGTCATGCAAAAGGATCTGGCTAAATAATCCTCGGCCGATTGATAAATTGCTCTCTATGAATTTTTGGAGTTAACGGGGAGTGTTACGCCTCATTCTCCTTGGTGGAAAGGATTAACTGAGAACTTTAGTGGTAGAATCGGAAGATTTCTGCTAAATGATTTTGATCATAGGCTTTTGACTCAAGAGCTTGTGAACAACATCGAAAACATCGTTAATAACCAACCCAGAAAATGCCTAAACTTCAAAACCCCATTTGAAATTTTTTACAAAACTAAAACAAAATTAGTTGCGCTGGAGGCTTGAGTTCATCCATGCTCTAATAATGTTCCAACTCCAATAATCGCAAAATTATGAAAAATTCTGAAACGCTAGCCAGCAATTCGATTACCGCCTTATTCGTTGATATATACGGTGTTTTACACGAGGGCGGCGAGTTGATTGGTGGAGCGAAGGAAGCGCTAGAAAAATTCAAAGGCAGCAACCGCAAAATAATCATTCTTTCTAACACTACCGCAGAGGGCGAGGACGCAGAAAAATCTTTATCGTCCAAAGGACTGTCCAAAGATTTGCATTACGACGACGTTATCACTTCTGGAGATGTTTTTATTGAACACATAAAAAAGACCAAAGGAGCTTTTTTCACCGAATATGCCAAATATTCACCTTTTAAAAAATATTCCGTTCCAGAGGCTGCCAATATCAGCGAGGCGGAAAATATTTACATCGGAATTCCAAAGGACGACGAGGGCGCTGATATAAAGCTTTTAGATCTTCTTGATGAAGGCCAAACTATTGACTCCTTGATAAAAAGTGAAAATCCAAAATTAAATTTTATCGAAAGAATTTGGCGGGATGCGAAGGGGAAAAAGTTTTATTGCGCCAACTCTGATGTTGTAGCGGTTGAGCATGGAGATATTGTGATTAGGCAAGGTTTTGTCGGGCTGTTTCTTAAAAATAAAGGCGCTGACGTAACATTTTTCGGCAAGCCTTATCCCGAAATTTTCAATACCGCCCTCGAAAAGCACGGATTGATTGCGCAAAATGTGTTGATGGTTGGCGACCAATATTCGACCGACCTCGGCTGTAGAGAACTTGGTATAAAAACCGCGCTGGTTTTTTCTAAAATTACCGATTTAACAAAAGACGTAGCCTATTTTGATGGCAGATCGACTTCAAGTTTTGAGCCTGATTTTAAGGTTGGTAATATTGCTGAGTTAGAATATTTGTTGAGGCGCGATGAAAAAATTTTTGTTAATAAAAAATCTTCAGCGTCAGGCTATTCAAGATAATGAGTTTGACCTCAAATTGCGGGTTTAATCCGAGTTTTATTGCGGCTAAGTTCGCAACAACAAGATTTGCGGCGAGTTTTTTGAAAGGTTCGGCGTATTTTATAAATAATTAGCTAACGGCTCCAATTACGGTTATTTTATGGTTAATGAGTCAGAGACGACAAAAGTAAGCGAAGTTTTTGAAACCATCGCAACACTTCTTTCAAGAAATCTCAATTTGTATGAAGTTTCAACTGAGCTCCGCGGCGCTCTGGAAGGTTCTCGCGAAGCGTTCTTGAATCAGGTTAAGGATTTGGATTTACAAAACTGCGCAATAAGCGACGAAAAGTTCATTTCTTGCTTTAATGAAGTTTTACAGTCGTTTTTATCAAAAAATCCCAAGGAGATTAGCGAGAAGGCGGCGCTGAAAAGGTGTAATGAAGAAGATGCGGTCGCTTATGAAAAATTACTCGATCATTTTGGGTTGGTAAAAGAGATTCCTTTGCCGGATCTCGAGGGTAAAACCATTATCATTCTTGGCGCTGATTACGGCGGGATGAGAAATATGGCCGAATGGTTTTGTCAGCAAGCCGGCGAAAACAAAAATAAGCCAGAGATACTTTTTTTAACCGGTCATCGTCCGGCGTTCCTTCAAATAAAAGAAGAAAAAGATTTTTTAATTGCTCAGATACGAGAAAAAATCGCCAATTCTTCAGAATCAATAGGCCCGAATGAGCTTATCAAATCAGCAGTAGAGAAAGCCTTGGGAATCGTCTCAGAGTGCCCTTCTAATACAAAAGAAGTTTTTAAGCAGGCCCTGATCCCTTTGCTTATAATGAGTGAAGTTAACAAGGTTGCTCCGAATTCTTATCAATTAGACGGTCTGAGTGCTTTTATAGAAAAGCTGAATAATCCCACTTCTGATCAAAATTATTTTTCTGAATCGCTCAATCTTCTAGGGCGGGCGCTTATAAATAGAGTCTATCCAGGTGAAATTGATTTTGTTGATGAGGTTGCAAAAGAATTCTTTGAAGGCTTGGCGGTTAAAAAGGAGTTTAGCGATGATATGGGTAAGCTTTATCGCGCTACAACTAAGAATAATGCCGAAGTGCTTGAGAAGCGTTTGCTTTCCGAAGAAGGATCCGTGGAGAAAAAATTTGTAATTATCTCTCAGCAGCCATTTTGCGAAAGGCAATTTTTGGATATTTGTAATCACTTTAAGGCCGGCGGAATAAAAGGGGCGAGCTTTGAATATGCTGGGCCGAGACTGGCGGATAAAATGAAATACGCGGTAAATTCGGAGACCGTTCTCGATATTCTCGCTCGCTTTGTTTTCGCCTCAAATGAGTCGATTAAAAAGTTCGCTGAATACGAAAAAGAAGGTGAGCAAGAATTGACCGGCCTCATCAGAACGACCAGCAAAGAGCGCTTGATTGGAGATCTCTCGAAGGATCAAAACACGCTTGGCTAAAAATCTTTCGGCAATTATTGCGTCTAAATTCTAAAATCGGCTCCCAAATAAACTTTTCTTGTCTCTTCGTGGCAAATTACTTCTTCCCTAGTTCCGGAGGTTAAAATTGTGCCGTCAAAAACAATGTAAGCTCTGTCAACAATCGATAAGGTTTCGCGAACATTGTGATCAGTTATCAAAACCCCAATTCCTCGGTCTTTTAAGTGCATTACCATTTGCCTGATTTCGTTAACGGCAATTGGATCGACTCCCGCGAAAGGTTCGTCGAGCAAAATAAATGACGGATTCGTTGCAAGCGCCCGAGCAATTTCAGCTCTTCTTCTTTCTCCTCCGGAAAGAGCTAGGGCGTGAGATTTTCGAATGTGAGTTATCGAAAACTCTTTCAAAAGCTCCTCAAGTTTTTCAAATCTTTTTGCCTGGCTAGGCTCTGCAATCTCAAGTATCGACATGATGTTTTCCTCCACGGACATGCCTCTAAATATCGAGGCTTCTTGCGGAAGATAGCCAACTCCCAGCCTCGCCCTGTGGTACATTGGCAGGCTGGTTATATCAAAGTTATCGATGGAAATTTTGCCGGAATCGGACCCAACAAGCCCAACCATCATATAAAAACAGGTTGTTTTTCCTGCGCCGTTTGGACCAAGAAGACCAACAACTTCGCCCTGTTTTATCTGAAGGCTGACATCTTTAATTACAGACTTTTGGCCATATGACTTTTTTAGGTTGGAGGCCTGTAAAATTTTACTGCTCATATTTTGATTTATTCTTTTTAATTTCTTTTGAATCGCTTCCGAGGATCACCATTACTCTGCTGTCTTCCCTATCTTCAATCGAGCTTTCGTCTCTTTTTCCAATGAATTTGCCCTTTTTGGCGCTAAGGCTGTAAACGAATTTGTCGCCGCTGGCAATCGAGGTGCCGTTGTTAATTATTACGTTTTTTTCCAAGACGAAAATATTTTGATCGGGGTCGTAATAGCCATAATCGCCGCTGCCAACAAATTCATCGCTGAAGATTTTTACGTTATCTTTGGCGTCAATTCTTTTGATTCTTGATTTTTGATCTTCGCGCTCTTTTTCGAAGTATAAGACGGTCATTTTATCGGCCAAAAGCGAATCGTCGTCTTTTTCTACAACTACGTTTTTGATAAAATTTACTTCTTCTGATTTGCGCTTGATGTCAATAACGTCAGACCTTATCCTTGCGGGAGAACTCTTTACTGGAGAGGCTTGGGAGTGGCTTAGACCGAGAGAAATAATCGAAAAACTCAATATGAAAATTAGCAAAAAACGCATATCAATATTTGTCTTATTAATTTTGGTTATTTTGTTCCTTGCTAGATTCAATAATTTGCTGGTCCCGCCGAACATAGAAATGTTTAATAAAGACCCGAAAAACTACAACGCAAAAATACAGATTTACGACCGCGAATCAAAAAAAATTGCCGAGTTCAAAATTGCAATTGCCAAAAACGAACAGCAAAAAATGTACGGATTGATGAATCTAAAGAGTTTGCCGCAAGATCAGGGAATGCTTTTTCCGTTCAGGCCTAATCAGGTTGTAAATATGTGGATGAAGAACACAAAAATCCCGCTGGATATAATTTTCATAGATTCCGACAACGAAATATCCTCGATTCACTCGAATGCCGAACCCGAATCGCTTGAAATAATATCGTCGACAAAAGAAGTCAGATACGCGCTTGAGATCAACGGCGGCTTATCAAAAAAACTCGGCATTGAATCGAGGCAAAAAGTCCAAATTTACAACCAATGAAGATTATAAAAATTAAGGACGTTAACGAGTTTAATTTCGCTCATCAGCGCGAAAACTTGGAAGAAATTATCAAGACCGTCGAAGGAATTATTCGCCAAGTAAAAAGTGGCGGAGATTCGGCAATCATTGAGTTAACCAACAAGTTGGATCGGTGCAATTTTCGCGAAATAAATGATTTAATGGTTAGCGAGTCGGAATTGGCTGAGTCCGAAAAATTGACTCCGAAAGAAGTTCGTCGAGCGCTGCAATTCGCCTTCAAAAGAATTAAAAGTTATCACGCAAAACAGCTTCCGAAAGATTTTAAATATAAGGATGGCAAAGGGGCGATTCTGGGCAATATTTGGAAGGCGATTGACTCGGTTGGAATTTATGCGCCTGGAGGCACCGCGTCATATCCCAGCTCGGTTCTGATGTCGGCAGTTCCGGCGATTGTTGCGGGCGTTAAAAATCTAATTCTGTGCGCGCCAAGCGACGGCGGCAAAATTAATCCGGCAACAATTTATGCGGCTAAAATTTGCGGCATATCGCGAATTTATAAAATCGGCGGAGCTCAGGCGATCGCAGCGATGGCTTACGGCACCTCAAAAATTTCCAAAGTTGGCAAGATAGTTGGACCTGGAAACGCCTACGTCGCCGGAGCAAAAAAAATATTATTCGGAGAGGTTGGAATCGACATGATAGCTGGCCCGACTGACGTAACAATTATCGCGGACAAATTCTCGAATCCAAAATGGATTGCGGCAGATGCTTTGTCTCAACTCGAACATGGCGCCGATTCAAAGTCGTTCGTAATAACCAATTGCGAAAATCACGCCAAAGAAATCGCCTCCTCTCTCGGTAATTTAAAAGTGCAGCTCCCAAGGCTTGAGATAATTGAGAGGTCGATAAAGAACTCGGCAATATTTGTCATTGATGAGATTTTGGATTCGGCAGATTTAGCCAATAAAATCGCCCCTGAACACTTGCAAATTGTCGCTCGCGAAAAAGAGCAAATATTAAATAAAATTTCGAATGCCGGCGCGATATTTTTAGGCGAATATACTCCAGAAGCTCTTGGAGACTACGTTGCCGGCCCTAGCCACACACTTCCAACCGAAGGAACCGCAAAATTTTCAAGCGGATTGTCGGTTTACGATTTTCTCAAAAGAATTTCGTTAATTTCTTGCGATCAACAGGCTTTCGCAAATTTATCAGGTGCGGCCTCGATATTGGCCGAGTGCGAAGGCTTAATGGGTCACAAGCTAAGCGTGAAAATCAGAGGCGATGAATAAAAAATTACTTATTTTGTTGTTGTTGGCCGCAATTTCTTGTTCGAAAAAAGAACAAAAAGGAAGCGCCGAGCTATCTTACGTCGAGGCTCACAAGCTTCTTCAAAAAAAAGATTACGCAGAGGCTGCCAATGAATTTGAAAAAATTGATGACGAATATCCTTTTTCTAAATGGGCTGCAAAGGGGCAGGCAATGGCTGTTTATGCCAGATATAAAAACGAAGATTACGCCAAGTTGGTGGCCACTGTTGATGATTTTATAAGATTAAATCCAAGTAGCAGCCTAGTGCCATACATGCTTTATATGAAGGGCTTGACCTACTACAATCAGATTCCCGACATCAGAAGGGCGCAAGACAATACCCAGCAAGCGTCATACATTTTTAGAGAAATTATAGCTCGCTTTCCAGAGACCAGCTACTCGCTTGACGCGAAAGATAAGCTGTCTTTTATCGACGAGCATTTGTCTGGGGCAAAAATGTCAGTCGGTCGAAGTCAAATTGAATCGGGGAATTACGTGGGGGCGATATTAACTTTTAGCGAAGTTATTTCGCGCTATCGCTACACAACTCAGGTGGATGAGGCTCGTCTTCGACTTGAAGAAGTTTATGAAAAAGTCGGCTTAAGAAAAGGGTTTCGGCGCGATAAATCAGATAATTAGCTGCGAAATATGAGGAGTTTGGAGTCTTGCGTCGATGCAAAATCCCGCACGTCGTAAAACATGCGGGAAAGAATGGTGCGGATTAGCTTTTTAGCCTTTCAAATCCAGCTTCAAGATCGTCCTTAAGATCGTCAAAATCTTCGAGGCCGACATTAATTCGAAGGCAGGTTTTGTCGTGATGTGGCCATTTAGTTGCGGTGCGAACATTGGTTGGATCTATCGGCAGAATAAGCGATTCATATCCGCCCCAAGAATATCCCATCGCGTAGAAATCAAGGTTATCAAGCATTTTTGCCAAGGCCTCATCGCTGTATTTTTGTTTTAATACGACGGTAAAGAGCGATGCGGCGCCGCTGAAATATTTTTTCCACATTTGGTGATTTGGGTCAGAAGGTAGCGCTGGATACATTACTTTCAAAACCTCTGGCCTGCCTTCAAGCCATGAGGCGAGCTGTAGCGCGGTTTTGGCGCAATGTTCCATTCTGATTTTTGCGGTTCTCATTCCGCGCTGAACCATGTATGAAGAGAACGGCGCGGCATTAACTGCCATGTAACGAAACGCCGCATACATTGTGTGGAAGTCTTTTTTCTGAACGGTGATCGCGCCCATCATTGTATCGGAGTGGCCATTGATGTATTTGGTAAGGGCGGTGACCACAATATCAACTCCGTGATCTAGCGGCTTGAAGCAGATTCCGCTGGCCCAAGAATTGTCTAGTATTGTGGTAACTTTATGTTTTTTGGCTACGGCGCAAATCGCATCAACATCTTGAACTTCGTAAGTTAGAGATCCTGGACTCTCCAATAAAATCACTTTTGTGTTTGGTTTAATTAAATTTTCAATTTCCGAGCCAATTAGCGGGTCGTAATAAGTGGTTTCAACGCCGAATTTTTTTAAAAATTTATCGGCAAAACTTCTTGTTGGAGAGTAGGCGTTGTCGCAAATAAGCAAGTGATCTCCAGCCTGCAAAAACGCAACCAGCGCGGTGTTGACGGCGGCGGCTCCCGAAGAAGTCACAAAAGTGTTGTAGCCGCGGTCTAGGTCGGCGATTGCTTTTTCTAGCGCAAAGTTGGTTTGAGTTCCGTAGCGACCATATTTGAGCTCGTAAGGACAAACTAGATCGTTATTTGAATAGCCTTGTTCGGCGTGTAAAAACTCTTTGAGGTTGGGAAAAGCTATCGTTGAGCTCTGATAAATAGGCGGGTTAACCATCCATCCTTGTTCTTTCGGATTTCTTCCGGCGTGAACCATTAAAGTCGATTCTTTCATTTTTTTGTTAGTCATAAACTACCTATTTATCTAAGTTGATTGTCTGAAGAAATTAGCGGCCCCATTTTTTTTCCTGCCAAAATATGAACATGAAAATGAGGAACGGTTTGATGAGCGTCGGATCCGTTGTTGGTTATTAGTCTAAAGCCAGAATTTTCGGCTCCAAACTGAATTGCGATCTCAGAAACTTTCTTAAAAAAGTCAGCAACTTTTTGCGGATTTTCTTTAAGAGTAAATTCAACAAAATTTTTAAAGGGACCCTTCGGAATCACTAAAATATGAGTTGGGGCCGCTTTGGAAATGTCGTGAAAAGCCAAAATATCTTCACTCTCAAAAACTTTGTGCGCAGGAATTTCGCCGCGAATTATTCGCGCAAAAACATTGTTAGTGTCGTAAGTCATTATTTGAGATATTTTTCGATTGTTTCGAGAAGGTTTGTTTTCGAAATGGTTTTTTCGACGATGTCATTCATGCCGCTAGCTTTTATTTTTTCCCTAATTTGGTCGTTAACAAAAGACGTTAAGGCAACTATTGGTATTGATTTATAATCTTTGAAATTTTCAAAAATTTTGCCTTCGCGAATTATTTCGGAAGTCTTGTAGCCGTTCATAACCGGCATTTCGCAGTCCATTAAAACCAGGTCAAATTTTTCTTTGTCGATTAATTCAAGAGCCTCCTGTCCGTTCTCTGCAAAAGCAACTTTGTAGCCATTATTGCCGAGAATTTTAAGGGTGATTTTAATATTAACCGGATTGTCCTCGACGAGTAGAATCGATTTTTCAAAGTCATGTAACTCAGATTTTTCGTCTGATTTTTTTAGTTTGTGGTCGAAAAAAACGGAGATTTTGGTGCCAATATTTTTGGTCGAATTTACTTCGATTCTGGCGCCATGAAGCTCGAGTAATTTTAAAACAATTGGCATGCCGATTCCGTAAGAATCGACTTTTTTTTCTCGAGCCACTTCTAATTTGCTAATTTCTTTTCCTTCGCCGCTAAGGTATTTTTCGATTTCATCTTTTGTCATTCCAAAGCCTTTATCTTCTATTTCGATGCAAACTTTGTCGCCGTCGAATATGCGAGCCGAAATCACGACTTCGGCATTTTTGTGGCTATATTTGATCGCGTTGCTGATCAAATTAGTTAAGATTTGTTTCATCTTAAATTCATCGCAGCTGATTTTCATCGAATCGTGCTCAACCCTAGAAATTAGCCTAACGTGATTGATGTTGGCGATGACTCGACTCGAGACAATGACGTCGTTAATAATCGACTTGACGAAGTGCTCTTTTATTTCGCTGAGCTTGAATTGGCCTTGTTTGATTTGGTTTTGATCGAGAAGGTCGCGAACAAATTCCATCATTTCTTCGGATTGAACCGCGATTGATTCGATATTTTTTAGATCGTCATTTTCGGATATTTCTTTCTGGCCTTTTTTTTCCAGCGCCATTGTAGCCAGGCCGTTTATGGCAATAATTTGATTTTTTATATCGTGGGCGATTGAGGAAATTAAACGGTCCTTGTCGGCATTAATTTTTTCGAGCGAAATGCGTAAATTCTTTTCGTTTTCAAGCATCAGAATCCGCGCCTCAAACAGATAAAGCAGCAATAAAAAGAAGATTGTTAGGCAGATGAGTTCGATGATTCTGGGCAGAATCGTCAAATTGAATTGGCTCGAAAGATAGTTTTTATTAAAGCCGGTTAGAACGATGTAGCCGTAGTCCTCAACAACCTGAAAGTGATTAAGTTCGAATTCGCCAACGGTAATTTTTTTTGATAAATTCCCTGATTTTTCAGCGATTTCCTCGTCGATTTTTATGGTTTCTGGCCTTCCGTTATTTTCTTCAAATTTGATTTGGGGCGATTTGAGGACAATGCGATTTTTTCTGTCAAAAATTATGTAGCTTACATTGGGATCTATTTTTTTCCCGATATGACTTGCAAAGGACGAGACGTCAAATCCCACGGAAATCGCGCCAAGATAACTGCCTTTTTTATCGACGATGCCGGTAGCGGCTGGAATTATAAGGATGCCGCTGGGAATGCCGATTGACGGAAAAGACAGTTGAAGAGTCCATGGTTTTTCTCGAGACAGCTTGGCGTATTCTCGTCCCGACATGTCGACCGGCTCTTTTCTGATTCCGATTTTGCTATTTAGAATTTGAAAATTTTTGTCATTAACCCAGTCAAATGAAGACCATGAAAATAGGTCGATATTTTTGTGGCGAATTTGACCCGCTTCCGAAAATAGCTTGTTAAGGAAGTTAATATCGCGTCTTGGGCTATTAACGATCTGCTGCCCAATGTAGCTGTTAATTTGGTTGGTGTAATTAAATGAGTCGGAAATGAACGAGGCTATGTTTTGAGAGGATCTTTCGAGCGATTGTTGATTTTGGTTTTTTATTTCTTTGAGCGAGAGGCGGATAAATATGCCAAGCGATACCGCCATCAAAAGGAGTGCCGATAAGGCAATCACCAGATATTCTTTTTGTAGCGCTGGCTTTTTGATCATTTTTGTTCGGATTGTTTTTTGGGCTTGGTGGTGTGTTTGGAGTTAGTTGGATTTTTCCGCGTCGGCAGCAACCCTAACTTTTACCATAACGTCCGGATCAGAGACGGTTCCATTTCTACCGGCGCCTTTCTTGATTTTATCGACAAACTCCATGCCTTTAACAACTCGTCCCCAAACGGTATACTGATTGTCAAGAAATCTTGAGTCGTGAGTTACGATGAAGAACTGGCTATTGGCGCTATTTGGACTTGATGCGCGCGCCATCGAAACCGCGCCTCTAACATGAGGCTCGTCAGAGAATTCGGCTTTGAGATCGGGCAATTTCGATCCGCCCATTCCAGTTCCTGTTGGATCGCCAGTTTGTGCCATAAATCCATCAATCACGCGGTGAAAAACGATTCCGTCATAAAATTTTTGGCGAGCTAAAGTTTTGATTCTTTCGACGTGACTTGGTGCGATTTGAGGAAGCATTTCAATCACTACTCTGCCATATTTAAGATCGATATAAAGCGTGTTTTCGAGATTTTGTTTTGATGTTTGAGCGTTGGATTCGGACATAAAAGCGATAAAAAAAGTTAATAAAATTGGGATTATTTTTTTCATATTTTCTAATGAGTTTTGATTAGTCGCCCAAACTTTGTTGAAGCCTTAAATACTTTTCAAGTAGCGGTTTATTTTTTTAATTTTTACTTTGCGCCGACATCCCATTCACCCAAATTTTATAAGGAGTTCAAGTGTCTATCAATAAAGTAATTCTTGTTGGCAATGTTGGCCAAGATCCGGAAATTCGTTCGTCTTCAGATGGTCGAGAAATAGCCAATTTTTCGTTGGCCACTTCAGAAAGTTGGAAGGATAAAAATAGCGGCGAAAAAAAAGAAAAAACTGAATGGCACAAAGTTGTAGTTTTCTCTCAAGGTTTGGTCGGAATCGTTAAAAATTACGTAAAAAAAGGCTCGAAACTTTATCTTGAAGGCTCGCTTCAAACCAGAAAATGGACTGATGCCCAGGGCGTTGAAAAATACACAACTGAAGTGGTTTTGCAAAATTACAGTTCAAGCCTACAAATTCTTGATTCAAGAGATCGCGGCGGCGCCCAGAATAATGACTATTCACCTTCCAAATCTTCACGAAATAACGATATTTCGATCGAAGAAAATGATGACGAAATTCCGTTTTAGTTAGATTAAAATTTAGCCCTCAATGCCAAACGTTACAATCAACGGTAAAGCCGTTTCAATTCCTGAAGGAATTACAATAATTCAAGCTTGCGAAATTGCCGAAATTGAAGTTCCGAGATTTTGTTATCACGAGCGCTTGGCAATTGCTGGAAATTGTCGGATGTGCTTGGTTGAAGTTGAGGGAATGCCACCGAAACCAGTCGCTTCTTGCGCAATGCCGGCAACTGAGGGCATGAAAATTCATACCGACACGCCAATGGTTAAAAAGGCGCGTGAAGGCGTGATGGAGTTTTTGTTGGCTAATCACCCACTTGATTGTCCGATTTGCGATCAAGGCGGAGAGTGTGATTTGCAGGATCAGGCCTATCAATACGGCAAGGGCAAGAGCGAATATCACGAGCATAAAAGAGCGGTAAAAGATAAAAATATGGGACCGCTGATCAAAACCCAAATGACTCGCTGTATTCATTGCACTAGATGCGCCAGATTTATCGAAGACGTCGCCGGAACTTGCGAAATTGGCGCGGTTAATCGTGGCGAAAATATGGAAATCACGACTTATCTTGAGCGCGGAATTAAATCGGAGCTTTCAGGAAATATTATTGATCTTTGTCCGGTTGGCGCTTTGACCTCAAAGCCATACGCCTTCAAAGTTAGAAGTTGGGAACTCAAAAAGACTGACTCGATTGATATTATGGATGCCGTTGGCAGCAATATCCGCATCGATTCGCGCGGAATTGAAGTAATGCGAATTTTGCCAAGTCTTAACGAGGATATTAACGAAGAATGGATTTCTGACAAAACACGTTTTTGTTACGACGGCCTAAAATATCAGCGTCTTGATAAGCCTTATGTTAAGCGCGAAGGCAAGTTGCAGCC
>JACCEB011275258.1_pt1 | contig 12421 bp, 11 predicted proteins | sample 7454761 | NCBI WGS metagenome assembly JACCEB01 (sample SAMN15323454, study PRJNA562643) | freshwater metagenome | isolation source: river surface water | place: USA:Blue River Watershed | collected 2017-08-18 | reverse complement strand
TTCCTTTAATGCCTTACATCTTTATATCTGATATTGGACCAGCCCTAAAGATGTCTGTGATTGCAACAAGTATTGCATTGATTCTCTTTGGTTGGATCAAAGGTCGTTTTACAGGTATGAATCAAGGACGCTCAGCGGCGCAAACACTTATCATTGGCACATTAGCATCTTCAGCTGCTTTTGGTTTAGCTCATCTATTTTCTTAAATAAATAATTATTTATTTACAATTGCTGCAATTCCACCTGTGTAATATGAGTTGGAAAATAACACTTTTTTAGATCGTTCTTCCGTAATAGTAATGCATGCGCCAATCATATCTACTTTCTTTGAGGCTAATGCTGGAATCAATGAGCCAAATTCCATATTAACTATTTCTAATTTTTTATTAAGTTTTTTAGCTACCAGTGATGCAATTTCTATATCAATGCCTACCACTTTCTGAGATTCATCAATAAATGAAAAAGGTTCGGTAACTGATGAGGTACCAAACTTCAATGTGCCATTATTGCCTGTTTCTATTAGGGGCATTGCTTTGGGCTGTCCTTCTTTTGGCAGCCAACGTATAAGCATCTGCTCATAATCACCAGTTTTTTTTAGGTTTTTAATAACTCCATCAATCGTATTTTTTAAATCGCTATCTTCTAAGCGAACTGCAAATCCGTAATCATCCTTGGTGATCATTTCGGAAAGTACAATTAAACCAGGATTTTTTGCTGCTATATTTCTTAATATTGGTTCATCATAGGCTGCAGCAGCAACTTTTCCTTGTTTTACAGCAATGGCTGCGTCAAGGACTGAATTATAATATTGAAATTTTGCATTTGGAAATACTGAAAGTACAAGCTTATCAGCGACTGTTCCTGTGGGGATTCCAAATTCTTTATCATTTAATTGCTTAATATTTGTAATAACGACTTTTTCTTTATCGCTGCACCCTGCTACCATCAGGGATAAAAATAATGCAAATATAAAAAAAATTAACAATTTAAATTGCTGACTCATGGTTTGCTCTCTATTTAATCAATAATCGATTTATTGCTTTAATTTATAAACAATAGCTCTAGTCTGTTTTGATTATCTGCCCACTTAAATTCAACAACCTCAGTAAATTTATGAATAATTTTTATTCCAATATCATCTTCTAAATTTTTATTGTCTAATGGATTAAATTTTTTACCTTTGGTTTGGCAAATTAATGAAAGTTGATTGGTTTTCTCAGAATGCGCAATTTCCAGTTCTAATTCAATTTTGTTTAAGTAAGGTTTGTATAGAATAAGCAGTTCTTCAACTACTCGAAGTAAATTAGCTCGTATTAATTTTGAAATTAATTGCTTTTCACAAAAACCTTCGATTTCTCCATTAAGGGCATAAAAATCGAAATCTTGTGTTTTTATTTTAGATACAAAGTTTCTAATACGATTAATAAATACTTTGGTTCTTTCTTTTTTTGGTGCATCGAAGATTTGCTTTGGTGAACCTTCTTCGTAAATTAGGCCCTGATCCATATAGAATACTCGATTTGAAACGTCCCTCGCGAATGCCATCTCATGCGTGACAATAGCCATTGTCATACCCTCCTTAGCTAAACGACGAATTACTGATAGCACTTCGCTTACCATTGTTGGATCAAGGGCTGAAGTTGGCTCATCAAATAAAATAATTTCTGGCTCCATTGCAAGACATCGTGCAATGGCAACACGCTGCTTTTGTCCTCCGGAAAGCTCGTCTGGATAGTTTTCTGCTTTTTCAGCAAGTCCAACGAGCCGCAATAGATCCATTGATTTATTTTCTGCTGCTTCTTTAGATATCCCCTTAAGCTTAATGGGTCCTAAGGTAAGATTTTCTAAAACAGACAGATGAGAAAATAAATTAAATGACTGAAATACCATATTCATTTTTTGACGTATTTTTGATACATCAATCCTTTTATCTAGAATATTTTCGCCATCAATAAAAATACTTCCTCCACTCGGTTGATCAAGAAGATTAAGACACCTAAGAAAGGTACTTTTACCAGTACCAGATGGCCCAATAATTGAGACAACCTCACCTTTTTTTATTTCTGTAGAAATATTTTTTAATACAACTAGATCGCCGTATTTTTTAGAAAGATTCTCAACTTTAATCATGATTTCGTTCTAACCTTACGTTTATATTTTGGATCTGTAATTTTTTCAAGATAATCTAAAGTCTGGATGAGAATTAAAGAGATTAGGAAATACAAAATTGCAATCAAAATTAATGGGAAAAACGCATCAAATGTTCGACTTCTTATAATATCGCTCGCTTTGGTTAAGTCTTGGACCGCAATATAACCAACAATGGAAGTCATTTTGACTAATGTGATAATTTCACCTTTATAAATTGGAAGAATTCTTCTAATGGTTTGGGGAAGGATAATATAAATGAAGGTTTTTATTTTATTAAACCCCATGGCAATGCCTGCTTCCATTTGACCTTTTTCTATTCCTTCAATACCACTTCTAAAAATTTCAGCAGCATAAGCACCGCAATTCATACCAAACGCAATGGTTGCGACAATGATAGGGTTAATATTTACTGACGCAAACACCACATAAAAGATAATCATTAATATTACAAGAACTGGAGTGCCTCTTAAAATACTGATATATACCTTCGCAGGAATATTTAAAAATCTATTTTTAGACATCCTTAAGAAGCAAACTATACCTCCCAAAAAAGTACCAAAAATTGTTGCCAAAATTGAAATAATTATTGTAGTTTTTAATCCATCCCACAGAAGTAAATACCGCTTTTCTTGAATCAAATTATTTTGAAAGTTATTTACTAACTCCTCAATAAATGTTGGCGTATTTGAATTATTCTTTTTTTCCTGCTTAAAGGCAGCAATATTTTTTTTGAGGGCAAAAGCACTCATACCAATTTCATAATATGGTTCGCCAAAATTAATTTTTTGCTTTCGCTCCTCTGTAAACATCAAAGTAACAGCAATAAAATCAATTTTCCCTGTGTTGAGCGAAGGAATAAGTGCGCCAAACTCCATATCATCAAATCGAATATCTTTACCTAAATATGCAGCAAATCTTTTAGCAAGTTCAATATTCAATCCAATATTTTCATTATTGCGCAAGGTAACGAATGGAAGCCCACCATCACTTATATGACCTGCCACTAATAACCCATTTTTATTTGGAGTATCTATTTTAGGCATATCAGTAATGCCTTTTTTAGTCCACCTTTCAATCATATCTGCGTAAACACCGCTCTCTTTTATTGCTTTAAAGAAAGCATTAAATTGGGCATGTAACTCGATATCTTTTTTATTAAAACCAAAACCTACAGGGCTAAATTCAAAAGGCTTGTCAATTACACCTAGGTCAGGGTTTAATTTTAATATTTCTGTGAGTGAAACACTGTTGTATATACCTACATCAACTTTTCCTGATTTTACTCCTAGCAGAACATCAGCAGGACTTTTGTATTGGAGAATTTCTGCTTCAGGATATTGTTTATGAGCAAATGCATCATGCGTTGATCCTAGCATGACTCCAATTTTTTTATTTTTAAGATCTTCGAGATTAGCAATAGGCTTCATTGCTTCATTCGCGTTAGCTTGAAAAGAAAGAAGGAAATAAAAAATAAGTAAAAATATTTTTATCATATTTAATTAGCGTTAATAATTAATTCAACGAGGGAGAAATCATCATCAAATGGTCCAATTTCATTTTTTAAGTTTTTAATTTTTTCTAAAACTTTTTCTGATTCAAGTAATCCCAAATCACTAAAATTCTCTTTCATAAGCTGCGTATAATCATCTAGGTTCATCTCCTTGCCATCTTTTTGCGTAATTTCGTAAACTCCATCACTAAATACATAAAGCTTATTGAACTTATTTAATGGCACAATAGTTTCGTTAAAATTGATATCCCCCATCATACCAATTGCTAATCCTCCAGAAGTTAGAGTTTGAAGTGTTTTATTATTCAAATCACTTCCCATAAATAAAATTGCATGAGGATGGCCAGCACTTGAAAAAATTAATTCATGATTCTTCTTATGATAAACACCGTACCAGATAGTAAAATATTTGTTATTCTGATCTTCCATGGGAAAGGCTTCATTTAAGGCTTTTAAAACAGAGGCTGGGCTCCTAAAATTTGTGTCTGTGAGAGATTGTGAACGAATCGCATTGATAGCAGATATGCATAAGATTGCGGCTCCCACTCCATGACCACAAACATCGACTAAATATATGCCCAAGTGGTCTTCATCAATCCAGTGATATCCAAGAGCATCGCCACCAAGAGACGAGCACGGAATATGTTGCCAAGAAGTGCTCACTTTACCTTCTAATGGTAATGGTAATAAACTCCTAATGTAGGCAGCTGCCTCATTAATTTCTTCTGCAAGTAATCGCTGGCTTTCAATTAATTCTCTTTTTTGGCGATAAAGCTCAATATGCGTTTTTATTCTAGCTATGGCAATGGGTGGGCTTACTGGTTTTGTAATATAATCAACAGCCCCTAGTGAAAGGCCTAATGCTTCATCCTGTGTTTCAGCTTTAGCAGTTAGAAATATAATAGGTATTTGATTAGTTTTTTCGTCTGCCTTAAGTCGCTTACAAACTTCGTAACCATCCATTTCTGGCATCATGATATCTAATAAAATAAGATCTGGCTGGGGATCCGTAAAAGCAATTTTTAAAGCTTTTTCGCCGCTTGTTGCTGCTTTTACTTTGTAGTCATCCTGGAGAAGTCCACTCATTAATTGAAGATTAGCCGGTGTATCATCTACCACTAATATAGTTGGTTTTGTAATCATTATTTAACTAGCTTTTCATTTGCTAAATTTAATGCTGATTCGAAATCAAAATTTTGTAATGCCTCAGAAATTTTACTAAACATTTCTTTACCAAAATATTGGATAAAAACATCTTGTGACCTTTCAAGCAAATCATTTGCTTCAGTATCGTCGTTTGCTAATAATTCTGATAATTTATTAATTAATAGTTTAATTTGGTTATCGTCAAAGATTGTTGTTGAAGTTAATTTTTTATCCTCGGGCAAAGTTTTTTTAATGCTATCAATAATGCTTATTAATTGAGGCTGCATTAGGTCAAGATTTTTAATAATTTTCTCAAGTGGTATTTTGTCCAGACATTGACCTTCAACTTCACCTGCTATTTTTTGTATTTCAGTTGCGCCTATGCTGCCACATGTTCCTTTGAGAGTATGAGCTACTCTTTGAGCTGTTAAATAATCACTTATATCTAGAGCCCTTTTAATATCACTCACTGCATTTATTTGATCAGTAGAAAATGTTTTTAGCATTTTTATATAGAGAGAAACTTTTCCTGCCGCAACCTGAAGTCCTAAACGAGAATCTACTCCATTAATTTCAGGAAGCTGTATTTCTTCTTTTGCACTGATTACAGTCTTTTCATCATTTATTAGATTTGAATTTTTCCCCTTAATCCATTTGGCTAGTCCAGCAAACAATAAATTTGGATCAATAGGCTTTGTAATATGAGCATTCATCCCCGCTTCTAAACACTTATCTCTATCAGCATCAGACGCGTTAGCTGTCATTGCTAAAATAGGTAAATCAGTATTAGAAAATTTTTGGCGGATTGTTTTCGTTGCTTCAAGTCCATCCATAATAGGCATTTGCATATCCATTAACACAATATCGTAATGAGATTGATTCGCCATATTGACAGCCTCTTGCCCATTATTTGCTATTTCTACAACAAATCCTTCATCTTCTAATATCTCAGTTGCAATCTGTTGATTGAGTAAATTATCTTCTGCAAGGAGTATTCTTGCCCCCTTAAGGCTATTGAGATCTATTTTTGTATGGTTGCTATGAGTTTTTTGTGCGTTTTGGTCTGGGGCTTCTAAATTGAAAATACTTAAGATAGTTTCAAATAGTAAAGAAGCATTAATTGGTTTGGCGATCACATGCTCTATGCCTTCAATTGTTGCCTCATTTATTACGTCATCTTTTGCATAACCCGTTACAAGAACACACGGTGGTTTTTTGCTAATAATCAATTTTTTTAATGCTTTCACAAATTCGATACCGTTCATTCCTACTGGCATATGCCAGTCAACAAAAATCATATCAAAAGGTGACCCTTGTTTATCCGCGTCAATAATTGCTTGCAAGCCTTTTTCTGCTGATTCTGATACAACCACCTTAAGTGACATTGCACTTAACATATCTTCTATGATTAATCTTGCAGATTCATTGTCGTCAATCACTAAAACAGATTTACTACTTAAATCCTCTTTAAATAAAACTCTCTTTGTTATGGTTTTATCGAGTTTAAATTTAGCCGTAAACCAAAATGTACTACCTCTACCAAATTCACTATCAACACCTACGTCACCCCCCATCAGATTGGCTAACTGTTTTGATATGGCAAGTCCTAAACCGGTGCCACCAAATTTACGCGAGGTCGAAGTATCAGCTTGCTGAAATGACTGAAATAATTTCCCTTTTTGTTCTGGCGTTAATCCAATGCCTGTATCAGAAACATTAAATTTTAGAAAAATAGTTTCGTCATCTTGTTCAAGAATGTCTGCGGAAATTATTACTTCACCTTTTTCTGTGAATTTAATTGCATTATTTCCATAGTTAATAAGAATTTGGGAGAGCCTTAAAGGGTCCCCAATGAGCTTGTGAGGAAGATCACCAGGCAATTTAAAAATAAGTTCTAAATTTTTTTCTGAGCATTTTTGGCTAATCATACTCGATATATTTGACATAATTTCATCAATATCAAAACTTACTTCTTCTATAGTTAACTTGCCTGCTTCAATCTTAGAAAAATCTAAAATATCGTTAATAATACCTAAAAGATGTTTGCCTGCCTGCTGAATCTTAAGCACATAATCTCGTTGCCTTGGATTTAAGTCTGTCTTAAGGGCTAAATGAGCCATTCCTATAATTCCGTTCATAGGAGTTCTAATTTCATGGCTCATGTTGGCTAAAAATTCACTTTTCATTTTTGCCGCATCTTCGGCAAGTTGTTTTGCCTGATGGGCCGCTGTCACATCGTAAAACCATGCAACAACAACCTCTTGATCAAGATATTTCATATGATGAAATGACCCCATAACTTGCAATAAATCCCCAGTCAGTGTTTTCATTGCTAACACTTCATCTACAATATTTTCTTGGGCATTTATACGGATACTGAGCGCCTCAAAGTCATCTTGATACTGATATACCTGAAGAGGTGTTAAAGTTTGAAGATCCTTTTCTTTAACTTTAAACATTTCCATATATCGAGGGTTGGCAAAAGTGATATGGCGATCAGATACTCTCATGATCCTCACAGCGACGGGGCTATGCCTTAAAATTTCTAATGTGTCTTCTTCAAAATCCTTTAAAAGCTCTAGGATAAGTTTTTGTGCTTGTTCGATACTCGCCATAATTTTCTCTAAATTTATGTCATATAAATGTAACAATCAATATTGTCACATTAATTTAATAGTACTATAAGTCTCTAAGGGCTTGGTTTTTTAATCGATAAACTAATCATACAAATTAGGTGCTTGAATTGGGTCAATTAAATAATAAATCACTATTTCGACAAAAACTAATTTCATCTACCATCACAATTGTATTTTTAATAGCTGTGATGGGCATCGCTTCACTTTTTGCTATATGGAAGATGGAGCGAGAATACAATCAAAATTTATTAAAAATAGAGGCACTAAAAAATATTTCTGAACAACTATCACTAGCACAGCTTAATTTAAAATCTGCAGATCAGGAATGGAAAAATATTATTACCCGTGCCCGTGACAAAGAAACAAAAATTAAATATAAAACTTTGTTTGAGAAAAAAGTTTCAGCATTTCAAGAAAATTTAGAAAATATAGAAAACGATAAAACTGCAATTTTGGCTCTAATGAACGTCACTAATTTAAAAAAAGACTCCTTAATCATAATCAATCAATATAGAGATCTCTTGAGTGAATATAGCTCTCTTTCATTAACAGAAGGAATTTTATTAGATAAAAAAACTATGGGTCTCACTAAAAATATTGAAAATAAATTATTTATTATCAATCAGGAAATTAATGAGACATATTTCGCATTGCAATTAAAAGTCAAAAATGATTTCGAAATTCGCTATCATCAATTAAGACAATTTCTAATCTTAGTTATCTTATTTGCTTTATTTTTAGCATTTATCAACTTATTTAAAGCCCTTAGAGTTTCTTCTGAATAGAATTTAGTGTGATGCAAATTATTTCATTCTTGGCTGGGCTTGGATTTTTTTTTACTGGATTACATTACCTTTCTGCCAGTGTGCAACCTATTTTTTCTGGTAAGTTGCGTTCGATATTGATCAATTTTACTCGCGGGCCATTCTCAAGTGCTTTGACTGGGTCTTTTTTAGGTGTCATCACTCAGAGCTCTAGCGCAGCAGCTTTTTTATGTTTAGGGCTTTTGAATTCTGGAGCTTTAACTATCAATCGAGCTTTAGCAATGGTTGCCTGGTCAGGGTCAGGAACAGCATTGCTAGTCTTTTTAGTATCTATCGATATAAAAACTGCTAGTTTCTTTTCGCTTGGGATAGTTGGATTGATGCATCTACTTAATCTCACTAAAGATATTAAAGCTAAACAAATTGCAGCTATATTTCTTGCGTTTGGCTTACTTTTATTTGGGCTAGGACTCATTAAAGAAACAGGACATGTTTTAAACACATCGACCTGGGCTAGAGAGTTTTTTATATTTTCCTCTGAGTCAAGCTTGATAGGTTTACTGATTGGAATTTTTTCTGCATTAATAGTGCAATCATCTTCAAGTGTTGCCATTCTTGCAGTTGCATTAAATATGGCAGGCGTTATACATTTTAATGAAGCTATGATTTTAGTTTTCGGCGCTAATATTGGTTCTGGGTTAAGTGTCTTATTTTTTGCTTCTCACCTAGAGGGTAAAAAAAAACAAATCGCTATTTATTGCTTTCTTTCAAAACTTTTAGGGAGCTTAGTCCTATATCCGTTGACGTGGTTAGAGTCCTCTAAACTCTTTGGAGTTTTTAATACTATCCATTTAACAATCAACTCATCTTTCATGTTGTCACTCATCTATCTAGCTTTACAATTATGTGGCGGGCTTGTTGTAGCTTTATTTCAAAATAAGATTATTTTATTACTTAATTACCTTAGCCCCGAATCCGAGGAAGAGAATTTATTTAAGCTACATTTTATTTATCCTGAATCTTCTGACAATACTGAAACAGCTTTAATATTGGTCTCAAAAGAACAAAATAGACTTATTGAGAGCCTAGTCGATTACCTTGAGCCAGTTAGAGTTGAGCATGAGAGAGTTGTTACTATTCAATTAAATAAAAGGCATGAGTTAGTTTTAGACTTATTAAATAAAATAAAATTATTTATCTCTGAGACTACCTCTTTAAATAAGAATGATAATAATACTGAGAGCTTATTTTCAATTCAAAGTAGAAACGAGGATATGATTTCTCTTGTTAATGGGCTCTATAGTTTTGAACAAAATATTGAGGCTACTCATAATTTTCAAAAAGGGCTTGCGAGCTCAATGGTAGAAAGCCTTCATCTCATCCTAACTTTACTTAATGACTCTCTGATTACGAAGGATCATGATAATGAATTATTAGTCAGTTTAACTTCGGACCGCAGTGATCTTATGGAAAAAATTAGAGATTCTTTACTAAACGATCAATTAATAAACTTAGAAGAAAGACAGATGCTCTTTGTTTCTACGAGTATATTTGAGAGAATTATTTGGCTTATTCGAAGAATTCATGCCGCAAGACTAGTTACTTAATTTTTTCGTCATTTTTAGTACATTTTGCTTTTCTAAGTACTCATATTCAACAGAATCCGTAAGAGTTTTTACATAATGAACACCAAGACCCCCAACCTCCCTGTTTTCTATTGATGCGGTCAAATCTGGATCTGGAAGCTCAAGTACATTAAATGGTATTCCATTATCTTTATAAGTCATAACTAATTCATTTTTATCAATACCTAAATTGACTTCTATGAAAATATCACGCCCATCGGAAGCTCCGTGTGTAATAGTATTTGTATAAAGTTCTTCTAAAATTAAAGTCATTGGTATTGAAATACTAGAGATATTATTTTCTTCGAAAAATTTCTCAAGCTTAGTAACTAACATAGTGAGGTCGGAAATATTCTTAGTTAAATTAATCTTTAGTGCTTTCATATTAAGCTCATACTAATTTAGAAAGTATTATAAATTTATGACAATAAAACTTATTTTTCTTATTATTTTTTAGTTAATGATGCAAATATAGCATCGAATTTACAGATAAATTGTGTTATTTTCTTGTTTAAGCTATCTTTGATTTATTAAGCTATTAGCCTAATTTAGCGCATTGAAAATTATGACTTTTAAAATTAATACATAACAAAACTTTACAACTTAAAAGGTGATTATATGGAAATTAGTGAAGAACAAATCAATGGCTCGATTACAAAAATAACATTATCAGGGCGCCTGGATATTCAAGGTGTTGGAGAGATAGAAACAAAATTTGCTGGCATGACCGCTTCTCCCAGAATAGCTGTCATAACTGATATGTCAAATGTTCCGTATATATCTTCAATCGGCATAAGACTTTTAATTTCAAGTGTTAAAGCAATTAACGCCCGTAAAGGTAAGTTCGCATTATTTGGAACTCAGTCTGATGTGAATATGGTGATTACTATCTCTGGATTAGATAAAATTATCCCAAGTTTTGATACATTAGAAGCTGCTATTGATTATGTTAAGTAATGTAAAAAAATAATATTTATGGAAAGAGCTATTGCCTTACTCTATTTTATTGCGGCTTTTCCATTGCCTGAAATTTTTTATGATTATTTTAGAGTTATTGTTTTTATTGGTGTCGGATTTATTTTGCTTAACAAATGGGTAAAGCTTAATACACCCCATATCGCTTTTTTAATTAGCGTCCTAATTATAGACAATCCTTTTCTTCCATTTCACTTTTCAATAATGGTATGGATTTTACTTGATATCATCATTGGCTCTTACCTCATTTATTTATCTACAAAATTTAATAGCTAGATTTAATATTTAAAGCTTTGAATAAAACTTTAGCTTAATCCCCAGTTCTTATGTTTCAGGGTAAAATTATAGTCAGATTTAAGATACATTTCCTTCATCCATATTTTTAAAGTTGGGGTTTCAGTTGTTAAGCTATCTCGTGCCATTAAGATATATTTTACCTCCCCTTCTTCTCATGTTTATCTTGGTTGGCTGCCAGAAGTCCCCTGAGCAAAGTGGCATGCCACCTAATTTTGTATTACCTGTAACCATGGTTGAAGCAACGCCGTTAAGTGTTCCTATTTCAGCTGAAGCAGTAGGCCAAACAGAAGGCGCTAAAGAAGTCGAAATTAGGCCTCGTGTTGGGGGTATTTTATTAAAAAGAAAATACATTGAAGGCTCTGCGATTAAAGCAGGTCAAATCTTGTTTGAAATTGATCCCGAACCCTACAAAATAGCTTTAAATCAAGCGCGTGCTCAATTCAATCAAAGTCTTGCACGAGCCGAACAAGCTAAGCGAGAAAAAAAACGTTTAGAAGGTTTGATTGAATCTCAGTCGATAAGTCAGCGTGAATTTGATAACGCAATATCAGATGAATCCATTAGTGTTGCAGCTCTCTCACAAAGTCAAGCCAATTTAAGGCAGGCAGAACTTAATCTTTCCTATACCAATGTGACTGCACCTATTGATGGTATTTCTGGTCGCTTTCAATTCTCAGAGGGGGCTCTCATTTCTGCGAATACAAGTCTACTTACGACATTAGCTCAAGTAAATCCAATTTGGGTGCGCTTTAGTTTTTCAGATAACGAACTTAAACAATTAGGTGGTGCATTAAATGAAAAAAATATTCAAGAAGTTTCAATCATCCTTCCCGATGGAAATGAATATCCGAAAAAGGGCAAAATAAACTTTACCGCAAGTGAAATTAATCCATCACTTGGTACCCAAGAGTTGAGAGCAACATTTGAAAATAATGAACATCAAATTTTGCCAGGACAATTTGTTCGTGTACGTGTGACTTCGGGTAAAAAAGATGGTGTATTTCTATTACCTCAATTGGCTGTGCTTAATTCTGATCAAGGTAAGTTTGTATTTGTCGTCAATGAAAAAAATCAAGCTACACCTCGCCCTGTGATCACGGGTGAATGGAAAGGAAAAGATTGGGTTATTTTAGGGGGGCTTCAAGCTGGCGATAAAGTGATTATCGACAATCTTATTAAAGTGCGCCCTGGCATGCCTGTCACTAACATGCCTAACTTAAAAAAATAATGAGGAAGTTTTTTACTACTCGGCCTATTTTTGCTGCGGTAATTTCAATCGTTATGGTCTTGGCTGGTATTGCGGCTGCTTTTAGATTA
>JACCEB011125007.1_pt1 | contig 12429 bp, 14 predicted proteins | sample 7454761 | NCBI WGS metagenome assembly JACCEB01 (sample SAMN15323454, study PRJNA562643) | freshwater metagenome | isolation source: river surface water | place: USA:Blue River Watershed | collected 2017-08-18 | reverse complement strand
GACCGGGTCGGACGAACCTCTGGTGTGTCGGTTGTTCCGCCAGGAGCACCGCCGATTAGCTACGTTCGGAAGGGATAACCGCTGAAAGCATCTAAGCGGGAAGCTCGCTTCAAGATTAGGTTTCTCACTGGTTTACCAGGTAAGACCCCCAGTAGACGACTGGGTTGATAGGGTGGAAGTGGAAGAGCCGCAAGGCTTGGAGCTGACCACTACTAATAGGTCGAGGATTTAACTACAAAGTTGCTACGCGTCCACTGTGTGGTTCTCGAGATACGGTCGAGAACCACGAAACAAGATAGAAGAGTCATATCTTCATCTTTCGTAAATGGTTTATTGACATAACTCAATAGCGTTTCGGCGACCATAGCGAGAGGGAAACACCCGGTCCCATTCCGAACCCGGAAGTTAAGCCTCTCAGCGTCGATGGTACTGCAAGGGTGACCTTGTGGGAGAGTAGAACGTTGCCGGACTTCTTTTATAAAAAGGGGCGCTTATTGCAAGCGCCCCTTTTTTATTTTCACCAGAAGTTTTATTTTGCGTGAGATATTTGATCTGTGAAGTTTAGATTTACATAGAAAGAGGAGATATGAGCGAAGAGAGAAATTCAGGAAGACCAGAGAGAACATCTTCAGGTCGTCCATCATCTTCAGGTCGTCCATCATCTTCAGGTCGTCCATCATCAGATTCGCGTCCAGGTCGTGGCGGTCGTGCAGACCGTCCCGGAGCTACTCGCGATGTTCGAGCTGGTCGTGAAGCCAGTGATCCACGAGGGTTTCGCCCTGCTCCTGTAGATCGCGATCCATCACGCGTACGTCCACGAATTTTTGAACCGGATATTCCAGATGACATTACTGGCGAAGAACTTGAAAAGAGTGTTCGCGCAGAGTTGTTAAGTCTCTCTGCTGAGAATGCAAAAGTTGTTGCACGACATTTAGCATGTATCAATCTCTATATGGATGTAGATCCAGAACTTGCACATAAACATGGAATTGCAGCGGCTCATCACGCAGGACGACTGGCAGTTGTTCGTGAGAGCGCCGGTTATGCCGCGTATCGCGCTGGACATTATGAAATTGCTTTGAAAGAACTTCGTGCATCGCACCGTATTTCAGGCGATGTCTCGATGTGGCCGGTGATGGCTGATTGTGAGAGAGGACTCGGAAAACCGCTTAAGGCGCTTGCACTCGCTGGCTCACCTGAAGTATCACGTCTTGCAAAGGCCGAAGAGATTGAGATGCGCATCGTTGCATCTGGTGCTCGTCGCGACCTCGGAGAATTTGATGCTGCCGTTATTACCTTGACGTGTAAAGAACTTAAGGTGAAGAACGAGCCTTGGTCGATCCGCCTGCATTATGCCTACGCGGATGCACTGGCTAGCGCTGGTCGTACAGATGAGGCGCGTCAATGGTTTGCCTCCTGTGCTGAGCTTGATGAGGATGAGAGTACTGACGCCTTCGAACGTGCTCGTCAGTAATTTACTTATCCACATCCGAATTATTTGAAGGCGTAATTGTCAGCCTCTCGATAGATGATCCCACCCGTATGCAAGGAAGTAGAAAGTTTCTACGAGTGCATGAAGGTGGTTTCTTTTATGGCAAGCAAAGTTTCCGAGAAGAAGATAGATGATGAATTGGATTACTCGCTCAACGATCTCATGTTGCGGGGAAGAGTTTCTGCACAAGCCGTTGAAAAAGAATTACCGAGCGGTGACAAGGTTGTTGAATTTAGACTCATTGTCTCGCGATTGGAGCGAGGCGGTGTGGACACCCTTGATATAGCTGCCTGGAGTTCCAAGATGCGACGAAGTGCTCTGACTCTCAAAGAGGGCGAATGGATCGAAATCTCAGGCTCCATACATCGTCGCTTCTGGTCTGGACCAACAGGTGTTGCAAGTCGCTGGCAGGTTGAGGCAGCAGAGATCGCACGGATATAGATACTCTAGGACAGTAGTAACCCTTATCTCCCGGGTTCCTTGAGTGAAAGGCACATAATGTCGAACGATCTTTTCTCTTCCCTAAAGACCTATCTCACCAAACTCTCTGATGGAGAGAAGACACCTCAAGAAGTTGCGGCGGCTCTCAACTCTTGGGCTCGAGAGAGCGCAGAATCTCTGAAAGCTAAGATTCATGAAGAAGTTGAGGCCGCGGTTCTTAAGATGGGTTTTGTTAAACGCGAAGAGTTCGATCGCTTGGTCGCTCGTGTTGATGCGATCGCACCAGCAAAGAAAGCTGCACCAGCAAAGAAAGCTGCACCAGCAAAGAAGAAGAGTGGGGCTAAGAAGTGAGTTTTGAGAATAACGGATCCGAGTCCGACAGTGTTTCTACTGTTGAGGTCACGCTAGTAGATGACGTTAAAGCAGAGTTAAGTGATATTGATTCTAGTGATCTCAGTGAACACTCAGCACGTTTTGAAGCCCTCCATGGAAAGTTGCAGGAGGCTCTCTCAACGATCGATGGTCTCTAAGACCATTGTGAATGTGAGAAAGCGGAGTGAGGTAGACGATGAAGACTCGGCTAGATGCAGAATTAGTGCGACGCGAATTGGCGCGTTCGCGTGAGCAAGCTGCCGATTTAATTGAGTCTCGCTCAGTATTGGTAAATGGAATTCCGGCGACGAAACCTGCAACTCAGGTTGATGCAGAGACATCAATTGTCTTGGCTGGAAAACGTGATGACTTTGTCTCTCGTGGCGGCCATAAGTTGGCCGGCGCACTTGAAGTATTTACCGATGTAGTAGTTGAGGGCAAGGTCTGTCTTGATGCTGGCGCGTCCACTGGTGGCTTTACAGATGTTCTTTTGCGTCAGGGTGCGAAGAAAGTGATCGCTGTTGATGTCGGTTACGGCCAACTTGCATGGGAACTTCGACAAGATGAGCGTGTTTTCATTCTTGATCGCACAAATATTCGTCACTTAACTGGGGAGATGGTTGGAGAAGATGTAGAGATTGTTGTAGCTGATCTCTCATTCATCTCGCTCTCTCTGGTTCTTCCAGCGTTAGCAGCCGTTTCCAAGCCATCGGCTGATTTTCTTCTCATGGTTAAACCTCAATTCGAGGTAGGCCGTGAACGTTTAGGCGCAGGTGGAGTTGTCCGTGATCCAGCGCTACGACGATCTGCTGTTCTTGATGTTGCGCAATCTGCCTACGATGTTGGACTTGGCACGATGGGAATTGCGGCGAGCCCACTTCCAGGACCTGCTGGCAATGTTGAATATTTCTTATGGTTGCGAAGAGGTGCACCATCCATAGATGAAAATGCACTTGATCGTGCGATCGAGATGGGGCCGGCGTAATGAGCGTACGTAAAGCGATTCTCGTTATTAATGCAACACGTCCTGAAGCGGTGAAAGCTGCGACGACGCTGACAAATCTCTTGGTCAAGAATGATTTTGAATTGTTTACTTCCTCTGCTGTTGAGATTGCTGGGGTAAAAACAGTAACGGTTGATCAGTTTCCTGAATCTGAAATCGTTATCGTCCTAGGCGGAGATGGAACCATCTTGCGTGGAGCCGAGATTTCTAGACTTCGCAAGATTCCGTTACTTGGTGTTAACTTAGGTCACGTTGGTTTCATGGCAGAGGTTGAGAAATTGTCTTTGGAGGCAGTTGCAGCAAGTGTTATTGCGAAGAGTTATGCAACTGATCCACGCATGGTTCTTTCATATTCTGTTGAGCGAAATGGCGATCAAGTAGCTTCAGGGTGGTCACTTAATGAAGTGACCATTGAACGCACCGAGAGCACGATGGTAGAGCTGCTCGTTCAAGTTGATCGCAGACCACTTTCTCGCTGGGGTTGTGACGGTCTTATTGCTGCAACGCCAACGGGGTCTACCGCATACGCTTTCTCTGCTGGTGGACCAATCTTGTGGCCAAATGTCGATGCGGTTGTTTTGCTACCAATCAGTGCACATGCACTGTTCTCCCGCCCCATGGTTGTTTCGCATAAATCTGAGATTGTTGTTGAGATTGAGTCTTCTGCAGCGATGCTTTCAGCGGATGCGCTTCGAGAGTTTCCACTTGTTGAAGGGGATCGAGTCACGATTACCGGGGATGAATCAGTAGTCTTACTCGCACACGTGCAGCCAACACTCTTTACCGACCGTCTCGTTGCAAAATTCAAGTTACCCGTAGAGGGCTGGCGCGGTGAGTGATCGCTCCTATCTAGAAGAGATTTCAATCCGCAATCTCGGCATCATTGATACGAGCTCTCTTGAGTTAAGTAAAGGTCTTAACGTCCTCACCGGCGAAACTGGTGCGGGAAAGACGATGATCCTCACTGCACTCTCTCTTTTGCTCGGCGCAAAATCTGATAGCTCTTTGGTGCGCCATGGTTCTGAACGTCTTGTCACTTCAGCAACTTTCTCGATTCCAGCATCCCTCTCGGCCCAGATTCAAGATCTTGGCGTAATCGTTGAAGACGGCTCGCTCATTCTGACCCGATCAGTTTCAAGTGATGGAAAGAGCAAGGCGACTGCTTCTGGTGCAACGGTAAACGCGTCCACTCTCGGAGAGATTACCGAGCCGCTCATTGCAATCCATGGACAATCGGCAAATACGCAGATAGTAAAGAGTGTTCGACAAAGAGAACTCCTCGATCTTTTTGCAGGAGATGAATTGCAAACTATCTTGAAGCAATATGTAGAAACGTTTAGCGTGTATAACGAGTTGAAGGCCAAACTCAAAGCCCTCATCGCTAACGCATCGGCGAGAGATTCTCAGATTGCAGAATTAGAGTTGTTGGCCAAGCAATGGGCAACGCTGAAACCAACTCGAAATGAATTCGCTGCCGTGGATGATGAGATTAGAAAACTGGCTAGCGTTGAAGATCTACGTATTGCTGCTTCTGGAGCAGGTTCTGCTCTTGGCGATGAGGATGCTGGTGCACTTACAGTTCTAGGACAGGTCCGTAAGTTTCTTGAGACGGCGAAGGGGAAGGATCAGACTCTCGATGAGATTGCCTCGAGCATTGCCGAAGGTTTTTTCTTGATCGATGATGCTCATGCCGCCCTCACCTCGTATCTTGCCTCCCTTGAAGCTGATCCAACGCGACTGGACTTCTTGCAAGAAAGAAAGGCCTCCCTTCTCGCTTTTGTGAAAAAGTGGGGCGGAGCCGGAAATGTTGACGATGAAATGGCCGAAATTGCAGTGCGCGTCAAGAGTGCAAAAGAGATGATTGCGGATTTAAATGGCGGACAGGATCGAATCGCGGAGTTAGAGAGCGAAATCAAAAGTGCGAAGTTAAATTTGTTGAATAACGCAAAGATCCTGACTGCGGCGCGAACAAGGGCTGCGGAGAAACTCAGCGAAGGTGTCTCAAACGAAATCTCAGGTTTATCTATGCCGCACACACGTTTCTATGCCGATGTGATAGCACCAGACTATTCAGGTAATTTGAAGGAGAGTGATTTCACAATCGTAGGTTGCGACGAAGTTGTCATGTCGATTCAAGCGCATAAAGATGGCCCAAAGGTTGCCCTTGGCAAAGGAGCATCTGGTGGAGAAATGTCACGCATTATGTTGGCACTTGAAGTGGTGATTGCAGTATCAGCGCCGGTTGGAACGTATATTTTTGATGAGGTTGATGCAGGTGTCGGAGGAAAGGCAGCGATTGAAGTTGGTCGTCGTCTGCATGCCCTCTCGCAGCATGCTCAGGTGATCGTGGTTACGCATCTACCTCAGGTGGCAGCGTGGGCTGATCGACACTTTGTTGTCGCTAAAGATAGTGATGGGCAGGTAGTGCAATCGGGTGTGAGTCAATTAGATGAGCAGGCTCGAGTCACTGAGATAGCTCGCATGCTCGCAGGCTTAGATGAATCGGTCAGTGCCCAAGAACACGCAGCCGAACTCTTGGCGATGCGAGGTCAGTAGCCTCAGAGACTGATAGGTTTGACTCCCATGGGCCAAGCGCATGTGACGAAGCATATTTTTGTAACCGGGGGAGTCGCCTCAAGTTTAGGCAAAGGACTCACCGCATCTAGTCTCGGAAGACTCCTAGTATCACGTGGCATCCGAGTGACTATGCAAAAGTTGGACCCGTATCTCAATGTCGATCCCGGAACAATGAACCCATTTCAACACGGCGAAGTATTTGTTACTGACGACGGAGCCGAGACAGATTTAGATATTGGCCACTATGAGCGCTTCCTTGATCGCAACCTTGAAGGTTCGGCGAATGTGACGACAGGCCAAGTGTATTCGCGGGTGATCGCACGTGAGCGTCGCGGTGAATATCTCGGCGAAACCGTTCAAGTGATTCCGCACATCACCAACGAAATCAAAGAACGCATTCTTGCGATGTCGGCTCCTGATATTGATGTTGTGATCACTGAAATCGGTGGAACCGTTGGTGATATCGAATCCCAACCATTCTTGGAAGCTGCGCGTCAGCTTCGTCAAGAGGTCGGTCGCGATAATGTTTTCTATCTTCATATTTCTCTCGTCCCTTACATCGGGCCATCAGGTGAATTGAAGACAAAACCAACTCAACACAGTGTGGCAGCGCTGCGCAGTATTGGAATAGCACCGGATGCAGTTGTACTCCGCTCTGACCGAATTATCCCTGATTCGATCAAGAAGAAGATCTCTCTCATGTGTGACGTGGATTTAGAGGCTGTTGTCGCAGCTGTAGATGCCCCAAGCATTTATGACATTCCTAAAGTTCTCTTTAGTGAAGGTTTGGATGCATATGTTGTGCGTCGCTTGAGTCTTGGTGGCCATGACGTTGTGTGGGGGGAGTGGGATGATCTTCTGAAGAAGGTTCATCATCCAACCCATCATGTAAAGGTTGCGCTAGTCGGTAAGTACATTGATCTTCCAGATGCCTACCTCTCAGTGTCAGAAGCGCTTCGTGCAGGTGGTTTTGCAAACAATGCCAAAGTTGAATTGGTATGGGTGCCTAGCGACGAGTGCGCGACTGCAGAAGGTGCAGCGCAAGCTTTAAGCGGCGTAGATGCAATCTGTGTTCCAGGGGGATTTGGTGTTCGAGGCATCGAAGGCAAACTCGGTGCGTTGACTTACGCGCGCGAGAATAAGATTCCTACATTAGGTCTTTGCTTAGGTTTGCAGTGCATGGTTATTGAAGCTGCGCGCAATCTTGCCGGGATCAAGGATGCCAACTCTGCAGAGTTCGACCCGGAAAGAGGAACGCACGTAATCGCGACGATGGCGGGACAAGAAAATATCGTCGCAGGCGATGCAGATATGGGTGGAACAATGAGACTCGGCCTCTATCGCGCAGAACTTGGGAAAGGAACGATCGTTTCCGACATTTATGGTTCTGACTCCATTGAAGAACGACATCGCCATCGTTATGAAGTAAACAATAGTTACAGAACAAAACTCAGTGACGCAGGATTGGTCTTTTCTGGAATCAATCGCGAACTGGATTTGGTGGAATTTGTAGAACTACCACGAGAGGTGCATCCTTACTACGTGGGAACGCAGGCACATCCAGAGTTACGATCAAGACCAACCCGTGCGCATCCACTCTTTACTGGCCTCATAGCAGCAGCAATTAGTGCAAAGGGATAAGAGATGCTTATTGGCGTACCGAAGGAAATCAAGGTTCATGAATCTCGCGTTGCTCTGACTCCAGAAGGTGCTGCAGAGTTGGTTCGAGCAGGACATAGAGTTGTTATTGAAAAGGGTGCGGGTTTGGGGTCAGCACTCACTGATGCTGATTACATTGCTGCCGGTGCTTCGATTGAAGAGGATGTCGAAAAAATTTGGGCTACTTCCGACATGATTCTCAAAGTGAAAGAGCCGATTGAAGTTGAGTACCCGAGACTTCGAAAAGACCAGATTCTTTTTACTTATTTACATTTAGCCGCTTCAAAAGCGTGCACAGATGCGCTCCTTGCTAGCGGTACAACTGCGATTGCCTACGAAACTGTCGAAGTTAATGGAACGCTTCCATTACTGGCTCCGATGTCAGAGGTAGCGGGACGTCTCGCTGCTCAAGTGGGAGCTAGCGCGCTTCAAAAACCCAATGGTGGTCGCGGCGTTCTTATGGGTGGAGTACCCGGAGTATCACCGGCAAAGGTATTGGTAATTGGTGGGGGAGTTGCCGGACTTAATGCTGCAGTAATCGCGATGGGCATGGGAGCTGATGTCACGATCGTTGACCGCTCACTGCCACGTCTTGCCTACATTGACACAATTTATTCGGGGCGAATCAAAACACTTGCATCATCTTTCCATGCAGTTGATCGTGAACTCAAAAGCGCAGATTTAGTGATTGGCGCAGTGCTTGTACATGGGGCCAAAGCGCCAAAATTGGTAAGTAATGCTCAGGTTGCACAGATGAAACCTGGCTCAGTCCTTGTTGATATTGCCATTGATCAAGGTGGGTGTTTTGAGGATTCCAAACCCACAACACACGCAGAGCCAACATTTAAAGTCCATCAATCAATCTTTTATTGCGTCGCAAATATGCCAGGTGCCGTGCCTGTTGCTTCAACTTATGCGCTCACAAATGCAACGCTGCCATATGCACTTGCTTTGGCTAATCTCGGGTGGGAGGCCGCCTGTGCCGCTGACAGAGCCTTAGCTGCTGGATTAAATACTCATGAAGGAAAAGTGATGTATCCGGCAGTAGCACAAGCGCATGGTTACTAAGTTCGACACCGAAGTTGCACGTTCTACATTTATTGATCACCTACGAATCGAACGCGGGCTTTCAGAGAATTCACTTCTCTCATACGAAAGGGATCTCCGATATTTCGGTGAATTTCTTCAAGATCGCGGAACTCAAGTCTCAGAGATAGTTGCATCCACTCTCTCTGACTTTGAAGTCTGGCTAAAGGATCGCTCGCTTGCTATCAGCAGTATCAATCGAACTAATTCCGCAGTTAAATCCTTCCTGATCTACTGCGCTCGGGAGTATGACCTGAATCTTCCGACAGGTGAAATAACTTCACACAAAGTCGCCCGAAAGTTACCGAAGGCTTTAACAATCGAAGAAGTCACCTCACTGATTGAAAGCGCAGAGATGTTAAGTGAGGCAACTTCTTTGCGTGATGTCGCACTTTTGGAGTTGCTCTATTCAACAGGTGGGCGCGTCTCCGAAATCATAGGGATTAATCTAAGTGACTTAGCCAAAGTCGAGAGTGATAATGAAGTGATTCAGACGATCAAGTTACGCGGAAAGGGGTCAAAGGAGAGAATCGTTCCGATAGGAAGTTTTGCGCTGACAGCTTTGGATAATTATCTTGTTCGAGTTCGACCACTGTTGGTAGCAAAGAGCGGAAAAAGCGAGAGCGCACTTTTCCTTAACTCTCGTGGGGGACGGCTCTCTCGTCAAAGCGCCTGGAGCATTGTTCTTTCGGCGGCAAAAGCATGTGGACTTGAGGGCAAGGTAAGTCCCCATGTATTTAGACACTCGTATGCGACACATCTTCTTGATGGTGGAGCTGATATTCGTGTTGTACAAGAACTACTAGGTCATTCTTCGGTGACAACAACGCAGATCTACACTTTAGTTACAATCGATAAGATTCGACAGAGTTACATCAGCGCTCACCCACGTGCGCGCTAGTAATTAAATTCCGCGAAGTCTGCGTGCAAGAATGCTTTGATCGCCCTTTTGCTCGAGATCGGCGATGATTACCGCGATTGATTCGCGAACAATGCGCCCGCGATCAACTGCTAGACCTAGATCTCCGCGAAGTGTTAGACGTGCTTGATCGAGATCAAATAGTTCGTCAGGGGATAGGTAGACAGTGATTTTTTCATCATGACGCTCGCGTCCAGAAGGAGATTTATCAACGCTGACAACCCGACGACGGGGAATCGAACGAACTCCCTTCTTTGCACGAGATGTTGATGTCGCTGCTGGTGTAGATGCAGGTGCAGGCGTTTCAGGTGCAACCTCACGAACAGCGCTCAGTGCTGGACTGTTCTGCTTAAAGAGTTCATCTGCTCCTGGCAAGCTCGCTCTACGTGTCATCGTGCGCCTCCTCGTGCAATTAATTCGCGCGCAAGACGTCGATATGACGCCGCGCCTCCAGATGATGATGCATAACTAGTTATTGGTTCTCCGGCAACGGTTGTTTCAGAGAAACGAATAGTTTTAGCAATAATGGTGTCGAAAACATCGTTGGGGTACTTTTCCAAAATCGCAGTAAGAACTTCACGATTGTGCAGAGTCTTGCGATCGTACATAGTCGCAAGAATTCCGATGAGTCGTAGCTCTGGATTGAGGAAAGTCTTTACTTTTTCAATGTTTCCACTCAGCTCGATGAAGCCATGCAGAGCGAAGTATTCGCACTGCAGTGGAACGATCACTTCATTGGAAGCAACAAGTGCGTTAACAGTGAGCTGGCCCATCGTTGGCTGGCAATCAATGAGAATGACATCGTAATCATCACGGAGTGTGGCGAGCGCGCGCTTGAGAAACTGTTGTCCGCCAATCTCTGATGGAAGTTTGGATTCGGCTGCACCAAGGTCGCGGCTGGCTGGTAGGAAATCCAAATTTGCAACCGATGACTTCAAAACAATTTGTTGAATATCAGCAGCAGGATCCATAAGTGCGTGATAGACAGTGTTCTCAAGTGGAAGAGTATGTGCGTTTACTCCGAGACCGAGTGAGAGACCACCTTGAGGGTCAAAGTCGACGAGAAGTACGCGACGACCAAGTTCGGCTAGTGCTGCACCAAGATTGATAGTCGTTGTCGTCTTTCCAACGCCACCTTTTTGATTAAAGATAGAGATCACTCGTGCATTGCCATGCTCTGAAATAGGAGCAGGGGCAGGAAATGTCTGTACAGCTTTGCCGGTCAGGCTAGCGGTGGTGACAACATCCTCGTCTTTTGTCGATATAGCGCTCAAGCGAGAAACCTCTTTCTATCCGCGGTGACTCTACGCGTGTGCAGCGTGTATCGGCAAGTAGTGGGTGAAAAGCAAGTAAGGTGCGCTCGTGGATATTTCGATCGAAACGGCCGAAAACATCGCTCCAGAGAGCGGTTTTAGCGTCCACCTCTCTAACTTTGATGGCCCATTCGACCTGCTCCTCCAGTTGATCTCGCGACATAAGCTTGATATCACTGAGGTCTCGCTGAGCCTTGTTACCGATGAATTTATCGCCTATATCCGAGCCCTCGAGGTTTCAGGTGAGGGATGGCGTCTAGATCAAGCGACCGAGTTCCTGGTTGTGGCCGCAACTCTCCTTGATCTCAAGGCCGCTCGATTGCTTCCTAGTGGCGAGATTGAGGATGAGGAAGACCTCGCTCTACTTGAGGCTCGCGACATACTCTTTGCTCGCCTTCTTCAATATCGCGCATTTAAAGAGATCGCAGCCTCCTTCCAGACCATGATCGAGGCTGCCGATAAGGCCTTCCCACGCGTGGTAGCCCTCGATCCAGCGCTATCAGCCCTACTTCCCGAAGTTCTCATCGGTGTGGGCCCTGAGCGCTTTGCCGCAATTGCTGAGCGTGTTTTGACCCCTAAAGCCCCGCCTGTGGTGGCGATCGAGCACCTTCACACGGCGATGGTCAACGTCAGCGAGCAATCTAAGTTGGTCGTCGAGGCCCTTCGCCTCTCCAAAACGATGAGCTTTCGCAGCCTCTGCCAGGATGCCGAGTCGACCTTGGTCGTTGTGGCTCGATTCCTTGCCCTTCTCGACCTTTATCGCCAGGGGAACCTTCGTTTCAACCAGGTGATCGCCCTGGGCGAGCTCCAGATCAGCTGGACCGGCTCGGACGAGGGCGAAGTTGAGATCACTGATGAGTTTGATATTCCGGCAGTAAGTCTAGACGAGACAGTAGAGGGTGAAAATGTCTAATGTAGAAGTTGATAGATCGATTGAGGCGATCCTTATGGTGGTCGATGAGCCTGTCACAGAGCTCACTCTGGCGACCGTCCTCGAAGTGACGGTCGATGTTGTCAAGGAGTCTCTTGAGCGTCTTCAGGGCAGTTATGAAGATCGAGGATTTGCTCTCAAGGCGATCAACGGGGGATGGCGCTTCTACAGCCACCCAGATTGTGCCGCGGCAGTGGAGAAGTTTGTCCTCGATGGCCAACAGAATCGGCTAACGCAGGCGGCGCTGGAGACCCTTGCGGTGATCGCATACCGCCAACCTGTCTCACGAGCGCGAGTTTCAGCAATTCGTGGCGTCAATGTGGAGGCTGTTATGAAGACCTTGGTCACTCGTGGTCTCGTTGAGGAGTATGGGGTTGAGAATGAGACCGGCGCCATCCTCTACAAGACCACCAGCTACTTCCTTGAGCGTCTGGGACTGAATTCGCTGGATGACCTTTCCCCGCTAGCGCCACATCTGCCTGATCTAGACGGCCTGGATGAGATCCTAGAAAGCCTCACCGACTAAAAACCCCTCTTTTGCGTAATCCCTTAGCCCTGGCGTAAAGTAGTCACACGAGCCCATCAGGGCCGTCTGCACCCTTAAAGACTGTCGAGAATGGATAGCCTGAATTATGT
>JACCEB010918742.1_pt1 | contig 12430 bp, 12 predicted proteins | sample 7454761 | NCBI WGS metagenome assembly JACCEB01 (sample SAMN15323454, study PRJNA562643) | freshwater metagenome | isolation source: river surface water | place: USA:Blue River Watershed | collected 2017-08-18 | reverse complement strand
GCTCCCGATCGTATCCGAGAGCATGCAATTGCCTCAATTGGCGCATTAAATCAGCCAGCCGGCGCTCTCCGGGCATGGCAACTTGCTGCTGGCCGAGCCAATAGCGCAGCACCAGCGCCTGACGGGGTGGACTCAGGTCACGCCAGGCCTTGAGACTGAAGCTTTGCCCGGACGCATCAGGGTCAAGAGTCAACCAGTCCGAGGCGGCGACCTCATCCAAAACTTCTGATACCTCGGCGGCCTGTCGGGCATGGCGCACCAGCGTCTGGCGCCAAGCGGGCCAGTGTTTTTCTAGGACGGGGACAAGTTCAGTTCTGAACGCCCCCCGCTTGTATTGTGGGTCTGCGTTACTCGGATCCTCACCGGCTTGCCATCCTGTGCGGGCAGCGAACGCCTGCGCGATGGCGACCAGCTGGGCACGTTCAACTTCCAGCCAGGGACGCAAGAGACGCATACCCTGGCGTGACACATCGTCTTGCATGGCGCTCAAGCCCAGCACCCCTGCCCCGCGCAACAAGCGCAGCAACACCGTCTCTGCTTGGTCCTGCTGATGGTGTGCGAGCAAAATCGCACCCACCTGATGTTCACTTGCAAGCGCAGCAAGCGCTTGATAACGTGCCTCGCGCGCCGAGGCTTCGATACCCAGTCCCTGCTCGAGATCAACTTGGACGTGGCGCACCGCCAAGGGCACATCGAGCAAGAGCGCTAGCTCGCTCAGATGCGCAACCCAGGCATCCGCCTCGGGCATCAATCCATGGTGGATGTGAAAAAAATAAAGAGACTGACCACGCTGTGCACACACCTGCGTCGCAACCAAAGCGAGTGCGACAGAGTCAGTGCCGCCACTCAGTGCGACAGCGACTGACTGCTCAGCGGGGAGATCAACAAGGGCCTGCTGGAGTGCCCGGACGGGCGCATCAGGCCAGGCGCTTTGCATAAAAATGGGCAAGCAAGCGCGTAAGGAGGCACCCGAGGCACCGCCCTTAGGCGCGCACCTCTTGGAAACTGCCGTAGGACAACAACCGCTCGAGTCTGTGGTCGATCAGCTGCTGTGGCGTCATGCCTGACAGTGAACGCAACGCATCCGCGAGAGAGCGACGCAGCAGTCGCGCCATCACGCGCGGATCGCGATGCGCACCACCGACGGGTTCGTTCACGATCTTGTCGATCAAACCGAACTCTTTGAGGCGATCCGCGGTGATCGCGAGCGCCGCGGCGGCTTCGGAAGCCTTGTCCGCACTGCGCCACAAGATCGACGCGCAGCCTTCAGGGGAAATCACCGAGTATGTGGAGTACTGCAACATCAAGACAACGTTACCGACCGCGATCGCCAAGGCACCGCCCGAACCGCCCTCACCAATGATGGTGGAAATGATGGGTACCTTGAGCTCAGCCATGGCGTAGAGGTTGTGACCGATGGCTTCGGACTGGCCGCGCTCCTCGGCACCGATGCCTGGGTATGCCCCCGGAGTATCGACAAAGGTAAACACGGGAAGGTTGAATTTTTCAGCCAGGCGCATCAGGCGCATCGCTTTGCGGTAACCCTCGGGACGGGGCATGCCAAAATTGCGCGCGGCGCGCTCTTTGGTGTCGCGACCTTTTTGATGGCCAATCACCATGCAAGGTGTACCGTTAAAACGCGCCATGCCACCCACGATCGATAAATCGTCGGCGTACATGCGGTCACCATGCAATTCATGAAAATCGGTAAAGATCTCGCGCACATAATCCAGCGTGTAAGGACGCTGGGGATGACGGGCGACCATGGAAGTCTGCCAAGGCGTGAGCTTTGAGTAAATCTCTTTGGCGAGCGTCTGACTTTTTTGTTGCAGACGACTGATTTCATCGGAAATGTCGACGGCCGAATCCGCCTGCACATAGCGCAGCTGTTCGATCTTGCCCTCGAGTTCACCAAGGGGTTGTTCAAATTCGAGAAAAGTATTGCGCATGTCAGTGTGTGCTCATTCAATCTGGGGTGCGCTTAGTATTCCACCGGGGTGGGATCCAAACAGCGCCATAAATACCAAGTCGCGACCGTGCACCACGGTTGCCATCCCTGGGCCACTTCTCGGGCTTCAAAACGGGAGACGGGCTCACCGCTGAAATAGTGTAACGAGATTGCTTTCAATAATCCCGCATCATCAAGCGGCAAAATATTAGGCCTCTGAAGATTAAAAATCAAAAACATCTCTGCCGTCCAGCGTCCGATGCCACGGATACCGGTCAACTCGGCAATGACTTCCTCGTCTTCCATGCTGGCCCACTTTTGTGGACGCACCAGTTTATCGAGGAAATGTGTCGATAAATCAATGATGTACTCACATTTTCTCGCGGAGAGTCCAGCTGCACGCAGACGCTCCATCCCTGCGGCTTGCACGCTCTGCGGGGTTGGGCGCTTTCCACATTCGAGCAAAAATTTCTGCCAAACAGATTCAGCCGCTTTCACAGAAATTTGCTGACCGATGATCGAGCGGGCGAGTGTGACGAAGGGATTGCCACGCGTCGTCAGAAAAATATCTGGATGCTTGGGAATAATTTTTTTCATGATGCGGTCTCGCCGCATCAATTGAGCGGTCGCCGAATCCCAGTATTCGGGCTTACCTAAAGCGATATCAGAACGGGGCATGGAATCAACCTCAGGCACGGCGCCACTGAGTCAGGCCGCCGGGCTTGTCATCAAGCTCGACTCCTGCGTTTTTCAGTGTCGCACGAATCTGATCGGCTTCGGCGAAATTTTTCGCAACCTTGGCAGCCGCCCGGGCCGCGATCAAGGCTTCGATTTCTGACTCGGAAAGTGCAGCCGCCGCAGTCGTCACCTCACTAGACGCCCCCTCCTCACTCGTGCGCTGGGTCGCGCGCCGCGTATAGCGGGTGGGGCTCTTGAAATACAGAGCGGGCTCTTTCTGCAATATGCCCAGAAGCTCGGCCAGTGCCTTGAGCTGTGAAGATAATGCCGTACTTTTGCTGCGATTGACCTCGCTAGCCAGCTCGAACAACGCCGCGACGGCACCGGCGCTATTGAAGTCATCGTTCATTGCCTCGCGAAAGGCAATGGCTTGGGGGGACTTCCAGTCAATCTCAACCGACCCTGAAGAGGGTGGGCAGTTTTGAAGCGTCTGATAAAGACGATCGAGTGACAACTGCGCATCGATCAAATTGTCAGGCGCGTAATTTTGCGCACTGCGATAGTGGTTGCGCACAATAAAGAAACGCAGCATTTCAGCTTCGCGAGGATTGACCTCATACTCTGCCGACTCAGTCACACCGGGTTGCCCCTGTTGAGAGGCCTGATTCAGCACGCCAATTGTTTGACGGATGGTGCGGAAATTGCCCAATGATTTGGACATTTTTTCAGCATCGACCATCAACGGACCGCAATGCATCCAGTTGTTGGCAAGCGTGCCACCAAAAGCGCCTTCAGTCTGTGCGATTTCGTTTTCGTGATGAGGAAACTTCAAATCCGGGCCGCCGCCATGGATATCGAGCGGCAATCCCAAGAGGGCTTTACTCATGGCCGAGCACTCAATATGCCAGCCAGGACGTCCCCAGCCATAAGGCGAATCCCAGCGCGTGTCGGCTGGTTCGTGCTCCTTGGCGGATTTCCACAGGACAAAATCAAGTGGATCTCGCTTGGAGGAAGCGACAGCCACACGTTCGCCTGCGCGCAAGTCATCGAGGGATTTGCCTGAAAGCTTGCCGTACTCAGGAAACTCTCGCACGGAGAAATTCACATCGCCATCGACCGCGTGATAGGCCAAACCCTTTTGTTCAAGCTTGCCAATGATGTCAAGCATATCGCCGACATACTCGGTGGCGCAGGGCTGATGGTCCGGCGACTGAACGGACAAAGCCCGCTCATCAGCATGCATCGCATCAATGTAATAGGAGGTCACCTCACCCAACCGACGGTTAGTCTCCACCGCGCGACGGATGATTTTGTCATCGATATCCGTGATATTGCGCACATATTGGACCTGATAGCCAGATGCACGCAGCCAGCGCTGGACGACATCAAAACTCACCAACATTCGGGCGTGGCCCAGGTGGCAGTAGTCGTAGACAGTCATTCCACACACGTAAAGCCCTACTTTGCCGGGTTGTACCGGACGAAAGGGGCGCTTGGAGCGAGACAATGAGTCGTAGATCTGTAGCATGCGTGTGGTCAGTCAAAAGCAGGGCTAAAATGCAGATCTACAAGTATAGCAATTGAGGGTTTTACGACTTGAAGCTGGTGAAAAGTACGCGTTCGATCGCGACCATGGCAGGATGGACGGCCACGGCAATCGCGCTTTGCCTGCCGGTGCTGATGCACCAGCCTGCGCTCGCCCAGCTGAACCTGGGTGGCAGTACCCCCGCCACCTTGAACCCATTGTCCAGCGACCCCACAGATACCGGTGCAAACCAGACGCCGCGCAACAGTCTGCCCCCGGCTGTACCCAATGCGCCCAACGCGGTCCTGGGAGACAAGGTCCCCGACGGTGGCTGGGATGGCCTGGCAAAACTGCTGGAAGCGCTCGCCCCCTCTGTCGATACCAGCGTCCCGCTCACGCCCACTGAAATCTCAAACCGTATTGATGGCCTGATCCGCGCGGGCCGCCTCAAAGAAGCCCTGCAAACCGTCGAGGCTCGCCAAGCTGTGGAGGCCATGCGCCACACTCCCGGCACAGACGTGCAGCTCATGTTTTTGCACGCGCGAATTTTGGCTGAGATGAATCGCACTGCCGAGGCCGAGGCGATCTACCTTCAGATGACGGGTCGTTTTCCCGAGCTGCCAGAGCCCTGGAATAACCTTGCCGCGCTATACGTCAAACGCAACGAGCTCGACCAGGCCAGACGCGCGCTCGAAATGGCGATCATGATCAATCCTAAATACTCGATTGCGCAGGCTAATCTGGGTGATGTGCAGCTCAACCTCGCATTGCGTGCCTATCAAAGTGCCGAGCAAGCTGGGGTATCCGGTCTCGGACCAAAAATCAAACGTGTCAAAGAACTGCTTGAGGGTTCCACTAAATGAGCATTGCCAACTTTTCCTCTTACGGGCTGCGTGTCATGCGTTGCCTCGCACTGGTCGGTATGATTCCACTGGTGTCTTTGTCGGCCCAAGCGGCCCCTCCTTCCAACTCGACTCAAAAACAAGGCGTTACTTCCATGAGCACAGCACCCCGCGTCAAAATGTCCACCAACCAGGGCGATTTCATCATTTCGCTCAACGCTGAAAAAGCCCCCAAGACTGTGGCGAATTTCCTGGCCTACGTCAAAGACGGCTTTTTTGACGGTACGATTTTCCACCGTGTCATCGATGGCTTCATGATTCAGGGCGGCGGTTTTGAGCCAGGTCTCAAGCAAAAGCCCACCAAAGCACCTGTTGAAAACGAAGCCAACAACGGCTTGAAAAACAACAAATACACTCTGGCCATGGCGCGCACCAGCGACCCACACTCGGCTACTGCCCAGTTTTTCATTAACGTCGCCAACAACGACTTCCTCAATCACACTGCGCCAACAGCCCAAGGCTGGGGTTACGCAGTATTTGGCGAGGTGGTCGAAGGTCAGGACGTCATCGACAAGATGAAAGGCGTGCCCACTGGCAATAGCGGTTTCCATCAAAACGTCCCCACCACCGATCTCGTGATCACAAAGGCTGTCGTCCTTGAATAAGATTGAACTTGACGGTCCGGTCTGGCTTGCCTCGGATGTTCATCTCGGGCAACACACGACCGGCACCGCAGAAGCTTTCCGTGATTTCTTAAAGCTCGCTGCCAGCGAGGCTTCGGCTTTGCTGTTGCCTGGCGATATTTTCGATGCATGGATCGGTGACGATGTTGCCGTTGTAGCGCCACCCTGGCTCGCGCAGGATCTCATGGCCATCAAAGCGTGTGCGGCCCAGATTCCCGTTTGGCTGGGGCGTGGCAATCGCGACTTTCTCATGGGTGGAGCACTCGCCGCAGGGCTGGGTGCACAACTGCTGCCAGAGCAGGTGCTCGTGACAATTGCCGGGCGCACAATGTTGCTGAGTCATGGTGACGAATACTGCACGGATGATGTGGCCTACCAGCAATTCAGAACCATGGTACGCAACCCCGCCTGGCAGTCCGGCTTTTTGTCCAAGAGCATTCCCGAACGCTTAAGTCTGGCAGCGCAGGCGCGCGGCGAAAGCATGGTGGCCAATCAGACCAAATCGATGGAAATCATGGATGTCAACGCCGATGCTGTTGCCGCTGCAATTCGCACAGCCGGAGTCTCCTTGGTGGTGCATGGACATACGCATCGCCCAGGTCGCAATGTATTGAGCGTCGATGGTCGCATCTGTGAGCGTTGGGTCTTACCAGACTGGGACTGCGAATCCTCAGCCCCTGGAGGCAAGATGCGCGGTGGCTGGATGGTGATCGACGAGGATGGTCCAGCACTGTTCGATCTGGATCAGGCTTAGGTTCAATCTCAACACTCGATGCGCGACAGCACTGAAGACTGACTTACCCTGTCATGTCTTCAGTTTCTTCGGCCAGTCGCTTGACCTTGACCTGAGCAATCCGGCGACCATCGATGTGCATCACTTCAAACTTGAAGTTCGCGTGCTGGCCCTTGAATTCACACTGATCGCCCCTTGAGGGCAACTGACCAAACCTCGCCAACAAATAACCTGCCAGCGTGGTGTACTCCTGATCCTCGTTCACCAGGCCTTCAGTCTCCAGCACCTGTTCCAGATGATGTAGATCGGCCGCACCATCCACCAGCCATTGTCCCTCTCCATCTGGCACGATATCTGGCGTTTCATCCTCATCCGGAAACTCGCCCGCGATCGCTTCGAACACATCGATCGGTGTGACCAGTCCTTGAATCGCGCCAAACTCGTCGGCCACGAGCACGAGTTGTCCACGTGAGCGCTTGAGAGTGTCCATCAGTCGAATAATGCTGATCGTATCGTGGACAATTATCGGCTCACGCAGTCCAGCGCGACGAATATTGCCGTGCGTCAGCAAATCAGCAATCATTTCCTTGGCTCGGCCAATCCCGACCACATCGTCCACTGAGCCCCGGCAAACAGGAAAAAAGCTATGCGGGACCCTGGAGATCTGCTTTTGGATTTCCTGGGGATCGTCATCCAGGTTGATCCAGGAAATTTCTGTGCGGGGAGTCATCACGGAATGGATAGAGCGCTCGGCCAGGGTCAGTACGCCGCTGACCATGTTCCGCTCCTCGACTCCAAAGGCGATCGCCTCGGGCTGACCTTGAGGTGTCGGTTTTGCTTCGACGATTTCATCAGGCAAGCGTTTACCCAGCATGCGCAAAACGGTCTCAGCCGTACGTTCCCGCATGGGCCTTTTCGACTCGAGTTTGAGACCTTTGTGACGCGCCAGCTGATTGAGCGACTCGATCAGGACTGAAAAGCCAATCGCCGCATACAAATAGCCCTTGGGGATTTTGAAACCAAAGCCCTCGCCCACTAACGAAAAGCCAATCATCAGCAAAAAGCCCAGACACAACACCACCACCGAAGGATGGGCATTCACGAAACGCGTCAGGGGTTTTGATGCAAGCAGCATGATGACCATCGCAATCACCACGGCAGTCATCATGACTGACAACTGATCGACCATACCAACAGCCGTAATCACTGCATCAATAGAAAACACCGCATCCAGCACCACAATCTGGGTCACGATGACCCAGAAGCTGGCATAGACACGCGTATTCGTTGACTCAAGGCGCTTGCCTTCCAGGCGCTCATGAAGTTCGAGCGTGCCTTTGAACAGCAGAAAAAATCCACCCACAATCAGGATCAGATCCCGGCCGGAGAGCTGAAAACCCCAAAATCCGATGAGAGGCGCGGTGAGTTGTACCAGCCAGGACATACCAGCCAACAGGCCCAGGCGCATGATGAGCGCGAGGGAGAGTCCTATCACCCGGGCGCGTTCACGCTCGGCGGGAGGCAGCTTATCCGCAAGGATGGCGATGAAGATCAGGTTGTCGATGCCGAGAACGATCTCGAGCACCACGAGCGTTAAAAGTCCGACCCATATCGTTGGGTCGAGCAGCCACTCCATTGAGGGCTCCAAGAGTTGATCAGCCTTCTATAGTACCCGATCAAACTCTTATCGCGACACCCTTTTACTAAGTAAAACTTTTAAAAAAGAGGGTTTCAAACCCTCTTTTAAGGCTTAAACACGCAGGTGACCCAGCATCTGGGTAAAGATTTTGGGAGTTGCTGCAATCACGTTGCCAGTTTCCATCCAAGTCTGTTCACCCTCGAGATCGCCGATCAGACCACCAGCCTCGAGCACCATCAGACTCGCTGCAGCCATGTCCCATTGCTTGAGACCGAGACCACAAAAGCCATCCAGACGCCCCGCGGCGACATACGCTAAATCCAGCACCGCTGAGCCTGTGCGACGAACACCCGCGCACTGGCGCGCCATTTCCATGAAACGAGGTTGCGAAGCTTCGTCTGGGCCGATTGAACCAGGCCAGCGCGCACCCAGCAAGGCATCGTGGTATTTCAACTGGGTCGACACGCGCATACGTCGGTCATTCAGAAACGCGCCGCCGCCACGGCTGGCCGTAAACATTTCGTTGCGGGCAGGGTCATAAATCACAGCTTGCGTGACCTGACCAGACTGCCGTAACGCAATCGAGATCGCATAGGTTGGAAAACCGTGAATAAAGTTGGTCGTACCATCCAGAGGATCGATCACCCACTCGTTGGCGGGTACTTCACCCTCGGGGGTGTCACCGCCCTGGTAGCCAGACTCCTCACCCAAAAAGGCGTGATCGGGATAAGCAGTACGAAGCACATCGATGATGGCCTCTTCGGCGGCACGATCGACTTCCGTGACATAATCTCTAGGCCCTTTGCGGGCAACTTGCAATCGATCAAGTTCGAGACTCGCACGGTTGATAATGGTTCCGGCGCGCCGGGCCGCCTTGATGGCGGTATTAAGCATCGGGTGCATGAGCGTAGGTTTTCTATTAAGCAAAGCAGAATTTTAAATGACTTCCGATTTTTCCCGTGTTCGTTTCATTATGACCGAGCCCAGCCACCCCGGAAACGTCGGTTCGGCCTCTCGTGCGATCAAGACAATGGGCTTCGAAGAACTGGTGCTCGTCGCCCCGAAAACCCCTGAAATCGCCCTTCAGCCTGAGGCGATCGCCCTGGCCAGCGGTGCCGGCGATGTGTTGTCCCGAGCCCAGACCTTTGACAACCTTAAAGATGCCTTGGCCCCGGTCACCCTCGCTTTTGCTTTAACGGCCCGCGAACGCGAGCTGGGGCCACCTGCCTGCGACATCCGTGAAGCGGCACAGCTGGCCCAAATACATCTGAGCGAGCACCCAGAGGGCCGTATCGCGCTTGTGGTGGGGACGGAACGCTCAGGGCTGACCAACGAGCACATCGAGCTCTGTCACCGCGTGTGCCATATCCCGGCCAATCCTGCCTACAGTTCGCTCAATGTCTCTCAAGCCATGCAGCTCGGCGCCTGGGAGCTCCGTTACGCCTTGCTCCAAGGCGGCACGGCGCCACGTTCGGCCTCCTTGATTACCCCTAGGCCAGTGGCCAAACACCCTGGCAATCAACCCGCGAGTGGCGAATCGGTGCAAGCGTTACTCGCGCACTGGCAAGAGGCTCTCGAAGCCGTTCGCTTTTTAGACCCCGAACATCCAAAAAAACTGATGCCGCGCATGCGTCATTTGTTCAATCGCTCGGATTTAACCAAAGATGAGGTCGACATGATGCGCGGTGTCTGCACCGCCATGATTGCGACGGCTCACAAGCGCATACCCTCTGCATAACAAACCATCCGTTTAAATCCGTTTAATCTGGTTAATATCGAACGATATTCCCCCATGCGGTAGGATCATCAACATGTTTAAAAACATCCGCGAAGACATCGCTTGCATTCTTGAGCGGGACCCCGCCGCACGCAGCAAGCTCGAGGTACTGACGTGCTATCCGGGGCTGCACGCCATCATGGCGCATCGCCTGGCGCATCGTTTGTGGAACGCACAATTTTATTGGCTGGGTCGCTTTATCTCGCACCTGAGCCGTATTTTGACAGGCATCGAAATACACCCTGGCGCCAAAATCGGGCGGCGGGTTTTTATTGACCACGGCTTTGGTGTCGTGATCGGCGAGACGGCGGAAATCGGTGACGATTGCACCATCTACCAAGGCGTCACACTGGGCGGCACACGCCTGTACAAAGGGGCTAAGCGGCACCCGACACTGGGCAAAGGCGTCGTGGTCGGTGCAGGTGCCCAAGTCCTGGGAGGTTTTTTGGTGGGTGACGGTGCACGTATCGGCTCCAACGCTGTTGTGGTCAAACCCGTTCCAGCGCACGCCACGGCAGTGGGTAATCCTGCACGCGTGATTGAAAAAGAGACGGAGGCGCAAAGCACTCCCGCCACCCCAGCTATTTTAAATATCGCCTACGCGGTCGATCCCGGCGCGGCCGATCCCTTGAACAAAGTTTTAAACGAACTGATCACGCATGTCGCCAGACAAGATGCGCGGATCTCGAATCTGTGTCAGTCACTCGAGGCGATGGGCTCCAAAATACAGGATGCCTCACCGCCACTTGATACTCAAAAACTCAGTAAGCTCGTCGATGAGTAAACGGCTAAAGTCCCACGCGACCTAGAACAACAAATCCATTCCCAGCCCGGTCAAACGGCGCAACTCTTGCTCGCCAGCGCCGGACACGTCGTCCACCACCCTAACGACACCGCCAGGTTCGATCTGAAAGACCGCGATATCGGTGTAGACCCGTGACACGCAACCCAAGCCCGTCAAAGGATAGGTACAGCGCTTGACCAGCTTGCTCTGACCGTCCTTGGTGAGCAATTCCATCATGACAAAAACATCTTTCGCACCTGCGGCCAAATCCATTGCGCCGCCGACCGCGGGAATCGCATCGGGCTCGCCGGTGGACCAGTTGGCGAGGTCGCCATTGACCGCAACTTGAAACGCGCCCAGCACACATATATCCAAATGACCGCCACGCATCATGGCAAACGAATCGGCATGGTGAAAATAGCTGCCGCCAGGCAGCAAGGTCACGGGCTGCTTGCCCGCGTTGATCAAATCCCAGTCCTCCTCACCGGGTGCGGGAGCGGGTCCCATCCCAAGCACACCGTTTTCGCTTTGCAGGAAAATATCTTTGTCTTGAGGCAAATAGTTGGCAACCTTGGTCGGCAAACCAATGCCAAGATTCACGACTGCACCTTCTGGAATATCGCGCGCCACGCGTGCGGCGATCTCGTCTCTTGAAATACGTTTCATGATTAACCTTTGGCAGCTTGAGCCGGGATGCGCACAACGCGTTTGACATAGACGCCAGGCGTGACGATTGCTTCTGGGTCAAGCTCGCCGAGCTCGACGATTTCATTGACCTGCGCAATGGTGAGCTTGGCGGCAGTCGCCATCACGGGGCAAAAATTGCGCGCCGTCTTGCGATAAACAAGATTGCCCCAACGATCGGCGCGATGCGCGCGGATCACGGCGACATCCGCCACAATCGGTCCTTCGAGTACATAATCCTGACCGTTAATCGTACGGACCTCTTTACCCTCGGCCAATTGCGTACCCACCGCCGTGCGCGTGAAAAATCCGCCGATCCCTGCGCCACCAGCCCGGATACGCTCGGCCAGCGTCCCCTGGGGTACTAATTCGAGTTCGAGTTTGCCGGCGCGATAGAGCCGGTCAAACACATACGAGTCCGCCTGACGCGGAAATGAACAGACAACCTTACGGACCTGGCCTGAAGCCAACAATGCCGCAATACCTGTATCGCCCGAGCCTGCGTTATTACACACGATTGTCAGCTCGCGCGCGCCCTGCTCGATGAGGCCGTCAATCAGTTCATGTGGCTGCCCGGCGCCACCAAAGCCGCCGATCAGAACGGTAGACCCATCCTGAATGCCAGCCATAGCCGCCTGTAAATCGGGCACGATTTTAGAGATCATGTTTGTTTCACCTTGTCACGAAACGCATTTATTTGATTGATTATAGAGAAGTCTGTTATCCCGGTGGCTTACACTAAAGGCTTCGCCAGATGAGCGGCAATCCCCCAAAAAACACACCTATGCAAGACAACGCACTCACGCCCGCCAACACTGAGCAACACACGCCCATGATGCAGCAATATCTGCGTCTGAAGGCTGAGGCCGGTCCGTTGCTGCTGCTCTATCGCATGGGGGATTTCTATGAAATGTTTTATGAGGACGCCGAGCGCGGCGCGCGCCTGCTCAATCTCACGCTGACCCGTCGTGGCACCTCGAATGGTGCACCGATTCCGATGGCCGGCGTACCCTATCACGCAGCCGAACAGTATCTGGCCAAGCTTGTCGCGGCAGGCGTCTCTGTGGCGATCTGTGAACAAATCGGTGACCCGGCCACCAGTAAAGGTCCTGTCGAACGCAAAATTGTTCGCATCGT
>JACCEB012135651.1_pt1 | contig 12435 bp, 10 predicted proteins | sample 7454761 | NCBI WGS metagenome assembly JACCEB01 (sample SAMN15323454, study PRJNA562643) | freshwater metagenome | isolation source: river surface water | place: USA:Blue River Watershed | collected 2017-08-18 | reverse complement strand
GCAGCGGCAGACCCCCAGTAAACAAAATTGTGAGAGAGAGCGAAGAGAGCGCGGGATTTGGAGGAACGAAGCCGAACGAACACCTTATTGGGGTCTTGGGGGTATGAAGTAGCTGCGACTGAGGACGTCCGAAGAACAGGCGAAGAAAACAAGTGAACAGCCACAAAGTGAATTCTGAACGACTGGCTAAGGAACGCTAAAAACAAGGGCGTGAGAGGCAAAACTGCATTTATGCATACGCTTGACGAACCGCTTGTTATACCCTTGTTTTTATGTTTTTCTGAAGCTGTGATGAGAAGGACGAAGACCGCTTTACCTTTTCATTTAATTGTCTTGAACCAAAATGTTTTGACCGTAATTAATTTGAATTTTTAAATCTTCGGAATCAGTTAAAAGACTTACTGTACATGTGCCTTTCTCATTATTAAACCTTTGTAAATCGCTATTAGAAGGGAAGTAGAGATTTAAATCGAAAACAGGATTGATTGTGTTTGGAGATACTAAGGTAATCAACGGAAGGTTGTACTTTATAGAGCCACCTAAAGAAAAATTACATTCAAAATTGATTGATGAATTCAGAATAATTGGCAACCATTTGGAAGAATTTGAACTCAAATGACTTGTTAATATCAACTTATTAAAATGTAATTCACGGTTTTTAGAATCGATATTAATTGAATATTCATTTTCTGATTTAAATAAAGGAAAAAAACCAAATTGCGGTTGAAATTCTTCTTTCAAATTTGCCGAATTGATAAGATGAGATGTTATCAATTCAGTTAATTTATGATTTATGAATTCATTAATGTTTTTCTTGAATTCTTTGAAAGTACCACTAGAACTATATTGATTGTTTTTGGGAGACTTGGCATATAAAATACTTTCAACTGGAAATTCATTCAAATATCCATTAGTTGAAACACTAATTAGTTGATAACTATAATCTTGGATTTTTGGGCTATGAATGTATAGAGAATAGCACATTTTTTCTTTTTCATCATGACTTGAAGATGTAACAATTCCGAGACATTTACCATGAGTTTTTTCTTTTATATGTTTTGAGGCTCCTTCCAAAACACTTTCTATTAAGTTTATTTTTTCCATCATGTATAATTTATATTTTTATTGAGAAAATGAATGGCAAATGATCAGAAAATTGGTCTACAATTAATGACTCATTCTCCCCGTAGATCATAGGTTTTAGAAATTTTTTTGTTCTTGTTTCAGTTATTACTTTACAACTTTCAAAGTCTATTTCATCCATTAATTCTGGTCTAACTAAAAAACCATCAAATAAATGCCAATTGGCTTGCTCATCAATTTTATTGAAATAGAAAGTACCATTCACCCTTCTTCTCTTTAAAATATAGTCATAATCACCTAAAAAATTCCACATTGGATTGTACCAAAAATGGTTACAATTATTGTCTGTCACCAGTTTTTGTTGAATAGATATCAACTCTCTATTCTCTCTAGTGTTTAAAAGAGAAGGGTCTATCAAATTTGCTTCGTAAGGATTATTATTGAAATCACCGACCAAAATGCTGGTGTATTTACCACGGCTTTTTTCTTCGTATTCTAGTATCGTTTTTAAAACAGGTACATTATTCCACATTTGCATTCGTTCTGTATTACCAACTTTACTGTACAAATGAACTGCGAACAAATTAAACCATTTCTTTTGTCCTTTAATACGCAAACTCAACATAACCAACTTGTTTCTTAGCGTTTTGGTACCTATTGTCTGTTCAAATTTATTCTTAAGGCAAAATACACGTACTCCATTAGACGAAGCACCAACATTATATAATATTTCTTCATAATTTAATTCCAAAGTGATTCTAAGAAGAGGATTATATGACTCTTGCAATATTAAAACGTCAATATCATTTTCGGTTATTATTTCCAAAAGTGCTTGTGTTTTATACAAATTTGAAATACGATTCAAATTCCACGTTAAGAAATTTATCGTGCTTTTATTCACTGTTATCAATTCTTTTTCTAATTAATATTCTTTAGCTTTTCAAAAATATATTTGTAATCTCAATGGGTATTTTATTTTGATTAAACGTAATAATTGATTCAGATCTAATTTCTTTCTGGGCGTAATTGGTTCATTCAGTGTTATTACAAATTATTTTTACTAACACATTTATTTAAGTCAAGCATAAATGATTCCAACTCTTTATATATTCCAATTCTTTTTGCTTCATTTTCTATATATTCTAATGTGTCCTCAAAAATTCTGTTTTGAAAAATTTCGCCTTTAGTGAATAAGTCCTTGACTTTAATTTTTCTAATGCTTGATTCCTTTCTAATAAGGATAGGATCAATTACTTCAATGTTAATTCTATCATGAATTGAAAGTTGTGGCATCTGATTGTCCGGAATATTTTGAAATTGACTGAAGTAATCTTGAACTGAAAAAAATTGAATAATTTCTATTAAAAGATTCCTGCAGCTCTCAATGTCCTCAAAAAGAAAGTTTGAAGTTGGAGAAATTTGCATTAACCCCATTTTTGAATGTAAATTATTTACTATATGTTTTGTTATTTCAAGCAAAAGATTTGCTTCTTCAACTTCACTCTTTGATAATTCTGAAATTAAGGTGTCTAATCTTTCAATTTCAAGAATTACAGATTTCAAAACAACTGAAAGCTCTTTTAATTCTTTTACTTCAGTGTCACGAATATAACTTTGGTTTCTTTTTAAATATTCAAGAACTGGCGAGTCATTTTTTTCTGTAGATATTATTTGATCGATACTTTTATGTAAAGCTGATTTAAATTCTTCATAACAGCTTGTTACTTCATGAATTGAATCTGAATATTTGTAAATGACAACCATATAATCTCTAAGATCCGAAGGCACATCATCAAGAGATTGGGCTATAATTATGGTTCCTCTTTTTAATGCATGTCGAACGCCTAGCTCATACATAACATTAGGGTTAGAACCAGTTAAATCGGCAATAACTAAATCAGCATCATTTAAATTTTCAATAACACCATTTATTATTGATCCAATTGAGGAATCATACCGTTGCACTTCCTGAAAAAATGTTTCATTATTCACCGAATATTCATTTACAGCCTTTTGAATCATTTCTTGAAAGATATAATCCAAATCGGTTCTATTTAATTTACCATTTTTAGATTGAGCGTTACTAAATGGCATTATTATAAAACAAGATTTCATTTTATTAATGGTGTTACTTAATATTTTAAATAGATTTCATTGTTTAGTTAAAGATTTTCATTGAAATATACTTCAGAACCATAATGATGAATAGTTACTTTTCTTCCAAAAAAGGTTTCATATTTATTTTTAAGGTCAATAATTTTCTGGTCGTTTTCATCATCTCCCTTATCGACTACTTCAATAATAGCATCTTTACGAACCATTCGAGATAGAATTTGACGAATTTCAAAGTCTGCCATTGGCAAAGAGTAGCCTACAAAAACAATTTTTGATGCTTCTGACAACTCAATTGCCGCGTTATGCCAAACTAATTTATATTGTGTATTCGTTAAGTTTTTGAGAAATGTAGGCATTATGAGATTTGACTCTAAAGCATGAGAATCATGGTCGCCAAAATTATCATTACAGTGGCGACATTTTTCTTTTTCGTGTGGTTGTTTTGTAAATTGATGAATTGCAATTTTTTGATCAAAATCAACATACAACCTATTACATCTAGGACACGTTAGCCAATTTAACGAGCCGTGTAATTTTAATAACTTAACGGTATATCCTCCTTTACCTAAAATTTCAAGACCTGCCTTAACACGATCATCTTGCTTTCTATATGAACTTATGTTACAACAATAATCAACAACCCCTTTGGAGTTAGTATGACTATGTTCAAGTTCACGATGAATAGAATTATCAAGCAATATATCCCAGTTTGTACTAATAACCGAAACAGGGTCGATTTTCGAATATTTACCATTTGCCCTTTTAGCACTTAGATTAACTAAGTGACTCGCGAATTTGTCAATGTATCTCTTTTGCATATCACCCCTCAAAAGAATTTCGAGTGTTTTACCGATAAGGTAGTCAACTAATTCTCGAATCTCCTTGGCCTTATTGTGGCTAATGTTTCTAAAAGCAATACCCTCAGAAATACATTTGTCAATCGGTGTAAATATGTCTTCAAGCGGAATTTGTGAATGATACCTTTCAGGAATCCCCATCGTATTCACAAGAAATTCATGGAACTTAATAAACTCTCTCTCAAAATGTAGTTTATTTTCAATTATTTGCTGAACAATTTTTTCTTGTGAAGGCATGCGAATTCCATCTGAGTTTTTTACCCCAGCAGAAAAACCTGCTCCTAAAAAATATACTGTTTTGTCTTTCATAGGATTTTACTTTAATTTAGGTGTGCCAGAATTTGGCTCAATTAATGGTTTATCAAACTTCATTATTATCGGCATTGGAAAATCAACACCGGTTAAAATGGCTTCTCCCTCTCCGAGTATTGGTAAGAAGTCTAAAGTATTTCGATTAGCAGAGCTACAAGAGTTAGCTACAGCTTCTTTGTCATTGTGATTTATCAAGCGATGAACAATGAATGTTCCCATTTGACTTAAAGTACCCGATGGGATATCTCTTGGCATTTGGGTTGCAATACATAAAAATAAACCATGTTTTCGACATTCTTTCGCAATGGAATCAAATGAATCTAATCTAGAATTCTCAAAAAATTCATCTCGTACAGATTTATTTAAAAATTGGTGTGCTTCATCCATCAAAACTACTAATGGAAGATTGTTTTCGTGTTTTTTAGAATCAAAATTCCCCGCTCGTGCTAATTTTAATAATATATTTCCAATTGAATTTGCAACAATTTCTCTGATTTGAAATGAAAATGGAACTTTATTGAATGAAATTCTTATTTGAATATTTTTGTTTGTTGACTTAGTGAATTCAGTTAATTCTTCAATTACATCAATTTTGCTTTTATTGTCAAACCCAAAGACTTTTTGAAAATCAGGGTCACTTAATGCTTGATGAATTCTTATAATTAAACTTGATGCATTACCAAGATTTCTGTTGTCTGGTCTACTATCCCAATTCTCTCCAAATATTGAAAAACATTCATTATTAATTTGTCTCGTTAGTTTCTTAATATCAAAATTAGTATTATTAAAATCATTCAGCTCATCTATATAAATAGCACATAATCGAAAAAATGGAATTGTGCTTTTTCCTCCTTTTAGAAGGCAACCATCTTGAATGTCAATTTGCAATTGAGCCCCTCCTTTACCACTAAAAACAAATGAATCAATAGAACCAGTAGTTGAAAATTTAAATTTTGTTTTATCCCTGTAAAGTATGTTTACGAGTTTAAGTGAGTTGATTGCCTCTAAAAGTAGAGGTTGTTGAACCTGCCCAGCAGGTCTAAAAATGACAAATAAATCAGATACTGACAGATTCGAATAATGAAAATAATGTGAAGCCCCAATTTCAGCATGTAGTGAATTTGTGAGTTTATCAAAGTTGGAATATTCACCTGTTGCATCAATTATTACTGACTTATTATTTGTTAAAGTAAGTGACTCAATTAATTTACTAACTGTAAAGCTTTTTCCTCCTCCCGTGGTCCCGACGACTGCGCAATGTCGACCGAATATTGATTGTAAGTTGACTTTCACTTGTGTGTCAGGACTAGAGACTAGACTACCTAATTGAACTGTGTTAGCCTTTTCACCTACTTTCAATCCAAATCTTGACATATATTCCTGAACCAAATCACCTGAACTAACGAAGACTTTTGCACCTATATTGGGATAGGAAGTTAGTCCTTTTTTAACGTTGAATGGGTCATACAAGTCAAAGGATAATAAAATTTCGATTTTCCCTGTGGGATGAAAATCGTTTGTTTGAAAAGCTTTTTCATTTAAAGCTAAACGCTCAGATTCGGGTAGTGATAATTCAGTTATTCTACCTAAAAAACCGAATTTATCTCCTTCAATGATAACGAAAGTACCAACAAGACCGCCATTAAATTCTTTTCCATAATGTGTAAATCCATTTAATAAAACGGAAGATGGAAAATGAATTTTAACGAATTGAGGAAGAACTTGGTTAATATAACCAAGAAAATATTCAGGTCTGAATGGGTTTATCTTAGTTGATGTCATTTGGACAGATTTACATTTTCCAATGACATATCATTGTAGGTTTGAATCTCAGGGTAATTATCCGCAAAGTCTTCGAATGTTTCCGAGACCATTAATATTCGATTCGAATTCAGTGCATGATTTTTCAGTTCAAGCATTTTTGAATTTCCCGTATTAATTCCAGGGTCGATAACCGCCAATCGAAACCCAGGATTCTGGTTGAGTGCTTCTTCAATTGCTGAATTTATATGCTTATCATTGAAACTATATCCTATACAAATCAGAAGTGTATCATTGTTTTGTCTTAAACTTCGCTGAAAACGCGCCATCATTTCAAAATATGGTTGTTCGTATGAATCTTCATATTTTGCATCTCTTGGATAAACCATTAATGGGTCTTGAGTTTCAGGATTAATAACAACTTCGCCTGAGACTATATCAGTTTCCCAATTGATTGAACCATGCAGTTTATGGAGATGGAAAACTCTTTGAATGAAATTATCTTCTTCCTTTAACTTACTACCTTCACGTTGAACAATGTCATAATCAAAATACCTACCACTAAAAGTACGTGGCATAGTATAAGAAAACCCATCTATAATTATCGCATTAGAACTTTGTGCAGCATTTTCAAAAAGCGTGTCATAATTCAATGTGAAGATTTTAACTCTTGGACTTGTTTGTTTTCTTTGCAAGACCTTATCTAGGAATTTCTTATGAGGTGTATTTTCTGGAGGAGTTGAAATTGTACAATTAATTCTTATCGTTTCAAATATTTGCTTTTGTATTTCTGAAAGTTTAATCTTTCCTTTTTTGAATTGAATTTCTTTATCCTCTGAAAATCTTATGCATCCTTAAATTTGAGACAATAATGCCTCTAAGTTTTTTGTTGAATAATAAAACTTTATTTCCGAACTTAGGATCTGAAAATCACTATTGATTAACTCTTTATCTTTTTCCTCAACATGATATTTTCGTTCAGCAATATCCCATAATTGATACATAGATTTTCCTCCAACTCCCATTGATGAGCCAGCGCCTGAAAGAACTAATAAGTTTTTGAACGGTTTTTTAAAAAAATCAATGTATAATTTTCTTTTTTCATTTTGAACCTGGTCGGGAGATGGCTTTACAACTTCATCTTTTTCATTTTTGAATCTCAAAGGTTCTATCAATTCAAAATCTTGTAAAATTAGACCGTTGTATTTTGGGTCTTTTATTTTAATGTAACTGGATGGGCCATTTACTATTAAAAAATCCCAATGCTCTTCGATAGAAGGTTTTTCCATGTTAAAGATTATTTAGATATTCTATTCAATTCATTCTTCATTTTCTCAAGTTTCTTCTCCCGTTCAACTTTGTCCAAGCGTTCATCTAAAATCAATTCGATTGCTGTTAAAAGTGGATTAAAAATTTCCAAACATTCCTTTTCAGATAATGTGTGAATTCCTTTGCTTAGAATAGAATAAATCCTAGGGTTTTCTACAAGAATAGAGGGAAGAAAATCCTTTGCTAATGCAACTTTTCCCTTAAAATCAGTAGTGCTTAATTGCTCTTTTGAGACAGTTTCATCTTTAAGTAGGTTTTCAATTTCTGGGAGTACGATATGTTTTTCAATTATTCTCCTCAAATAAACAAAAGACCCTACGCCAATTCCATGTGAGTTCAAACCAGCAGCTCTATTTAGTTCTTGATATATTTCCTTATCAAGAACTTTGTATTTTTTAAGATGTGTATTTTCAAGGTCTGCTAATTGAGGGAATTGGCCTATTTTGGTCACATTATCTTCAGTAACTCTTAAAACAATTGATATATCATGTGTACTATCTTTGGGTGCTCTAGGACAATAGAATGAGCGTATGAAAAATTCGATTTCTTGGAGAGTAAGTAGAAATGGATCTAAATGAAAAGCCCAATGATCTGAGCTCCTATCAAACCACTCGCATAATTTAAATTTTGCATAAACTATCTCCAATACTTCTTTCGATGAATTTCTGCTTTTAAATGTAGTAGATTTACCACATTTCTCACAAAAACAATCAATTGATGAAATGGAATGTTCATTCATCTCTTCTGAGAGAAAGGTTAACAATTGAACAATCTGATATGGAGAATAATCTGGCAAATGCAATGATTCATATAATGACATACCTAAAATGTCGGGTATTGGTTTATTTATACCTGTCATAACTCTTTTAATATTAAATTTTCAACGCTTTATTCAAATAGTAATGGTAACTTACTAAGTTACTTAAAAAATGAAAGCATGATTTTTGAAAGAAATACACAAAACTTTGTAAAACACTTTAATTTTAATTGCAAAATGCTTACTGGATAAAGCTTTTGATGTGTTTTAGTTGATTTTGTAAAAGACGAAAAAATAGTATTTATACTAATAAAATTAGGGGTTTATACTATATTAAATAGTCGATTGATTTGTAATTTACTAGTATACAAATTTGATAAATGAAAAATAAAATCCAATTATTTTACTGCTTTAGAAAGATTTCATCTCTGACATATTTGCTATTTAACCAAAAACAATGTTTTGTATATGAATTTGAGTTCGTTAGTTTATCCGTAACGGGTAATGGATAAGTGTCTAATGAATTAGTAGCATGAGGCCGAACATGTGAAATCCGGTTAAATGATTTATTTGGAAAGTTCGTATATCGTTTATTACCGTCAATATTTTTTACTATTGTTCCGTTCTTAATGATTTTTTTTGTCTCATACCAGACTTCCCTAGCTTCCTCTATGTCATTGAATGACATATTCCAAAATTTTGCTTTTTTTAAAACCAATTTATTATTTTGAAATTGGAAAAACACAAAGAAGAACTTATGTTCAAGAATTTCTTTAAAATTTGAATCATCCCAATCTTCAGAAACGATTTCAGTGTATTTAAAATTTGGAAATGAAATATCTTCTTTAGGTAAATTATTTTGTTTTAGGCGAACTGTTTTTACTATAATTTCAGCTTTTTCAAATTCTTCAATTTCTTTCTCCAATGAAATTCCTAGTATGGCTTTTGTAAGGTTGGCATAAAAGTTTTTCGCTTTAGGATTCAACTCAAAATGAGTTAAAGCAACAATATCTTCAATTGTCTTTCCATAGTAAGGTTCAAATCTAGAAACTACAATTTCTTCTAGGGTTTGTTTTTTTGTAATTGAAGACTGCTGAATAATTTTTCCATAAACTTCAGAAGGTTCATTTGCAATAGATGCAATTATATGGTTTACATATCCCTGCTTTAATGAATATGCTCTTTGTTTTGCTAGGACATCACTATTTGGCTGCTTTCTTGTTGAACTAGCATTTGCACCTTTAGTACATGCTCCCAAATAAAATGTATCACCTTCTGATAATTCATGGGCCTTTCCTGCTAATACTTTTTGCTTTATAAATTCCCAATCCTTTTTAATTATCTCCAAATCTTCTTTTGGAAATTGCCATTCATCTACTAGCTTTATTAAATAATCGAGAATATCTATTCCCGACTGATGAAGGTAGAAGATTAATAAAATATTCGCATTTTTTTTCCAAAAATCACTTTCTTCAAAATTTTGATTTATTATCTGTAAATAATCAATTATGCTTAGGACTAATCTTTCTTTTGATCTAAATTCATTATTCTTTAGAAGTTTTAATGGGGATGATTTTAGTTCCATCCCTATTTCGGAAAAATCAGCTTCAGATTTTGAGTTTGGGTCGTAACCAAAATAAAATTTTTCTAAGACTTGTCCAAAATTGCCTTTACCAGTATAACTGTGTTCTAAGATTTCCGGGTTACAAGCTTGCCTTAAGGATTTGCCTTTGAGTTGTTTAGCATAACTTATAATCGAATTTTTATCTTTGGGATTGTAGGGCAATTTCATAATTGACTTGTCTTTTTAAGGATATTCCTATTTTTTCAATTACACCAACAACTAATGCATTTCCCATAAAAAAAGCTCTTTTTGTATCAGAAACACCTTCTAATTTAGTGTGATTATCAGGAAACATATTTAACCTCTCTAATTCAACTGGAGATAATCTTCTATATCCTTTTGATGTTTGTATTACATGTTTGAATCTAGATGGTGATTTTCCTCCTTCACCGGTTATTATTGTTCGGGAAGGTTTATCTAGAGGGTCTGGAAATATCATTCCACCCTCACTGTAATGGTATTCAAATCCTTGTGAATTTTTTCGCATTTCCTTTTTGGGCCCTTTGAGATATACCCATTTATCTAAGTCATTTTTATCAATGTAAAATTCAGGAGTGACCTCTCCATTCTGAATTAAATCTTTCAAAAAAGTGTAATTACCTTCGTAAGTTGGCTGGGTTTTAAGTGTTGTGACCTTACCATTCACCATTATTCCAGTATTTTCAAAAAAACCGGTTATTTTATTTTTATTAAAATTCTCTGATATTGATACTATATCATCATTAATTTCAAAATAAGTTGGGTATAAGGCGTTCTCATTTTCTACAGGGAATGCATCTGCCAATGTACCATCGTTCAAAATCCATTCTATTGGAGTAAATGATTTAATGTTTTCATAAATCGGGGTATCATGGTGATAAGCTAAAATAAATACTCGTCTTCTTCTTTGTGGCATACCATAGTCTGCTGCATTTATAACTCTCCACTCTACTGCATATCCCAATTCATTTAAACTTTGAAGTATTATCGCAAAATCTCTTCCCCTTTGACCAGAAGGAGAAATCAATAATCTATCAACGTTTTCAAGAAATAAATATTTAGGTTTATTTTTTTTCTCAGTCAAAATTTTGTGAATACTCCACCATAAAACCCCCTTTTTACCTATTAATCCTTTAGAATTTTTTAATGTTGTTGCAACAGAGTAATCTTGGCAAGGAAAGCCTCCTACAAGTAAATCGTGATCTGGGATATGGGAAACATCTACTGCTGAAATATCTTCATTTGAATGTCCTTTTTTCCCAAATCGATTTTCATAGACCAATGAAGCATGTTGTGTTTTTGTGGAAGGTTCCCATTGATTACTCCAAACAACTTCATAAGGAGATTTTATGGATTTCTTGTAGCCAGATGTTGCTGATTTTCCTTCCCACCCCTCAAGTCCAAGTCTGAAACCACCAACCCCAGCAAATAACTCAACAACCTTAATTTTATCTCCCATAATGAACCGTTTTAAAATATTTAACTTTTTCCTCCGCTACTTTTAATATACTTATATCAGCTTCTTCCTCAAGAATTTTATAGGCTATTTGATCACTCAAATAATCATTTTGCAATTGTTTCTCTTCAACTTTAAAAAATCTTGAAACTTCCTTAATTATTTGTTTTGTTGGAGTCCTTTCGTTTCTTTCAATTTTTGCCAATAAAGAAATATCTACTGAAATATTTTCGGACACTGATTTTAAAGTTAAACCTGCATCTTCTCTTAACTTTCGAAGTTGTTCACCAAAAGAATTTATCTTTTTAATACTAGTCATATTGGTCAGAATATGTCCAAAATTAAAAACAAAATAATTATCAATTTTACGAAGATGTTTAAGTTTTCAACAATTAGATTTTGCTCAAAAATGAAATATTAATTAGATAGTTGATCTTTATGTTTTTCATGATAATAGTTGTATTAAAAAATGTCAAGTTTATTGCTCAAAAAACTTGACTAATGGCTTACCTAACTTTACTTAAAGACTTCAACAGATTAATCAAAATCAATTCAAGGTTCTAGTCGGATTTATAGTCACATAAGATAATGCAGACAGTGTCTGCATTAATTATTTATTTGATTATTTGTCACAAATTTAGCAAGTATTTGTGACAGAATTAATGACCTGAAAAGCTAAAATCAATCTATTTTGTATCAATTAATAACACGTTAAAATCAAAGGGGATATGTCGCAAATGTTTACTTTTTTGCGACAAACGATTACCTAACTTCACTCAAGGACTTCAACAAATTAATCATACTCAATTGTGGATGACAATCCGATTTATCGGCACGGAAGGAGACGTGTGTCCAGATACCCGGAGAACCATTGAGTGCTTGGGTGTTGAGTTTCCACATGTCGGGTTGGTAGGTGTTTGGAATGGCGTATTTCTCGCACAAGTATTCAAGTAGGGTTTTTAACGATTCCAATTGCTCGTCTTTGTATTTGTGGAAATAGCGGTGTCCGCGCCATTGCATGCCATAGTCAATGACTTCTTCTTTGGGCACTTCTCGGTTGAAGGTGGAATAAAACTTACCGCCTTTTTCAATTAATGCACCCCAATTACAGATTTCAATTCCGATGGATTGTTGGTTCAGTAAGGTGTTGTTGCGGTTGTGC
>JACCEB012040745.1_pt1 | contig 12436 bp, 18 predicted proteins | sample 7454761 | NCBI WGS metagenome assembly JACCEB01 (sample SAMN15323454, study PRJNA562643) | freshwater metagenome | isolation source: river surface water | place: USA:Blue River Watershed | collected 2017-08-18 | reverse complement strand
GCATGAGTAGTTCGCAAAACAGTCTTGAGGATGCAGCCATGCTGATCGAACTTGGAATCCGGCGTCTTGGTTTTAAACAGAGGTGAAAAATGAACAGAGAAGACATCATCCGCATGGCGCGGGAGGCTCGGGGGTATCCAGCGGCACCGACAGATGGATCGTTGTGGCTGTTTTCTGAGTCGCATCTTGAACACTTTGCCGCCCTTGTCGCCGCCGCAGAGCGTGAGAAGGTAGCCAAGTGGCAAATGGGTTCTGGGTATTCAACAGGACACGGTGAAACCATCGAAGACCTACTAGTTGAACTTGAATGGCAGGTTCGTGAGAGCGAACGTGAGGCGTGTGCGAGGGTGTGTGAAGAACCCGGGTGGAACGCCGCGAACTGGTGTGCCACGCAAATCCGAGCAAGGGGACAAGCATGACCCAATACGAACTGAGCCGCTACTACTGGGCGTTATCAAACCAAGCGCACTACATGGGCAGGGCGATTGAATGTCTTGAGAACGGGCAGGAACAGTCGCATTGGTACTGCATGATGCTATGGGCTATGTACAAACACCAAGCAAGAGAGATAGCCGATGCCCACGACACCATGTCGTTTGCCAAAGCTATGGGCGTATCAGATGGAATCAGAAAGGCATGGGAATGAACACACTACAAGAGTACTGGGACGCATGTCTCATCCGGTCGTGGCGGCGGCAGTTGTGTTTGCTGGATGCCATGAGTATGTTTCTGTCTCTCACGGGCAAGCGCATCGATGAGTGCGAACTGTTGCGGGTTCCGCTGGATAACATCCCGTGGAAGACCGGGGTGCGTGTGTTTACCGCATACCACCTGCCTAAGATAAACGACAGGCTGTGGGGGCAAGAGCCGGAGAAAGACCTTGCCTTGCTACGCAAGTTGCAGAAGTCCAAGTACAACACGGAAAAAAAAGAATACCGCACCAACGCAGACAGGGACTTGGCAAATGAAAGGGTAAAGAACCGACGAAACAAAATAGTAAACGAACTTGCAAGAACCAAAAGAATTGAACGCAACTCCGCAACCGACTGGAACGTCACGAAAGGTGCGGCAAAGATCAGAGTGAGACGCAAATGACATTCGACAAATGGTGGGCAACGCTCACCCCACGCGAGCAGAAAGTAATTGGCGAGCATAATGCTCGGTTCGTCTGGCAAGAGGCTGTGTTTCACACAGTTGGCGAGACTGACCTCAGCGACTACGAGGACTGTCCCGTGTGCAAGCAAGACGTGATGATGTTGACAGGCACCTGCCTGTTGTGGAAGTGTGGCACCTGTGGCCACGCCAGGAAAGTTGAACCAGAGGAACCATGAAATGAAATGCCCCGAGTGCGGTGCTTGGTCTAACGTGATCGAGACCCGCAAGACTTTGTTGTTCGGTTACGTAAGAAGGAGGGAATGTGCCAACGAACACAAGTTCACGACGCAGGAAGTCGTCATCCCCGACGAGGTCCGCAGAAAAGCCCGCAGCGATTATGGAAAGGCTACGCACCAACGACTGGTGGCCCTTCACAAGGGTGGAGCCGAAGCTGCTGGAGAAACTACACAAACAAAAGACGCTTGATAGCGTAGGAGAAGCACCGCTATGACACAACTGAAAGACGGATTGAACGGCACCCGTGCCGACGATATGCAGGTAAGTGGAAATCACTACAAAGAGATGCCAGTGCAGCCCTGGGCTGTGATGGAAGCAGTGTTAACCCGAGAAGAGTTCGTTGGTTTTCTCAAAGGAAACGTGATTAAATACTCGATGCGAGCCGGACGCAAGGAAGGCAGCGACGACGCAGGCAAAGCCAAGCACTACCTGATGAAGCTCAACGAAATACAAGCGAAATAAAAATGGCACAAACACCGGAGGCAGCCGTGAAACGGCGCGTCAAGCAACAGCTGGATGAAATGGGCATATACCACTTCTCTCCGTTCCAAGCCGGGATGGGGAGGGCGGGCATACCCGACATCATTGCGTGTTGCGCGGGGCGTTTCATTGCCTTCGAGTGCAAAGCGGGGAAGGGCAAGACCACTGCCCTACAAGAGAAAGAGATCAACGCAATACGCGCAGCTGGCGGTATGGCGTACGTGATCAACGAAGAAAACATGACCACCATAAAGGAGTTACTGCAATGGATGCGATGATTAAACAAAAGCTGAAAACGGAGTGGGCAGACACGCTCACCCTGTTGGAGGACCTATCTGATGACAAGCGGATGCACTTTGCCCTGCTACTAAGTAAGCTCGCCAAGTGCTACGTGGAAGACGGCGGCCACAAGGCAGTTTTGCTTGTCGATAATAACGACCACCTGATGACGATCAGCGTGGGTGCCTCCGAGATGGAGTGCATGGAGATACTGAACAAAGCACAAGAGGTGATGGGTGCGGTCGTGACCGAGGACGCACCTGCCCGGGAGATGTTCAATTGAGTGGGTGGCAGATAAAGACGGACAACGCCGGTGTGCAACACGTTGTACCGGTAGATGACCTGAGAGAGCATGTACCCGTTGACTGTTGGTGCGAACCCAAGGAAGTGGACGACATGTTCTACTCACACAACGCTCTTGACGAGCGAGAAAAATTTGAGACAGGAGAAAGAAAACCATCATGACAGCACCATACAAACGCATACTGACAATCGATTTTGAAACACGCTGGGACAAGTCGGACTACACGCTGTCCAAGATGACAACCGAGGAGTACATTCGTGACAAGCGTTTCAAGGCGTTCGGCGCATGCATCCATGAGTACGGAACTGACCGAGTCACCCAGTGGTATCGAGGAGATGAGCTACCTAGAATCCTGGGGACTTACGACTGGTCAACCACCGCAGTCCTTGCACATAACGCCCAGTTTGACGTATCTATCCTCTCGTGGGTATACGGCGTCCAGCCAGCCTTCATCTTCGACTCGCTATCAATGGCGCGTGCTCTTCGCGGCCTGGAAGCTGGCAATAGTCTCGCCCGACTTGCAGCAGATTTTGGTCTTCCCCCCAAAGGGGAAGCCGTGCATAGTACCGACGGCCTCATTGACCTCACCCCTGAGATTGAACTGGAACTGGCCGAGTACTGCAAGCACGACGTCTTCTTATGCGAGTCCGTATTCGACCGTCTGGCGGTAGGGTATCCGGCAAAGGAGCTGCGCCTGATCGACATGACGCTGAAGATGTACACACGCCCACTGTTGGAGCTGGACCGCAAGGTGTTGATTACCGCACTACAAGAGGAAGGGGAACGACGTGAAGGCCTACTCAGACAACTCGGCGTGGATGAATCTGAACTCGCGTCGAATGAAAAGTTTGCTGCCCTACTTCAAACGCTCGGGGTTACTCCTCCGACAAAGATCAGCAAGACCACAGGCAAGGAGTCCCTGGCACTTGCCAAGAACGATGCGTTGTTCCAGGCACTTATCAATGGCGACCGTGAAGACATTGTCGACCTTTGTGAGGCTCGCCTTAAAGTTAAATCGACCGGAGAGCGAACGCGAGCCCAACGGTTCCTTGACATTTCACAACGGGGCCGCCTTCCAGTACCACTTAACTATTATGGCGCTAAGTCTGGGCGCTGGACGGCGACGAGGGGTGCTGCCATCAACATGCAGAACCTGAAGCGTGGGGGTGCTATGCGGCGGGCTATCCTGGCCCCGCAAGGCTACGAGATGGTGGTGGGGGACCTGTCCCAGATCGAGCCCAGGGTGTTGGCGTGGCTGACCGACTACGAGGACGTGCTGGCCATGTTCCGCAGCGGCCAAGACGTGTACTCCCTCTTTGGTGCACAGATGTTCGGCCTTCCCGGCATGACCAAGGAGACGCATCCAATCGAGCGCCAGAGCGCGAAATCAGCCCTGCTGGGGGCTGGGTATCAACTGGGGTGGGCGAGCTTCTCTGCGCAGCTTCTGACGGGCTTCCTGGGGGCTCCGCCGCTACGCTATACCAAGGCTGACGCCAAGCAGCTAGGCATAGACCGGGCGTACATCGAGCGCTTCATGGGTTGGGAGGACAACCTGACCCGCATGGCCAGCATCCCGCACAACTGCACCGACCAGGAGTTGTTGATCCACTGCGTCACGGCCAAGAAGATCATTGACAACTATCGTGCTACAGCCCACCCGGTGACGACCTTCTGGGATATGTGCGAGCGGCTGTTGAAGTCAGCTCTTGTCGGTGGTGAGGAGTTCGTGTATAAATGTGTCACCTTCAAAAAGGAGGAGATCGTATTGCCTTCCGGCATGTCGATCTTCTACCGCAACCTGCGCCGGGACAAGACCGGGGCATGGGTTTATGATGGTGAAAAGAACGGGCGCCCTGCGGTGCTCAACCTCTACGGAGGCAAGATCACTAACAACATCGTGCAGGGAACTGCGCGTGTGGTGATGACAGACGGCATGCTACGGGTGAGCAAAAAGTACCCCGTGGTAGGCACAGTCCATGATGAATTGTGGGCGGTGGTACCGGCTGAAGAAGCAGAAGAAGCAACCAAGTGGGTGTGGGAACAGATGGTTGCGGAGCCCAAGTACATGCCTGGGATACCGCTCAACTCAGATGTTGGCCACAGCCGATGTTACGGCGACATTAAATAAGGAGAAAGCATGAAGCAATTGACACTACCAAAGAAGATACAGATCGGTGACAAGTGGTACAGCGTTGACGTAGTCGAGTCGATGAAAGAACGGGCGATGATGGGTGAGGTGCACTACGGCAAGCGCACGATCACCCTGGCACGCAGGTCCTATCACGGCGTACCTTTGAAACTATCCGCCCTTCACGAAACCTTTTGGCACGAGCTGACACATGCCATACTTGAGAACATGGATCGCACCGATCTGAACAACGACGAGACGTTCGTTGAGGAGTTCAGCAACCGGCTTGCCCGGGCTATTCAGAGTGCGAGGTTTTGATATGAAGCCAGTCACCTGGAGCCACAGCTCCCTGAAAGATTACGAGGGCTGCCCTCGCCGTTACCACGAAGTGAAGGTGCTCAAGAACTACCCGTTCACCGACACCCAAGCGACGATCTACGGCAAGGAGCTGCACGAGGCTGCGGAGTTCTATATCAAGGATGACACGCCCCTGCCGCCCCAGTTTGCTTTCATCCAGGACGCGCTTGATGCACTCAAGTCAAAACCCGGTAGGAAGCTGTGCGAACACAAGATGGGTGTGCGTGCAGACCTCTCGCCTTGCGGGTTCGCAGACAAAGACGTGTGGTGCCGGGGGATAGCCGATCTTTTAATTATTGATGACGACAACCTCACGGCAAGGGTTGTTGATTACAAGACCGGCAACAACAAGTACCCTGACCGGGAGCAGCTAAAGCTCATGGCACTGATGGTGTTTGCGCACTTCCCGCATATCCGTCGTGTGTCTGGGGCGCTGCTGTTCGTGGTCAAGAACGACATTGCCAAGGCGAGCTTCCTGGTCGGCGAAGCCGAGGAGTACTGGTGGGACTATCGGGAACGCGTTGCCCGCATTGAACAAGCGCATGAGAGCGGGGTGTGGAACCCCAGGCCGACGCCACTGTGCGGGTGGTGCCCGGTCATGACTTGTGAGCACAACCGAAAGAGAGATTGACATGACACAAACTAACGGAAAGCGAGACTACAAGCATGCCTACAAGCTGCAAAAGAAATCCGGTGAAACAGCCGATCAGATCGAGCGCCAGCGAGCGCGTCGTAAGTACGACAAGGAAGGCGTGGATCGGAGTGGAAAGCACATCGACCACATCAAACCCTTGCGTGCAGGCGGCAAATCAACGCCCGGTAACACGCGACTGCGTAGCCCCAAGGCCAACATGAGCGACAAGTAAAACAATGGAGAAAGCAGATGGAGATCATCGACGACAAGGCGCTTGTCTTTAAGACGCGCAACCCTGAGAAGTACAGCATCATTCCAAAGCACAAGATCATCGACAAAGAAGGAGACACATACAAGGTAGCGGTTTACTGGGGATTGGATGAGTCAAGAGTTCTGAAGAACCTCGGCGTCAAAGACATCCAATCCCCGATCACCCGACGCTATAAGTGGCCCGGGCGATACAAGCCTATGGCGCACCAGATCGAGACGGCATCGTTCCTGACGATGCACAAGAAGGCGTTCTGCTTCAACGACCCTGGCACTGGCAAGACGCTGGCGGCTCTCTGGGCTGCTGACTACCTGATGACGCTTGGCTTTGTGCGGCGTGTGTTGATCCTGTGCCCACTATCGATCATGCAGTCTGCGTGGTTGAGCGACTTGAACAACAGTATCATCCACCGATCAGCAATCGTGGCGCATCATCCCAAGGCATCACGCCGCATCGAGATGATTCAGCAAGACTATGACTTCGTGATCTGCAACTACGACGGGCTAAACCTGATTGCAGATGAGATCAAGAACGATGGCCGGTTTGATCTGGTTATCGTCGATGAAGCCAACGCCTACAAGACGAGCACCACCAAGCGATGGAAGACGTTGAAGTCAATCATCGGTCCGCAGACGCACCTGTGGATGATGACGGGTACGCCTGCCTCGCAGTCACCCGCTGATGCGTTTGGTCTAGCCAAGCTCGTGAACCCGGACGGTGTGCCGATGTTCTTCACTGGCTGGCGTGATGCGGTGATGAACAAGATAACCATGTACAAGTGGGCACCACGACCTGACGCCAAGGACAAGGTGTTCAACGCACTGCAACCAGCTATCCGCTACTCCAAGGACCAATGCCTGGACCTGCCACCTGTGATGACGCTCACCCGTGAGGTGCCGCTGACTCCGCAGCAGACCAAGTACTACAACCTCTTGAAGGAGCAGATGCTGGTGCAGGCCGCAGGGGAGACCATCACAGCGGTCAATGCCGCTGCTAGCTTGTCCAAGCTCTTGCAGATCAGCTGTGGAGCCGCATACACCGACGCCAAGGAGGTGGTGGAGTTCGACTCAGCGCCGCGCCTGGGGGTGTTGGAGGAGATACTTGAAGAGACGCAGCGCAAGGTCATCATCTTTGCGTTGTTCCGCTCAACCATCGACACCATCCAGACGCACCTGTCATCCAAGGGTATTGCAAACGAATGTATTCACGGCGGTGTGACAGCGAACAAACGCGCTGACATCATCCACCGATTCCAGACTGACGCCGAGCCCCGGGTCCTGGTGATGCAACCGCAAGCTACCGCCCACGGGATTACCCTAACTGCTGCCGACACGGTGGTGTTCTACGGCCCATTGATGAGCGTTGAGCAATACATCCAGGCTATCGCTCGTGCGGATCGCAAGGGACAGAGTAGCGATAAAGTAACAGTTATCCACATCCAGGGCTCGCCGGTTGAGAAGAAAATGTTCAAAGCCCTGAGCGCCAAGGTCAGCGACAACACGCTGCTGACCGAGATGTTTGCACTTGAAATAAATTCTTGAAAGGGGGTTGCACGCAATTTGAAATCAGGTAAACTGTCAAACGCTAGACAAACAACATAGGAGAAAGTAAGTGACTGAAGACATTGAAGAAGCACCGGCGGTGGAAGCAATCCCGCTCGACAAGCTGGTCGCTATCCACGCTAAGATTAAGGCCCGGCAGGAGCTGCTCGACAAGCAACTCGCTGATCTAGAAGAGCAGCGGGAAGAGATCCGCATGGCCATCAAGGACCAGATGAAAGCCCTTGGGCTGACATCGGTAAAGACCTCCTTCGGTACTGTGTCGTTGACCAAGACGACGCGCTACAACACCCAGGACTGGGACTCGTTCAAAGCATTCGTGCTTGAGCATCAAGTCGTTGACCTGTTGGAGAAGCGCATCGCCCAAACCAACATGGCGCAGTTTCTGGAGGAGAACCCCGGCGTTGTACCGCCGGGACTGAACTCGGTCACCGGGTTCGACATTCGTGTAACCAAAGCAAGAAAGTAAATCAACCATGAGCAACGTAACGCTTTTTTCGTCATCCAATGTTCCCGCTTTCGCTCGCAACAACGAGCTGTCTGATACCGCCAAGGCCCTGACGGGTGGCGGCTCTGGTGTCAGCACCAAGCGCATCTCCATCAAAGGCGGCGTGTTCCGTCTGGTAGCTGGCGGCAAGGAAGTCGCTTCTATCGACGACCGCCATCTGGACGTTGTCATCGTCCGTGCTGCCCCCAAGGTCAGCCGCATCTTCTACGCCGGGTCATATGATGCCGACAAGATTGTGCGCCCTGACTGCTGGAGCAACGACGGCGAGAAGCCTGACGTTTCGATCAAAGACCCGCAGCACCGCACGTGCATGGGCTGCCCTCAGAACGAGGCCGGATCGGGTATGGGTAACAGCCGTGCCTGCCGCTTCCAACAGCGTCTGGCCGTTGTGCTGGCCAACAACATGGACGGTGATGTGCTCCAGCTCACGCTGCCTGCAACGAGTGTGTTCGGGAAAGAGGACGGCGACAAGCGCCCCCTGCAAGCGTTTGCCAGATTCCTGGCCGCGCAGAACCCGCCGGTTAACCCCGAGCAGATCGTCACCCGCATGAAGTTCGACACCAAGGCCGAGAGCCCCAAGTTGTTCTTCGCACCTGTGCGTTGGTTGACTGACGACGAGTACCCCACGGTGGTCAGCCAGGGCGACTCGGAAGACGCCAAGAAAGCTATCGTCATGACGGTGGCCCAGGCTGATGGCGTGAAGGCTGCACCTGCCCTGGCTATCCCGGGTAAGGCACCGGCACCCAAGGCCCCGGTGGTCGAGGACGACGAGGAAGCACCCGCCCCCAAGGCGGCGAAGGCCCCCAAGACCGCGCCCGCCGCCGATGCTGACGACGAGCCGGAGGTGCGCAAGGAAGCTGTCAAGGCTACCGCTGTGCCCGCCAAGAAGTCCAAGCTCGCTGACATCGTGAGCGACTGGGACGACGAGTAAGGAGAATCGGGGAGTAGCAGGAGCGGTCGCTATGCGTGTGTCGGGCTTATTCATCGCTCGTTAGGTTTCCCACACACATACACACGAGGCGTTTCCTCTGCTTAGTTGTTTGGCACGCTACTCCCCGCCCAACACCACCATGCCCTATTCACAAGACATCATCGACAAGATCGGTGAAACACCGAAGTCACTCGGCAACCAACTCGGTCGCTGGGCGATTTACCACGACTTCTCGGTCGTGCGCATAGCAAAGGCTCTGGGGGTTACCCGCCAGACCGTGTACAACTGGTTCTTGGGCAAAGACATTTTCCCGGCGTATCGTGACCGCGCCGAGTGGATGCTCAAGATTCTTCAATCATCACATAACGCAGAAGACGCCTGGAGAAAAGTATGCAAGGACCTCAACCTCGAACCCTGACAAACGGAGAGTTGATCAGCGTCTGTGCTGATCGGCTCGCCGCCAACTCCACCCTGGACTACGCACACGCCATCGAGCTGCTGCGCCGCCTCAACTACTACACCCAAGGTAAAGAAAACCACACCGCTAACGTCTTCGACGATCGCCAGCTCGAACTGCCTCTGTAACCCATTCCCGAAGGACCCCCATGACCCCGCTCGAAATGCTAGCGGCGGTTTTGCCGTCGTCGGGTAATGGCTATTACTGCGCGGTAGAACTGACAAGAAAAAAAGAACACGTCTACAAGGAGACGCTGGAGGAACTGCAACCTACGATTGACAAGTGGAAGAAGGACGGGCTGGATGTTTTCTTTGCCCTGGGCACCTTTGGTACCAGCGAAGACCGGACCAAGGACAACATGCACGCCAGCCAGGTGCTGGCCGTGGACATCGACTGCAACCACCCCAAAGACCTGCCGTCCGTGGTGGACGAGGAAAGCGGGGAGCTGGTCGTCAAGCGCAAGGCCTACGCCAGCGCCAAGATCGCGGCACAGACGTTGCAGAAGTTCTGTGAGGACACGGGGCTATCAGCCCTGGGCGACCCCTGGCTCGTGCATTCAGGCGGCGGGCTACACGCATACTGGCCGCTGGATCAGATGCTGTTCCGGGAGGAGTGGTATCCCCTGGCTAGGCGCTTCAAGGAGCTGTGCGTCAAGTACGACCTGGACATCGACATGGCCATCACCAGCGATGCGTCACGGGTGCTGCGTGTGCCGGACACCGTCAACACCGGGGTCAAGAACGGCAAGAAGGTGCGGGAGGAGACCCCGGTACGCTTCCTCTCCGAGGGCGACCGCTTCCAGGTAGCCGACATCGAGGCCGTCCTGGTGGCCAACGGCATAGGTAAAGATTTTGTAAAGAAGCCCGCCCCCACGGCCCTAGCCCTGCCGGGGCAACGGCCAACCAGTGTCAACTCTTCTGCCGCCGTCAAGTTGTTTGAGAACAGCGTGACCAAGTTCAAAAAGATCGTGCTCAAAACGCGTGACGGAACCGGCTGCGGCCAGCTTGCGCATTACATCGAGAACGCATCTGATGACGGCATGGAGCCGTTGTGGCGCGGCGTACTGAGCTGGGCCAAGGTCTGCGAGGAGGCCGACAAGGCAACGGTCTGGTTAAGCGAGATGCACCCCTACGACCGCGAGCGCATGCACAAGAAGCTCGACGAGATCAAGGGCCCGTACTCGTGCAACGCCATGGATGACATCAACCCGGGCATCTGCCGCAAGTGTCCGCACTGGGGCAAGATCACCAACCCCCTGATCTGGGGCCGTGAGACAGCGGTCGTGACCGCCGAGACGGAGATCAAGGTAGACCCAGGCTCATCAGATGAGCCACCCATCAAGATCATGCGCCCGGAACCACCCCACGGGTATGCGTATGGCCGCCACGGCGGCGTGTTCATGGAGCGCAGCGAGGTCGGTGACGACGGCAACCCTGTCACGAAACAGATACTTTTGTGTGCACATGACATCTTTCCCGTGGACATTCTGAATAACAACGGCGTACACGAGGTGCATTTCTGCGTGGTGCGCAACGGCAAGATGGGTGAGGTGCTGCTGCCACAGCGGGCACTGGCTACCAAGGACGACACGATCAAGCAACTGGCCAGCCAGAACGTCATGGCGGCGTTTGGCACCGGCAACGACAAGAACTTCCACGAATACATCCGCGCCTGCGTAGAGAAAATGTCCTCCGAGAAAACCCCGATCAAAGTACCGTCCAGCTTCGGCTGGCAAGACGACCACACCTTTGTCTACGCTGGCAAGGTCTACAGCCCCAACGCCCAGCCGGTCATGGTGCCCATGTCGGAGCTAGCCAACATCGTCAGCAACACCCAGCCCACGGGCACGATGGAGAACTGGCGCAAGGTGGTGGACATGCTGGTGCGGCGTCAGATGTGGGATCAGCTGGCCGTCATGATGGCAAGCGCGGCTTCACCACTGATGGGATTCACAGGGCTGTTCGGATGTACAGTGCACGTCGCCTCTTCCGAGTCAGGTACGGGTAAGTCCCTATCGCTGGATGCAGGGGCGTCGATCTGGGGTCACCCGGTGCACTACCGCACAGGTGCCGGGACGTCTGCTGTGGCCATGCAGCAGCGCTTGGGCCTACTGCGTAGCATGCCGCTCATCACCGACGAGATCACAACCAACAACCGCAAGGACTTCGAGTGGTTCCCGGCGTTCCTGTTCAGTATGAGCGAAGGGCGCGGCAAAGAGCGCATGGAGTCGGGCACCAACCGCGAGCGGCTGAACCTGTCGATCTGGGCGGCGCTGGCCATCATGTCGTCAAACCGTGGGGCTATGGACTATCTGGCCGGGGCCCGGGACCATGCGTCTGAGGGCGAGCTACGCCGCCTGATCGAGTTTGCCATGGACCAGAAGCTGGAGTGGAGTCAAGACGAGATCAACCTCATCAAGTCGCTGCACAGCAACTACGGGCTGGCTGGCAACATCTACGCCCAGTATCTGGTCGACCACCGCGAGGAGATCAAGGCGCTGACCAACGAGTGCGTTGCCCGGATGTATGACGAGTTCAATGCTGCCAGCGACGAGCGTTTCTGGATGGCCACGGTGGGCTGTGTTGTGGCGGCGTGCATCCTGTTCAACCGGGCAGGGATTGCGACGATACCGGTGCAGGAAATCATCGAGGCGTACAAGCGTCAGATCATTACCCTACGCGCCTGTATCAAGGGCGGCAAGCGCTCCGCAGAGGACGTGCTCAACGCCTACATCCAGGAGTACCAGGGCAAGTTTGTGGTGGTCAAGTACGGCGAGAAGGCCAGCCCCGCAGCGATGTTCAGCGACGGCACGACGATCGGCAAGCAGACCACACGTGCAGAGGTGATGGGCCGGGTCGAGCATGGCGTGACCGAGGGCGGCGTGGACTTCTACATCGAGGAGCGGCTCATGCGGATGTTCTGCTCCAACATGAGCTTCAGCTACACCAACTTCAAATCGGATATTGCCAAGCTGTTCACGGTGACGTACATCTCCAAGAAGGATATGATGTCCAAAACCGAGGGGCCGCCGATGCGCGTGGCGGCGATCAAGATCAGCCGACACATTCACACCTTAGAAGATGCCGTACTCCAGCCGGTTATTCCCGTGGCAGTTGGTTGAGAAGGGGCAGGGGTTCTT
>JACCEB010800212.1_pt1 | contig 12436 bp, 12 predicted proteins | sample 7454761 | NCBI WGS metagenome assembly JACCEB01 (sample SAMN15323454, study PRJNA562643) | freshwater metagenome | isolation source: river surface water | place: USA:Blue River Watershed | collected 2017-08-18 | reverse complement strand
CGCGAGAAGCTCTACAAGACCGAAATGGTCTGGAAGAAGATCTGCGAGAAACTCGGTTGGAAATTCATCAAGTCGATCTAAAGTATACTACTCTGTTGGCTCCCCAAAGGGGATCACAGAGTAGCAGGGAGTCGTCTTGATAGGGGGAATCCCAAAAATTATCATACGATAGAATAGTACTCTATTCTATCCTATCAAGATGGAACTATCTCATATCTTACTCTTAATTATTGTTGTAGCACTCATCGCTTATGCAGTCTACTACTATCACGGAGGCAGTATGATGGCCGTGAAGGAGGGCTTCGAGACATACAAGCGCAATCCTTTTGGTTACTATGAATCAGGAGCGAGTCACCTTGACTTCTATGAGTTCCCTGCTTACCGTAAACCTTATATGTACCCCCAACAATTCTTCAAGTCATACCCCGTACCTCATCTCTCGTATATGGAGGACTCTATTTCCCCGTAATAACCTTTTCTTACCTATATAATCATCATAACCATTATAAAATAGGATCTATTTTATAATATCTATTTTCTATAAAGGTATTTGAAGGGAGGGGGTGAAGGGGGAACCGTAGGTTCCCCTTTCGAGGAGGTAGGGTCAAGCCCGATCTGAGCCGAAGGCTTGATCGGCAGATGGAACCGCCACGGGCCTACGGCCCTGGTTAGGTTCCTACCACATTGTTCATCAGATATGCCATCACAATAATTGTAATGAGAAAGACGAGACTGTGATGGTAATAATCAAATGGCCCCTTCTGATCCTTCATAAACATCCTAAAGAAGTGACCTGTAGTGTAGCTGTTACCCGCAATATCCTTATAACCATCCCTGGGATCGACCAGAGAATCGGAATAGAAGAGACGACTTGAGCTAAACTTGATCAGATTCTTGAAGATAGTGACACCAAGAAGATCCCAAGGAGCCGTGTAGCTCTCCGGTTTGTTAAACTCGATTCGGAGATGAGGATAGGCACGCTGCATATCGGGACTTCCCAGATAGATCGACCGCATCACATAGTACATCGGATAACGGAAGAAACGAATAATCATCAAAAACATCGGGTATCCAATGAAGAACTTCATACCGACATACCAATTGAAGACCCAAAGGATCGGAATCGCCAGAATGGCACACGTTGCCATAATACCCTCGACCAAAGAATCACCAAAGCCACTGAGAGGGCGAGCCGGCATCTTCAGATAGAAGATCGCAATCACGATCGTCACAATCGCATAGATTGCAAAGAAACGACCCAGATAGTAATCGATGTGCTTGTTCGACATCACTGGGCGAATGTCCTTGTCATCGCCACCACGAACCCAAATCCGGAGCGGACGAGAGATACCATAAGCCGCATCATCGGGATTGTCCGCACCATAGCTCACAATCGGTGTCCAGTAGAAAACTAAGAAGACACAGACCGCCAAAAAGAGAAGCAAGATCGTTCCAATAATCGCCTTCGTGAGGGGCGTCCTCACCTTGTCCCTCATAATGTAATAGATCAAGGCAATACAGACATAGGTGACACCCAACATCACCGAAATGAGTGCAATGTCATTCTTCTGGGTTGTCTCACCAAGATCCTCCTTCTTGTCACCATAGGGATTGGTGGTAATATCAACACCCGAACTATACTTGGCATTCGTCTTCTCAATCTGCTTCTTCGCACAGACTAAGCAGATGATCGCCGGAATGAGAATACCCAAGAAGATACCCATAAAGTATGAGAAGGATGCATTACTACGACTACTAATCAGATTGGCAATGTTGAAACCAAGATCCGCGGAGGCGAGGGTTCCATTCACCAAGAGATAGACGGCAATTGCTAAGACAATCACCAGGATGGGATAAATCGACTTCAACTTGGTAAAGATATCCTTCATTCCAAAAAAGAGACCACCGAAGATCTTGGAGATATCATACTGACGACTCCGAGACATCACCGTCTGACAAGCATTGAAACGAGTTTGGTCTGTGCCTTTGGTACTTGTTGTAGTGTTCCTCTTCAAATAGATATAATTGGTGATCGGATCCTTCCCCTGACGATTGTAGACATATTCATCAATTGTATTATTTGATAATGTCTGACTAAACTTGTAACCAAAATGGACCAACATATTGGGGATTTGACACGCAAGATTCGTCGTATCCAGATCATTTACATAGTTTTGTAGATTTGCGTGGATATTGTTATCACCACCAAACGCTGCGACAATTGTTGATGCACTGATTGTAGCAGTTTGAAAAGAGGATGTTAGTGCAGTTCTGCTTCCAGAAATTTCTGAATAATCACATACCCACGACACTCCCGAACACGTATCTAAAATCGCCTCCCTGTGCTCCTTGACCGCATTGTCCGCACCTAAACCCCTCACCTTCTTCGTACTGTAATACCCAATTGCAGGTAGATCCGGAAGACTTGCATCTTTACCATAATCAATATTCGTGGTATCTACCACATCACCCTTCAACGGGGCCAAATTTGGAAAGAAACTCATTTATATATCGGGTTCTCTCACAAGAATCACATCTACCTTTGAAGAAGAAAATATCTTGGGCATTCTACGCACTCTTCCGCGAACGATAAACCGCAATCCCCACCAGAATCGCCAAAAGGAGTCCTAACCCGGGCAGATTCGTCCAGAGTGGATACGAAGTCATCCCAAACGCCATATTGTTATACGCATTGAGAAACGCCCCAAACAACAAAAAGAGGCCAAATGCACCTCCATAATGCAACGTCTTCGCTCCCATATCTACTGCGGACATCTTCTCCTGAAGCGCGGGCCTCATCTCCGGCGATTGGAGAAGCTCCTCATAATAGACCCGATCCGCTCCCATACTACAGATCTTCCAAATCGTGCTAAAGTGTCCGTCATACTCATAACTCCTCAGAATACTCTCATATCTCTTTGTAATATCCGCCATCGCCGACCTACCCGCCCACCACGCGCTTCCTACCAACTTTCCTAATAAGACCCACATCGCAATCGGCTTGATGATCAAGCCAAATAGCGCATTTCCACCCTTCCTTAAGCCATCCGGTGTCATATTCCCTAAGATCACCCCATTCGAATCCGGAGCAATCCCCTCCCTCCCCGAATAGAGCGTCTTGAACATCGCCTGAATCTTCTCCTCAATGATTTGGATTAAGATCTCCTGCTCCTCCTGCGTAAAGATCTCCTCATTCGTAATGTAATCATAAATATCCTTAAACTTGTACTTGATATTGTCCACCGCATTATTCCTCTTCTCTAAATCTGTGATTTGATTGTTCTCCTCAATCCGCTTGATCAACTCCACAAAGAGATTCTCCGAGAATTCCGGTTGGCTATCTGCATTTTCCCGGAATTTGATCAATTTCGCCCTCCGTAAAACATCATCAATCTGATTATAGGTCCCATCCAGAGGATTCCCCCGATTGTCCAACCGCATCGTCTTCAACGTCGTTCCCGATACCATCGGCCGATACTCATCCTGGACAAACCTCAAGAATCGCCTCAAGTGCTTATCGAGATTTTTGATGATCTCGTCCCCAAATCGCCCCTTGGAGATCGGAGGCCCACCCTTCGGCCGAATCACCTTCTCCGTTACCTCATCAATGATCTTCTCCATCATCGCATAGTGATTGATCTCCTTCGGAAGCCAATAGTTGTACTGATTCGTCATCACTTTGATACTCTCCTCTAAATACCCAATAATTGGCGTCTTCAAGAAAGACTGAGGGACATTCGTTCCATCGACCACCTTTGGCGGAAGAAGGCCGGTATCGATCGCCTTCGTAAGAACTTGACCAAAGACGTACAAGAGGACAACACCCAAGATCGGCTGAACAATGTTACAAGCGAACTCCGTCTCTTGGAATCCCTTACTCTTCTCCGTTAACTCAAAATTGGTAATATAGAGATAGAGCTGCCTCGGATCCATCTTCATACTAAAACGATTGATCAACTCCTTCGTTACCCTCTCAATATTCGGGTTGAAAGGCGTAAAAGACTTGTTGTTCACATTGACGAAGAGGCGCATCTTTCCCAGGCCTTTCTGCGGATCACTCACCACAATCCGTAGAATATAGTTCATTAACAAAAAGACGATTCCCGCACTCATAAAGAATAGGGTGATATGATTCAATTTATTCATCAAAACGAAGAAGAGAAGATAGAATCCTACTACGGCACCCACATAGATATAGAGGATATCTTTGAGTTTAAGAATGGTCATATACTTCTTCTTCAAGTAATCGATACACATTATCAAGCCAATCGCTCCAATGATAATCACCGGAAATGAGGTCGCATAAAAACGGGGATAGGTGTAGAAGAAAGGTGCGAAAGTGAAGAGGATCGCAATGGCGGCCTGTGAGTAGTTCCCCTTGTTGAGGAAGATCTGCTCATAGAGATAGTTGTTGTCATAGAGCTGGAGGCGCTCTTTGAAGGCAGGGATCTCTTTCTCATCCAAGAGACGATTATTCGAATTTTGCCGGAGATACCAGATAATATCCTCTAAGGAGAGCGTCTTTGGATCTTGTGTTGTTTCAATCCTCGTCGCCCTCTCCATCAAAACTTGTGCAGGTGGTGTTGATTCTGATTTTGCTGGAGAAGGTGAAGAGGATGGAGTAGAAGCAGGACTACATTGAACGGGACTTGGGCGAAAGTTTGGATTCGTCGTCAGCTGATCATTGAGTTGCATCATATTCCAGAGAAAATGCTGAAAGCTATAACTCTTACCAGTATTGGTAAGAATCATACACTTTTTTGTATCCACCATCAGATTATTTGTATCATACATTTTGAAAGTCGTGTTCGGGAAATCGAGGTCATCAAACGCCTTGAAGTAATCATAACGATCATACTTCACATTTGCAAATGTAAGAAACTTATCATTGATCGAAATGCGATATTTGATCAGATCTGTGGGGAGAATCTTCATCTCATTATCTAAAACTACCTTGAAGTTCGATGCTCGAATGTCACACAAAATCTGATTCTCTACTGGAATCTGTGCAGTGGACATCTCTCTTTATCTTTTTATCTATAATTTTCGTGGATATATCAATAATAGTATACTACTTTACTATAATATTATTGTCAATTGATTTGAACTCTCCCTTGAGAGTGATGGGAAGCTTTTATGAGGTTGCTAAAGAGAAGACAGTAGAAAGAGCTTGTTGGGCCTGGTCGAGCATTATAGACCCAACTTTGCGAATGATCCCAATGCCTCGAGTCTGTCCCTCTCGAAAGATAAACTTGTCATTCTCCTGGATAAACTCCGGTCGATGGTTGAATCGGAAGCGGATTCTACACTTATCCCCCGCACGAATCGTACTCGTTGTCGGTCTCTTATACGGAACCGAAGCAATCGACTGTGTTTGTGTTTGTGCCTCTACTTGAGATGGTTTGGAGGAATCTTCAACCGGGATATCAATCGGACGGATCTCCAGAATCTTCGCCGCTTGAACAATCTTATTGCAATTGATGACCGGTTGATAGTTCCGAGTAATCGACGTAGAGTGCGTATGCATAATAAAAACATCCGCCTCAAAGTCAAAGGTAGTGTACCTCTTGCACTTCTCACTACTCATCAAATAGATCCCCTTTCGGAAAACAAGCTTCTTCATATCAACTCCCTTCGCCAAACACTTGATCGCAATGCACCCACTCTCCCCCTGATCCATCTTCTCAATCCCTGTCCGGAAATTGTCGTGGAATGACCGCACCGTCACCGGATGCCATACCCCGTGAAATGGTCCCAGATATGCCGTATCATTCTTCTTAAATCCCCCATTACACACTTGTCCCGATAAGACCGTCCCCACGCCATTCACCTGATAACTCCGATCCACCGAAAAGACGCAACAATCCTTCATATCCTCCTGCAGATGGAAGGATGCAGTTTGAGGAGCGACGGTAGCCTTCTGGGCCAGAATTCCCGCAAAGAATCCCTGAACATAATGAATATATCTCCGCAATAGATCAATCCCATCTCCCGTCTTATTCGAGACCGTAAATATCGGAATCCACCGGCGCAACTGGGTCAACGTCTCCACATTCTCATCCGTCATATAGACCACCGTCTTCCTCTTTAGACGATCCCTGATAATCTCCTCAATATGTCTCTTTGTCCTCTCCATCACGTGCGCCGGCGCAATATCGACCTTCGTGATCACAATCATAAAGGGAACATTGAGCGCAATCGCCACATTGATATGCTCCTTGGTAATATCCGTAACACCCATATTACCACCCACTACTACCATCGCATAATCAGGGAAGAACCCAGTCATCCCGTGAAGCGTCGTTTTGAGATACTTCTCGTGACCCGCCAAATCGATATAGACCACCACATTTCCCCCATCATCCTTGGAGAAATTCTGGGTTACCGATGAGGTCTTCCCTGTCTCCCTCTCGTGGGTAAACTGCGAAACGAGACTCCGGGCATATCCCCTGCCATCATCCAAAACATTCTTCGTTAAAACACCCGTGAGGGAACTCTTCCCCGCATCCACATTCCCTAAGACGGCAATTCGTAACTCCCGCATCTTTGTAGTTCTTTGTAGCTTTTTGTATTTCGTTGTAGTTGATGTGAGCTTTCTTTTGTTCGTTAAATCATATATAAATGGGGAAATTCCTTTAGATTGACGATAGAGAGGTTATTGTATAGGATCATAGTATCAAAGAGATAGTATGATTTAGGGAATGGTTGACGACTTACGCTGCAACCTTCTGCTCCTCTAAGAGGAGCCAATAAGGTTGTAGAAAAATGAAATTCCTTTAAGCTGAGGACTTACAAAGCAACCATAGGAATACCACCGACGATCTTGGCACCGAGGGCGACACCGGCACCGAAACGGGTGCTGTCACCAATCTGGGCCGAGAAGGTGTCCAGAATGATCAGCACGACAGCCGCAGTGATAGCAATCACCACGATGTCCTGCATCTTCAGCTTGCGGTGGCCGACAGCATAGGCGGCAACACCGACGGCAAGACCCTCAATCAGGTACTTGATAATGCGCATCACGATCTCCATCATATCCATTTTGGCGAGTTGTTGTTGAATTCTATACTCTATCTTTCGAAAAAAATCGGATAGGCGATCTTCGATGTGCTGCGGTTAAAGAGATTATAAGATATCTCTTTTAGAAGAAGAGAACTTACTACTTTCCTTAAAATGGCTGCTGTTGAAGATTATCTGGAGGCGGATGCCGCCATCCGCGGACAGAACTTTGTCTGTCTTTCCTTTATTTCGCCCGAGAAGGTCCTGAAGAATAAGGAGATCTTCCGTGCTACCAAGTTCCTTGAGTATCTCTTTAAGGGTCAGTCTGGGGCTGGAGGTGAGCCGAATCCCGCCCAGATTGCTCGGGAGAATATGCTAAAGGATCCCTCGATTATCACCTATGAGAAGGTTGCGGAGATGTATGAGGATTGGAAGTATTCGAGGGAGGAGGATCTGGAGGCGGAGTTCCAGGAGAAGAATGACTTCCACTCCACGATGCGCGGTGTGAAGATTCGCGGTGTCTATGAGACCGAGCGTGAGGCGACTGTCCGCGCTCAGGTTCTCCAGCGCCGTGATCCTAACTTCCACGTCTTTGTGGGTCAGGTAGGTTACTGGCTTCCTTGGGACCCGACTGCGGACAAGATCCAGACTCAGGAGTACCAGGAGTCCCAGCTCAATACTCTGGTGAAGAAGTACAATGAGAACATCCAGCAGCGCGATGAGCACTTCGAGGAGGTGAAGCGCGAGAAGCTGGAGAAGATCCGTAAGGAGAATGAGGAGCGCCGTAAGCAGCTGGCGAGCCAGGGTGTAACTGGTGCCCATCTGGATGGTGCCGAGAGCAGCAAGAAGCACATTGAGGAGCTGCGTCGCCAGGTTGACCGTGCCGATGGTACGGGTGTTGAGGTCCCCGCTTTTGCACCTCCTACTCAGCACGCTGCTGTTGAAGCGAGTGCCGGTGCGGGTGCTGCGGTGACCGAGGAGGGTAGCACCGTCGATAAGAGTGTGAAGGATTCATTCGAGGCGGCGGATCCTTGGCTTGCCAGGAAGGCGGCTGAGGTGGCTGCTGCGGAGGCTACCGAGAATAATGCAACGGCTTAATTACCAGATATATTACCATTTTTATCCATAAAATCATAGTATAATTACATATACTATCATTAAAAAAAGCGATAAGTCCCTTTAAATAAAAGGGAAGTTCGAAAGAAACCGTAGGTTTCTTTCAATTGTAAACAATGGGTTTGCGGAGATCGTCGTGAGGGATTCTGGCGATCACCTCTTTGGCGCACTTCTTGATGGAAACCGCATTCGCATCGTACGAACCAAAGAGACCTTCACTATCGTCAACACCCACAATCGATCCAAACATACCACCATTCATCGGGAGCTCATTTGCATACTCCCAGCGATCCGGGGCATTGATAGCGGGACGGACGGGGTTGCGGCCATTATCGGGAAGGGTGAGAGGCATTGGGGAGATCGGAGGAGGCGTCATCGGGAGATTGCGATCAGCCAACTTCTTCGGAGCGATCTTACCAGGAATATCGGGATGATTGATCTTATAAAATTGTGTGTAATCCAACACGTTAGACTCAAAGTTAGGCTTATTCTTACGATCGATATCCTCGTAAGTATTGGCAGGAGTGACTGTATTGGGACGATTCTTGGGAGCGAGGCTCTTCCTGTATCCGGACTTTTTTAGAATTGGCTTCTTGGGGGAATCACTTGACATCGTCATAAAGGTATCATCCCCTGCCTCCATATCACCACTATTCCCACCACTCAAGTCCTGCAAAAAGGCCATTCCACTCTTCTCCTTATCTTCTGTACCTGTACCCGTAAAGTACTCTGAGATTCCGGAGACCTTACCAGAATCTCCCTTCAGATTCACAATAATAAGATGTATTAAAAGAATCACCAATAAGGCGTTTACCAAGGTATTATAATGGATCATTCTTCTTATCAAAAATCCAGCTGTTCTCTCTGGGTCTACTACTCTCTTCTACTATTTTTATTTCTTCATTTGATCCATCAAATCCGTTGATCAAAAGATCTCCAAAAATGATTCTAAAGAAACCTATCGGTAGTATAGTAGTAAGATTGAGTAATCGAGGAACCATATTTATCGAAGATGGCAACACGAAGCTCCAAAAGTAAGAGTAGTGCAGCTGCAGCGGCGGCTGCAGCAGCATCCACTCCTGTTGATGATTCCCAGAGATCTTCTGTCAAGAAAGGTGCAGGTGCAGGAGAGGGATCTGGGGAAGATGCCCGCAAGATCTTCCTCGATCAACTTGCCAAGTATGTCGAGAGTGAAGAGGACCGGATTGTGATTGAGAAGTCCGTCTATGACTACACCGCTCAACAGGCGAAGATCAAGGGTATCCTCGAAGATATTCATAATCGCTTCTTCAAGCGTATCTATGTAAATAAGTGCTACACCCTACTCCTCAATATGGATCCCTCCAAGTTTGTCCATAATCACAAGTTCGTCGAGATGATCCGGAATCACGAGTTTGACCTGTCACAAATCGCCTACTTGTCGCCCCAAGAGATCCATAAGGAACATTGGAAGAAGTATATCGATAAGCAGACGGCCAATGAGGAGTTCATCTATAACAAAGTGGTGGGTATTCGTACGACCTTCTACACGTGCAGTCGGTGCAAGAAGAACGATTGCTCCTATTATCAGCTTCAGGTTCGTTGCAATGATGAACCCGCAACCACCTTCGTCAACTGCCTCAACTGCGGTCATAAGTGGTCCGGTTAAAGGAGGTAGGAACCTCCAAAAATCTCTTTATATACAACTCATTCATATTCGCTTATTCATTCTATTATTAATCTTATCTATTTATAAATCAAATCATTCATAAATAGTATATATACTTACCATAATCACCATAATCACCAATGTTACGATACTTACCTCTAATCTATCTCAATCACAATCGTGATCAGATCGTCTCTTATCTATCTGCTCAATGGCAAGCTTATCAGATGCCAACTTGGCGAAAGATGGCATTCCCCATCAAACTCCAGCACTTTGATATGATCCATAAGTGCGGCTTTATCGATCGGGTTTTGGAGAATGCCAAGAAACCAAGTCCTTAATCTAAGAATTCTTGGTAGTAGTTACGAAGCTCATCATACGAGTACTCATACTGATACGCCCTGGTCACTTGTTTCTTACACAAGAGATCAAAGGATGATCCCAAGTCAATAGCCGATATAAAGGGATCCTGCAACTTAGTAGAGTCACAGTACTTCTGATAGAGGTAATAGACCAATGCCTTGGCGCTTAATCCGCAGCTGGTGAGGAGGAGAACTTTTTGATGGGGATTCTCTTGGCGCGCCTGATCGATAATTGCAGAGACCTGATTAGCAATCTGATCAAAGACGAGGAAGAGGCATCTTGGTGGAGTCTCCACAAAGGAGTGTGCCGAAAAGAGGGATTGGAGAAGCAGATTCTGCCCATTCGAAATGATAATCTTGTGATAGTTGGTACCGTCTCGAATTGTTCGGACAAACTCCCTCATATTCGGGTTCTTTAAGGCATCCTTATCATTCATCACCAAATGATAGTTCGCAAAGGGGATAATCGGCTTGTGTGGATGAAGCTCATAGGTGAGCTTTGATAGATAATCGATCTCAGGCTGATAGTGCCACTTGCCCAGATATACGTGCCTCCGCTTCGCATAGGATTGATAGGAGAAGTAGAGAAATGCCGCCTTCATTATCTGGGATAACTCCGGGTAATAGACATCACTGTCGCAATTATGCTTAGGAGCTTGCTCTTGTTGAGTGTTATCCGTTACCTTCATACACTCTACCTCTCCATCCCCAAACTTGAGAAAGATCACGGGGACACCGTCTCGGATAAGCTGCGTCAATCGTGGTAAGGTGATCTCATCCTTATATGTCCGGTGAAACTCCTGAAAGTGCGCTAACTGGTTCATCTCTCTATATCGTTGATCTAATCTTTTTGCCTATATTCTTGATCGGGGATTTCCGCACTTGTCGGAGGTCTGAAGGGTGATTCTCAAAAGAGGCATATTTATATGAGTATCGGAATTCCTTTACAAGGAACGAGGATAGCTGGGATGATTTCAATTTGTAAAGGGAACTTCGCTTCCGGTAATCGCCGTGGCACCAAAGCCGATGAGATTGGTTCCGGTAGTCATCTGAGAGCCCATTCGCCGCCACCACATATTACTGTATAAGCGCTGCTGAGCCGGTGTTAGGCCATTCTGCTGAGTCCACGAAATGATAGGATAATCTTGGGGATTCCGGGTCATATTGGAATAGTTCCTCTGAGAGTTGTATTGATAGATCTGACGGACACACGCTTGCTTCTGGCAAATGCGATTGAGATAACAGATATTGGGGAGAGGAATCTGCTGAATCTGCATATAGTTGTTGTAGTTCTGGAAAGTACGGCATTTGTAAGGAACCGTTGTGGGGATCACGACTTGATTCGGGTTGATGGACATTTTAGAGGATATGGGTTATGTGGTTGTTTAGGGAAGTGCGTTTAAGATGGGTTCTATCTCTTCGTTTGAAAAAAATTCTTTCGATATAGTATAAGAAAACGTCACAAAATGGTTCAGAAGAGTCAGCAGCGCAACGAGCGCGAGGAGAAGAACGAGAACAAGAACGAGAAGCGTGAGAACAAGAACAACGCTCGCGAGAACAAGAACCGTGTTTCGGGCGGTGCCAAGAAGGTGAAGAAGAGCGGCGAGAAGCGTAAGCTGATTATTGGAACTCGTCTACAGGTCTATCGTGGGGATCGGCTTAAAACTGTTGGTGGGCTGTATAAGAAAGATATTGTTATGAACAAATGGGGTCGACTGGTCAGTCGTAAGATGTCAGAGCGCGCAAAGCGTGAGAAGCGTCTCGTTAAGGCTGGCTTTATTCCTAAGAAGGGTGTTTTCAAGCTCTTCAAGAAGTCGGATGGTAAGAAGAAGGTGCGTAAGATGACCCGTAAGACTGCTCGCAAGTAAATCATAGGAGATCTTTCCAGTGATTGATACATACACACTATATCATAATAGAATCTTGATGATACTATTATTGAATGATTACCATAAACGTCTCTTTCATGACTTTGGACAGTGAGACACGTTCCAACCAGGAATGTTCTCATCTAAATAGTCATAAACCGACTGGAAATATCTTCCCTTTTTGATACCATTCGTATGATTCTTATACTTTATCTTTAGTTCAGATAACTTAGTAGCATCCACTGCTTCTTGTCTCTCATCCTCCGTACGCTTCTCTTTAGGGATATTGTTGACATGTCTTGGTAATGTCCGCATACCTTTCTCTTTGCGAAGCATACATCTATTTACCAACTGCTCTACAGCTTGTAGCTCTTTGAGTTCATATTCATTCTCGATATTCCATCCAGGGAAATATTGATTTAGTAACTCTTGTACTTTTAATG
>JACCEB011400024.1_pt1 | contig 12440 bp, 11 predicted proteins | sample 7454761 | NCBI WGS metagenome assembly JACCEB01 (sample SAMN15323454, study PRJNA562643) | freshwater metagenome | isolation source: river surface water | place: USA:Blue River Watershed | collected 2017-08-18 | reverse complement strand
TATTAACAATCATTTGCTCGCTTTTATCGCGAGGCTTTCTGCCTTCTTCAAGCATCATTCTTGCTGCTTTGCGAGATGTATTAGCGCCTTCAAGTTGAGATGAGGCTATCGATTCTTCAATGAGATTGCGTCTAATAAACCAGCGCTTGTCGCCATCATTAAGACCGCCGATACCCATAAAACTACCTCCGAGCTCCAGATCAATATAATGGAGAAATTCCGTGTAAGCTCTTGGGTTAAACATAAATTCACGACCATTTTGATCAACAATGCCGGACTTAACTCCACCAAAACTACGCTGCATTTTAACGAGCGCCCAAATTTTTTCTTTCTTGTGCGATGCCCAATCTTTATTCCTAAATTCCTGCCAAGAAAGGTATCGCATTTGCACCTCCGCAATAATTTTACGGACTTCGGCATCATCCATTAACTTCTGAAGCTCAGTGGGGTCTAGCTTCTCCAGCGCAGATCCAAGATTAAAACTGGCTATTTTGTAATATTGCTCTTTCACGGAAAATATGTTTAAAATTAAACCTATTTTAAATCTTTGGTAAACCAGCTCAGAAGTTCAATAGGTTTAATTTTAAACTTATTTTAAAGTTACCCTAAACATAAAACTAGATCCGCAAAGAACAGCGATTACGATGATAAAATCATCTTCACTTAGACATCTTTTAAATGATTCGAGCCAAAGACTTATCCATTTCCTTCTCCGGTCGCGAAGTTTTTTACGACGGAAATTTTATCATTAATGCGCGCGAAAAAGTTGGGCTAATTGGTCGCAACGGCAGCGGAAAATCGACATTTTTAAAACTGATTTTGAAACAACTCGAGCCTGATGAAGGCGCGGTTGAAATTCCGCGCGGCTACAGAATCGGGCACTTGGAGCAACATATTCATTTCACTCACGAAACAGTAATGGATGAAATTTGCTCGGTTTTGCCAGCCGATCGCGAACATGAAGGCTGGAAAGGCGAAAATATTTTATACGGCCTCGGCTTTACTTACGACGATCTCTACAAAGATCCGAAAAAATTTTCCGGCGGTTATCAAGTTAAACTAAATCTCGCCAAACTTTTGCTGATGGAGCCGCAAATGCTCCTGCTCGACGAGCCAACAAACTATCTCGATATTCACTCGATTCGCTGGCTTAAAGAATTTTTGCAAGATTGGCGCGGCGAATTGATTTTAATTACTCACGATCGCGCTTTCATGGATTCGGTAATTACTCACACGCTGATAATTCATCGAAATTCGTTTAAAAAAATTCCAGGAAACACTCAGGGCGTGCGCGAAAAAATTGCCGCCGAAGAAGAAATTTACGAAAAAACTCGCGTCAACGAAGAGAAACAAAGACAAAAAACTCAAGAATGGATCGATCGCTTCAAAGCCAAGGCTAGTATGGCTTCAAGAGCCCAATCGCGCGCCAAAATGCTGGAGAAACAAGATGTTAAGGAAAAGCTCGAAGATGTCGCGACCCTTGATTTCAAATTTACTCACTCGCCTTACGGCAGCAAAGAAAGTATGGTTGAGGTTGAAAATCTCGCTTTCGGCTACAATCCAGATCATCGACTGATTAACGGCCTTTCGTTCAAAGTTGAAAATGGCGATAAAATTTGCGTCATCGGAAAAAACGGCAAAGGAAAGTCGACTCTTCTCAAACTTCTCACTCAAAATCTCGAACCGCTTCACGGCAAAATCAAAACCAATCCAAAGGTTGAAATTGGCTATTTCGGACAAATGAATATCGATCGCCTTGATCGCAATTTAACGATTTACGAAGAGTTGCAAAAAGTTGACGAAAGACTGCCTCAAACCAGAGTTCGTCAGGTTTGCGGCAATATGATGTTTTCAAGCGACTTGGCTAATAAGCAAATTTCGGTTTTATCGGGCGGAGAAAAAAGTCGCGTGATGCTTGGAAAAATTTTGCTTAAAGGCGTCAATCTTTTGCTTTTAGACGAGCCGACAAATCACCTTGATATGGAATCTTGCGAATCGCTTTTGGAGGCAATTAAAAGCTTTGAAGGAGCAGTAATAACCGTTACTCACGACGAACATTTTTTGAACGAAATCGCCAATAAATTAATCATTTTTGACGATAACAAAACTTTCACTTTTGAAGATTCTTACGAGTTTTTCTTGAAGAGAATTGGCTGGAAAGATCAGTAAATTAAAATTCTGGCCTCATCACTTGCGACAAGCGACTCAACATCCGATCCAAACCTTCTCGGGTTGATTTAATCATCGCCAGATTAACTTCGACCTGGCCCTGTCCATTTGGATTTTGAATGGCTTTGTGAGCGGCCGCGGCTTTCAAAAGGTTAGTTGAATAATCCTCAAGCGGCGAAATTGCCGATGCGTAGTCAGCGCCGACTTCATTTTTGAGAACGGACAATTTGTTTTGGGCTTTGGTGCACGGCGGAACCGCTTTTAAATTCCACGCCTTCTCAGCACACAGCCAAACTTCACGCTGATATTCCTGCGTCAAAACGAATCTTTGCCTCATAATATTAATAAACTGCGCTCTTTGTTGGGCATTATTCGCGCCAAATTGCTGCCAAAATTTTTCATATTCAGCCTTCGTAACCGGACCTTCTCCCATAACAATTTCCTGAACGACCGAATTGATCGATTTCTGATCAAGTTGCTGGGCAAATAAATTTGTCGAAAAAACAACCAAAATAAGAGTGAGAATTTTTTTCATAAGTTAGATTGGATCAATGTCTGTTCTGATTCGAATCGATGTCGGGGGATTAATATTTTTTATCACGTCAGTAATTAATTTCTGCAAATTAATTCTGCGCTGAGCTTTGATGTTCAACAAAAAGTGGTGACGGTTTTTAAGGCGTTGAACCGCTGCTGGCGCCGGCCCAAATATCTCAACTTTATCGCTAACCGGAAAAAACTGGATTAATTTCTTGGCAAAACTTTTGGCCTCACTTTCCGAAAATGCGCTTACTTCGATTTTAACCATTCTTGAAAAAGGCGGCAGATCAAGGCTCTGGCGATTCTTTACCTCAAAATCATAAAAAGATTTTTTGTCGTCAGCAATCAGCTGTTTAAGCAACAAATTCTCGGGATTATAGGTTTGGATTATGACTCTTCCTTGCTCACTTCTTCTGCCGGCGCGCCCAATAACTTGAGTCATTATTTGGTAAGCTTTTTCAAGCGATCTCAATTCCGACGAATAAAGCAAGCCATCAGCGTCAACGATTCCGACCAAAGTTAGCGCCGGAAAATCATGACCTTTGGTAATCATTTGAGTGCCGATAATCACGTCAATTTCGTTGCGCAAAATCTTCTCAACCAACTCATCAACTTCATGAAAATTGCTAACATTGTCGCTGGTGACCAAAGCAATTCTTGCGTTTGGCAAAAACTCGGCAACTTCTTCGGCGAGCTTCTCAACGCCAGCGCCAAGCGGAATCAAAGAGTGTTGTTCGCCGCAAAATTTACAGTTTTTAACAATCGATTCGAAATGTCCGCAATGATGGCAAACGAGCTGGTTTTTTGATTTGTGCATCACCAAGTGAAAGTCGCAATTTGGACAATCATATTTCTCGCCGCAGCTTCGGCAAATGGTAACTGGCGCGTATCCGCGACGATTTAGAAATAATAAAGTTTGCCTCGAAAGCGCCAAATTTTGCACCATTTCTTCGCGAAGTTGCTGCGAGATAAATTGATTTTTTTGCATTTTTTCTCGGCGCAAATCAATTAATTCGATTTCATTTTTGGCGCCAAATTTCTGCTCTAAAACAAAGTGACGATATTTGCCAGAAGTGGCGTTAATAAAGGTTTCAACCGCTGGAGTCGCCGACGATAAAATTACCGGAAAATCTTCAATATTTGCCCGAACAATTCCCATGTCGCGGGCATTGAAATTAAAAACATCTTCTTGCTTGAACGAAGAATCGTGTTCTTCGTCGATCACTAAAAGTTGTAAATTTTTGAAAGGCAGCAATAGCGCCGAACGAGCGCCAATCAAGACCCGAACCGATCCGTCAGCAATTCCATAAAAAATTTCTCGGCGCTCTTTTTTAGAAATTTTTGAATGCCACAAAGCCGCCTTGAAGCCGAACTGCCCTTCAAATCTCAGCAAAAGTTGCGAGGTCAAAGCAATTTCGGGCAGCATCAACAAAATCTGCGAGTGCGGATTTTCTCTTAAAATCTTAGCGACCAAAGCAAAATAGATCTCGGTCTTTCCTGAGCCGGTAACGCCATCGACCAAACTCACCCCATCTTCAAAATTTGATAATTGATCAAAAATTTCCTGCTGACGCGGCAATAATTTTTTTAAGGAAAAATTTTTCGGCTCAACTTCTTGAACAAAGCTTTTTGAATCTTTTTTGGTCTTATCTGAATTAAGAATTCCGATAAAAGCTCGCAGCACCAAGCCACGCGTTCCAAGGTTATAGCCCGCAATAATTTCAATAAATTTAAGCAAATTTTGGCTTAATTTAATTCGATTATTTTGACGAATAACCTTTTTAATTTTGGCCGCCAACTCAGTCGGAGGCTGATCTAGCAGCGCAACAACAACTCCCCAAATTTTTTTCTTTCCAAACTCAACTTCAACAATCGCACCAATTTCAACAAGCTCATCAGACGAGTAGGTGAAAGCTTCGTTAAGCGCAAGCGGCAGCAAAACCTGAACGAATATTTCTGACATGAGTAATTGATTTGAAAGAGCGAAAGTGACAATTTTTAAACATCCTCAACTTTAAAATAAAATTTATGAAATTCTTCATCGACTCGGCCGAAATTTCTGAAATCAAAGAACTTGCTGCATACGGACTTCTTGACGGAGTTACCACCAATCCAAGTCTTATCGCCAAATCTGGTCGCGATTTCAAAGAAGTTATTGCCGAAATTTGCTCGGTAGTTTCGGGTCCAGTAAGTGCCGAAGTCGCCGCAACTGATTACGAAAATATGGTTCGCGAAGGAGAAATTTTGGCTAAAATCGCCAAGAACGTCTGCATTAAATTGCCACTAACCATGGACGGCCTCAAAGCTTGCAAATATTTTTCATCAAAAGGCATTCAAACTAACGTCACTCTTTGTTTTTCAGCGGCGCAGGCAATTTTAGCAGCCAAAGCCGGCGCAACTTTTGTTTCGCCATTCGTTGGCAGACTTGATGATATCGGCCAAGATGGGCTTTCATTAATCGAGGAAATTTGCCAAATTTATTCAAATTATCCGGCCTTCAAAACCGAAGTTTTAGTCGCTTCTGTGCGCAATCCAATTCACATCACCTCGGCTGCCAAAATTGGCGCTCACGTTGCAACAATTCCTGGAAAAGTGATCAAACAATTAGTTTCTCATCCGCTGACTGACAAAGGCTTGGAAACTTTCGTTAAAGATTGGGCATCAACTGGCCAGAAAATCTGTTAGCTAGAGCGCGACCCTAATCAATTTGATAAGTCACAAAAACACGCACCGAAATTTTATCTGATCCCGACTCGATTCTAACCGACTCCAAACTATCTACAGCCGCCGATTTTGCCGACATCACGGCGCGGCTGTTGTGCCCTTGATATGGAGCGTCTTCGCTAAATCCGATAATTTTACCAAGTTTAACTCCAAGATTTTTGGCAGTTACTTGCGCGTCTGCTTTGGCTTTTTTAATCGCGATTAGTTGGGCATCAGATCTAAATTTTTGCGGATCCTCAATCGCAAAAATTGGCCCCCTAACTTCTGAAATAGAAAGCTCGGCAATTTTGCCCAAAATCTCGCCGACTTTTTCGATATTTCTGAATTTGACGCTAACCGTTTCAAAAGCTTCGTAACCTTTCAAAACTCTCTTTGGCGAAGAGCAGCCGCTTTTTTTACAAATTACACCTTCGTAAGAATAAAGCGGATTAGTGGTGTAGTTTTCAGTTTGAATGTCGGCCTTGTCCGCACCTTTCGCCTCAAGCACATAAAATAATTTTTGAGCCTTTTCGGCCATTTTCTGCTGAGCCTGTGCCACGCTTGGCGCTGATTCGCGAATGGTAATAACGAAACTTGCGACATCAGGCTTTATTACAACTTCGCCAACGCCACTAAAAACCATCGTATTATTTTGCTGATTCTCGGTCTTCAGACCCTTTTTCAAATCAATCAAAGTCGACAAACCGTTGACGCCCAAACAAAAGATTAGCGACAACAAAGCGAGATTGGACAAAAACTTAAATTTTTGATCGAGAAAGTTTTTCATAATTTACGCATTAATTTTTGGACGCCGACTTCATTTTCAAATCAATATCGATTTGAGCCTTTCCGGCGCTATTTGGGTATGTAATTTGAATTTGATCTTTGCCATCGGCAACCGCAAAAATATGCGAAGAAGAAACGATGCCCGACATCAGATTCCAAGTCGGATCAACTTCAATCCAGCGATTTACAAAAAAGATTTTGTTCCAGCTGTGACTTTCGCACTCGCCTTCATTGCCGCAGGCAATTCCATTTAAAACCATCGACGGAATGCCCGCAACTCGCGCCAAACCGTCATAAAGCCTGGCATATTCCAAGCAAACTCCTGACTTGCCCTTAATTATTTCTTCAAGACTTAGCCTTTTTCCGACAAGCGCTTTGTCATACTTGATGTAACTGTTAACGAACTCGCCGATTGCGACATAAATTGGCATTCCGGCGTATTTTTTATCGGCCTTAATTTGCAGCAAAATCGGCATCAATAATTTCGACTCTTCGTCGGAAGCTTTCGAGAAGGGAAAACTGTTAATATAAACCTGTTTATAGTGCTTTGAACCCGCCAAAATTCTCGCCTTTTCCGTGATCAGCAAGCCATCGGCAAAATTGTTAAAATAAAACCAGCGCTCCTCACCTTTCGACTCTTTGCCAATCGGATTTCGATTAAATTCCATTTTTTTGCTAATGACTTGTTGGCGCGCCGAATCGAAATAATGAGGAATTTTTACCTTCATTTCACCCGCGGCCGAAGCCAATTGAATCCTGATATCGGACTCAACATCCCAAGCCGATTCTTTGGCGGTAAACTTAAAAAGCTTTTTGAGACCATCTTCGCCAACCGGAACCGTGTAGGTTAGAACGCCCTCCGATTTAACGACTTTTGGGATAAAATTGATCATGTCGTAGTCGGGAAAATCTATTCTAATTCGGGCAATTGAGCCTTTGGCATATTTCGGAACGTAAATCATTTCGTTGCGAATATGTTTGCTGACTTCGCTGTATTTTTCTTCGTAAGAAAAACCCAACAAAACCTGCTGTCCATTGACTTTGTGAGTTGGAAAATCGATGCGAAATTCATGTTTCTTAAAAACAAAAGGAACCGGCTTTCCATCAAATTCAGCTCCGACGACATTAATTTTCTGCTTTTCATCAAAATTTATTGAGTAGGCGGCAAGAGCTTTGCCCTGCTCGATGCCGGTGACTTTTCCAAAAATTGAAACCGTTGTTTTTTTACCCTCGTCAGTAAGCTGAATCGTCTCATTCCAATTAGTTATCGCAATATTTGCGTAGGCGGCTTGGCTGGCCAAAATTGCGAAAAACAAGATTCTTAAAAACTTCATGTTGTGGATTATTTTCACTGTTATTGCCGCTATTTTGCAGGCCTTCAGAAATCTTGAGCAGAGACTCCTCAACAAAAAACTCGATACTTTAACCGTAACTTGGTCACGCTTTTTATTGCCTCTGCCCGCCGCATTGGCGCTAGTCTTTTCGAGTTTTTCTTTGGTTAGCAATCAATTTATTTTGAATTGCGCAATCACGGCCTTTTTTCAAATCGCCGGCAATTATTCACTTCTGCGCGTAATCAAATCAAAAAATTTTAGTATTGGCATCGCCTTTTACAAAACCGAAATTCTGCAATCTTTGCTTCTCGGAATCGCCTTCTTCGGACAGCAAATCTCAAGCTTTGGATTGGTCGGAATTTTGATTACAACCTTCGGAATGTTTTTGATGTCAAATCTCGAAATCCGAAATTTTAAATTTGATCGCGCCGCATTTTTTGGCACTTTGTCCGGCCTTTGTTTTTCAATTTCCGCCTTCAATTTAAAATTCGCTTCCGATCAACTTAACGCCCTCGAATTCAATGATTTCGCTGCTGGCGCGATTACTTTGATGTGGGTAATCGTCATTCAAAATCTGATGTTCATCTTACTCAAATCGTCGCAAAAACGGGTTATTTCTGACCTAAAAAAATTATTGGCCTCGGAAAATCGTTGGTCTTTTTTGAAAATGAGCACGCTAAGTTTTGCAGGCTCAATCTTTTGGTTTATTGCCTTCGCGATCGGCGAGGTTGTTCATGTCAAGGCAGTTGGCCAAGTTGAACTAATCGCCGCTTTATTGATCTCTTGGCGCCTGAAAGAAACGCACAAAATCCGCGAATTTGTCGGAATTTTAATCACCGCAATCGGAATTTTTGCGCTGATTTTTAGTCAATAACTTCTCGATATCGGCCTCATTTATGAAAAAAATCTTAATTCATTCTAAAGACGAAATGAGCGCTCTAGCCTCAGAAATGGCGGCTTCAGCGCAAATTGGAGACGTATTTTGTCTCAAAGGAACTCTTGGGGCCGGCAAAAGTTTTTTTGCGAAAAATTTTATTAACTCGCTTCAGCAAAAAACGACCGAAGTTTTAAGCCCAACATTCAACTTGGTTTACTCGTACGAAACCAAAAAAGGTGAAATTTTTCACTTCGATCTTTATCGGATCAAAGACGCCTCCGAGCTTGAAAATATTGGCCTCTTCGATGCGCTAGAAAATGGAATTTGTTTAATTGAGTGGCCAGAAATCGCCGCTGATTTTTTGCCAAAAAATTGCTGCGAAATCGAAATCAAAACCACCGACCAAGAAGAAGAGCGCGAGGTAACAGTTGCTATCCCAAACAAACAACATCTGTCATCTTGAACGAAGTGAAGGATCTCGTGAGTCAACGCTTAATTCCTGAGATCCTTCACTTCGTTCAGGATGACAGGCGGAGCATTCACTCAAGACGACAGCATGCTTTCCAACCCCTTCAAATCCTCCGGCAAGCCAATCTCAAAACTCATCTCCTCTTTAGTGCGCGGATGTAAAAAGCCGATTTTTAAGAATGCAGCGCCTGACGCGGAAAGCTCTCAACCGCTTTGACGATATTTTTAGCCAATTCTTTCGGCGGATTTTTTTTGCAAGAATTGTAAAGCTGGTCACCGACCAAAGAATGTTTAATCGATTCCATGTGAACCCTGATTTGGTGCGTTCTGCCAGTGTCTAACTTGCACTCAATCAGGCTTATGTAGCCGCCCAAAAAAACCTGTTTGGTCTCGTAATTTGTCGCCGCAAAACGACCAGAAATTTTGGCCGGCTTCATTTTCAAACGATTAACTCGCGAGCGCACAATATTCTTCTCGATCCTGCCTCTGCGCGGCTCGACAACGCCGTAAACAAAAGCCAAATAACTGCGACTAATGTCGCGATTTTTTAAATCTTCAGTCAGAATTTGGTGGGTAAAATCATTCTTCGCCACCAGCATCAAACCGCTCGTATCCTTGTCCAAACGGTGCACAATCCCTGGACGCATTTCGCCGTTAATTGACGAAAGTTTGCCGGCGTGAGTGAATAAAAGTGCGTTGACTAAAGTGTTGTCAGCATTGCCCGAGCCTGGATGAACCGTGAGTCCAGCCGGCTTGTTAATTACCAACAAATCGTCGTCTTCGAAGACAATTTCAAAATCAATTTGCTTGGCTTTTAAGTGAGATTCGCGCGCGTCGGGCAAGGTCACTTCAAAAATCTGTCCAACAAATTTTGTTTCAGCAGAAGCTGATTTTACTGGCTTGCCGCCGTCTTCGCTGACCGCGCCAGATTCAATTAATCCTTTGATTTTGCTGCGAGTTACTTCTGATTTTACCGACAAAAAATGCGTCGCCAGAAATTTGTCAACGCGAATTCCGACCTCATTTTCTAATACTTCAAATTTGAACTTTTCCATTGTTGGATCATTGATTTCACTGGGCTAAACGAAATATTCTCCGCGCGGAGAATATTTGACTTTAAGCAGAGTGAGTTGCGTTTAAATAACCAATATTAATTGTAATACAGGTAATAACTTTAATCACTTTAACAACATGACTACCGTTACTTTTAGAATTCCCGACGAACTAAACAAAATTCTTGAAGAACTTTGCAAAGAAGAAGATCGCTCAAAATCTTGGTTCATGCGCAAAGCGCTAGAGGAAAAATTGGAAGATTGGCGTGATTTGAGAATAGCGAAAAAAGGACGCAAAACCTACGAATCAAGGCCTGATCTCGCAATAAGCCACAATCAACTCTTAAAAGAACTAGGCATTAAGAAAAAACGCTAACACCAAAACACACCACATGTGGAAATTAACCTATTTGCCCCAAGCAGTAAAAATTTTAAAAAAACTCGACAACCCCTCAAAAGAAAAAATCTTAGATTACTTGCAAAAAATTGCCGCCAATCCCGAGTCATTTGGCAAGCCTCTATCAGCTAATCTTAAAGGGTTTTGGCGATATCGAGTTGGCGATTTTAGAATAATCTGCGATTTGCGAAAAAATGAACTAGCCGTTCTGGTGATTGACATCGGCCACCGGAGCAAAATTTACAAAAAATAACCCTCATGTCCCATTGAAATACGAGAAGGGGATCCCAGCAAGGCGGGGTGCAACTCGTGTCGCGTTGCCGTATCCCGAAGGGGTAAAAAAGGGAGGGGTAAAGGCTAAAAATAACTTTTTAGCAACGGCACCACCTCAGGATTTACAAGAGTTGAAACATCTCCAAACTCTTCTTCGCCAGCAACAATTTTTTTCAAAACTCGGCGCATAATTTTGCCCGAACGAGTTTTTGGCAGATCGGCGACCAAATAAATCTTCTCTGGCCGCGCAATCGCGCCAATTTCTTTGACGATTATTTCGGCAATTTCCTTCTCTAAATTTTGCGCCAAATTTTTAGTAATTACAAAAGCGTAAATGCCTTCGCCCTTGATTTCGTGCGGCACGCCAATCACCGCCGATTCAGAAACTTGCGGATGCGAATTAATCGCATTTTCAATTTCCGCCGTGCCCAAACGGTGGCCAGAAACTTTAATTACGTCGTCGGTTCGACCAATGATTCTGTAAAGCCCGTCGTCGCCAACAAAAGCGCCGTCGCCAGCAAAATAATGATTCGGAAATTGCTCGTAATAAGTTTTGACGAATTTTTCGGAATCGCCCCAAACGCCGCGAGCCATGCCTGGCCAAGGTTGACGCAGGCACAAATTGCCGACTTTATTTTTTTCAACCACTTCATTTCCGGCGTCGTCAAATAAAATTGGCACAATTCCGGGCAACGGCAAACCCGCATGCGCTGGCTTGCTGTCAAACACGCCGGCCATTGACGAAATCAAAATTCCGCCAGTTTCAGTTTGCCACCAAGTGTCGACAATTGGACATTTTTTGTTGCCGATTTTTTCAAAGAACCACCGCCAAGCCTCTTCGTTAATGGGCTCGCCGACGGTGCCTAAAGTTTTTAAAGACGACAAATCGTGACCCTCGACGAACGAGTCGCCTTTTTGCATCAGCGCCCGAATCGCCGTTGGCGCAGTGTAAAAAATATTTACCTTGTGCTTCTCAATTACTTGCCAAAAGCGCGCTGGCGTTGGGTGCGAGGGGATTCCTTCAAACATCAAAATTGTCGCTGCGTTTAAAAGCGGGCCGTAAATCAAATAGCTGTGACCGGTGATCCAGCCAATGTCGGCGCTGCAAAAGAAGATGTCGTCTTCTTGATATTGGAAGACGTTTTTAAACGAATAGCCGGCGTAAGTCATGTAGCCGCCGGTTGTGTGCAAAATGCCTTTTGGTTTGCCGGTTGAGCCAGATGTGTAGAGGATAAAGAGCGGATCTTCAGCGTCGCAAATTTCGGCGTGGTGAATGGTCGAAAAATTCTCAAATTCATTTTTTTGGCCGCGATTAATCACGATTACCTCTTCGGTCATTTCGCATTCTGCCGCCGCGTTTTTGGCAATTTCAGAGAGGTCAATTTTTTTATCGCCGCGAAAAAGCACATCGGCCGTAATCAAAATTTTTGCGTCACAATCTTTGATTCGATCAGCCAAAGCCTTGGCCGAAAATCCGGCAAATACCACGCAATGAACCGCGCCAATTCTGGCGCAAGCAAGAATCGCAAAAATACTTTCGACAATCATCGGCAGATAAACACAAACGCGATCACCTTTTTTAACCCCGCGCGCGATCAACAAATTGGCGAACTGGCAGGTTTTTTCGTGAAGCTCGCGGTAAGTTATTTTTCGATTTTTCTCACTCGGATCATTCCCTTCCCAAATAATCGCCACCTTGTCACCAAACTGCGCCAAATGCCGATCCAAACAGTTGTAAGCAATGTTAGTTTTGCCATTTTTAAACCACTCAATCTGCGCTTTTTTCAAATCGCAATTCGCCACTTCCGACCACTGCTCAAACCAAAAATATTCGCCAGCAATCC
>JACCEB010539861.1_pt1 | contig 12444 bp, 10 predicted proteins | sample 7454761 | NCBI WGS metagenome assembly JACCEB01 (sample SAMN15323454, study PRJNA562643) | freshwater metagenome | isolation source: river surface water | place: USA:Blue River Watershed | collected 2017-08-18 | reverse complement strand
GGCATCCATAAAAATAACCGCATCACCTTTTGAGTGATCAAGACCGGCAGTCATCGCGATTTCATGGCCAAAATTGCGCGCAAAATTCACGACTCGAACATTTTTATTTTTTGTCGCCAAATTGCACAAAATTGCCAAGCTACTATCAGCGCTGCCATCATTCACAAAGATCAATTCATAATTGATTTGTGGGCATTTTTTAAGGTTTGCAGTTAGCTCGTCAAAAAGACGGATTAGGTTTCCTTCTTCGTTATAAACTGAAATTACGATGCTAACTAGCTTCTTGTTATTAATCATGAAAATGGCCTTGGTTTGATTTTGCTTTTTGGATAATTTTTTAAACCAAACTTAATTTAGAAACTAATAAATACATTAACGATGAAACTTCCTTTCTGGCCCAATCCGCAGGGATATCGCGATATTAAATTTGGCTTGAATAGATGTTACGAATTGTTGGAGCGATTAGGTAATCCTCACTTAAAATTAGCGCCAACTATTCACATTGCTGGCACCAACGGCAAAGGTTCAACCTTAGCTTTTTTGAAGGCGATTTTTACCGAGGCTGGTTTGCGTGTTCATTCTTATACTTCGCCGCATTTAGTTAATTTTAATGAACGAATAAATTTGGCTGGAGTTGATATTTCCGATGATTTTTTAAACGAAATTTTGGCCGAATGTAAAACCGCTGCCGAGCTTGATTCGCCAATAGCGGTAACTTTTTTTGAAGGGACAACAATTGCGGCGTTTTTGGCTTTTTCTCGAATCGAAGCTGATGTTGTTTTGCTTGAAACTGGAATGGGCGGCAGGCTTGATGCGACCAATGTTTTGCCGGAAGTTTTATGCTCAATAATTACTCCGATTTCCTTCGATCACGAAGAGTTTCTTGGAAATACGCTGACAAAAATTGCCGCCGAAAAAGCCGGAATCATTAAAAAAAACTGTCCGATTGTTATTTCGAAACAGAATCCGGAGGCGCTTGAAGTCATTAAAAATAAGGCTGCAGAGCTTAATTCGGCGATTTTTTTAACCGATGAGTTTGAAGATAAATTCGATCAATTTGACTTAAGCAATCTTTCGCTTGCCGGTTCTTATCAAAAGCAAAATGCGGCGGCTGCAGTTACGGCGATAAAGGCGCAAAGGATTTTTAAAATTAGCGATGACGAGATTAATCGTGGTTTGGGCAAAGCCTTTTGGCCAGCTCGTTTGCAAAAAATTACTCAAAAAAAACTGCCAAATAATTGCGAGCTTTATCTTGACGGAAGTCATAATCCACAAGGAGCCGAGACGATTTTAGATTTCTTGGAATCTAAAAAATTGGCCAAGGTTTTTGTAATTTTTTCGATGCTTAAAGACAAAAATTGCGACCAATTTCTTAAAATAATTTCTCGAAAAATTGATCATTTGATTGCTCTCGAAATTCCGGACGAGCCTAAATCTAGAAGCGTTGAGGAGATTTTGAAAATTGCCCACAATCATCAAATTAAGTCGTCGGCAGCAGAAAATTTTGATGACGCTTTGATGAAGATAAAATGTGAAGAACCGCACCTAATCTTGATTTGTGGCTCGCTTTATTTGGCGGGAAAATTTCTCGAAACTCTGAATTAGCTATTCGCAGATTTCTCTCATTCTGGCGTAAGCTCTAGTTATTCCTTTGAGCGAATATTCGTCGATGCCAAAAGTTCCAACCGATGAATCGCTTCTAACTTTGGCGCTAATGCTGTTAATTAAGGTGTTGATGATGGCGACGTCGCCTTGTCTTGTTTCGCTCCAAGCGGTGTCGTCTTTGGTTCTTAAACTAAATTGTTTGTTGTCGATCATCAAAAATATTTTGCTGTTGAGCTTGTATTCGTATCCGCCGAATACACTCACTTCTTCGCTACGATCTTTTTGGTAGCGAGTAATCATGATGTAAGGCTGTTGTCGTGAATTGTGATCGCTCTCAGTTTTGATTGGGCGAGCAACGATATAGCAGGTTTTGAAATCAAGTTCGTCTTGCTGAAGTTCGTAGACAGTCCAGTTATAAAATGAGCTGTCGATTACCTGAGCCGAGGCGTTTTGGAGTAAAAAAAATGTCAGCAGAAAAATTATCAATCTCATCCTAAGAGAGTCGCGAAAATGAATGATTAAGCACGGTAACTAAACCTTCTTTTGCTTCTGAATTTGCAAAAGATTCAAGATTTTTGATTGCGGCTTGATGATGCGAAAAAGCAAGGTTTTTGGCCATTTCAAGGCCGTCATATTTCTTAAATAAGTCGAGAATTTTTCTGAAATCTGCGGGATCTTTTTCGTTGCCCATGAAGTTTTTTGAAAAAAGTTCACCAATTATTCTTCTCTCGTCTTTATTGGCTTTGCCGAAGGTTAGAATGATGGGCAAGGTGACTTTTCCTTCAAAAAAATCGTCGCCGACATCTTTGCCTAAAATTTTGCTGTCGGCTGAATAATCCAAGATGTCGTCAACTATTTGAAAAACTGTTCCCAGATTTTTTCCAAATTCGCGCATATTGGCAATTTCTTGCTCGGAGCGATTATTTATCAAAGCTCCGCATTCGCAGGCTGCAGAAAATAAAACCGCAGTTTTGCCGAAAATTATTTCGAGATATTTTTCTTGCGAGAGCTCGACATCATTCGAGTTTTGTAGCTGCATAACTTCGCCATCGGCCATAGTTGAAGACGCTTGAGCAAGCAAATCGAGAATTCGCAAATTTTGGCTTTGAACCATCAACTGAAACGAAATCGAAAAAAGATAATCACCGACCAAAATGCTCGCTTTATTGTCCCAAAGGGCGTTAGCGGTTTTTTTACCTCTTCTAACCTGACTGTTATCAACAACATCGTCATGTAAAAGAGTTGCCGAATGGATTAATTCAACGGCGGCGGCAAGTTCATGACCAGATTTTTGACCGCATGCCTGGGCAGCTAGGAGAAGCAAAATTGGCCTAATTCTTTTGCCGCCAGAATTAACTAAATGTTGAGAAATTTCTTGGATAAGTGGCGACTTTCCTTGGGCGAATTTGAGAATTATTGAGTCAATAATTCTTAAGTCTGGTTCAAGTTTTTTGATGATATTTTGAAAATCTTGCATCGATTAATTGTAGTTGTGATGAAGCATCAAAATCTTGTTTTTGCACTGAGCTATTGCTGCCGAAGCTTCGTTTAGAGCTGCTCTAACCGAGTCTGAAATTCGATCGGAGCTTCCTTGTCGGACATATTCAATGAAAAGATTTGCTAATTTGTCGGCGATATCTTCCAGCTTTTCGACAACTTCTTCGATAATGTTGAATTGCTTTTCTGACACTTGGTGCAAGCTATTTTCAGCCAATTTTATAAGGCGGTCGGCAAAAGCGTAATATTCAATTATTTCGTTATAGAGTCGCTCTTGATGAATTGTTGCCACGTCTAAGCAAAGTTAAGTTTTTGGAAGGCGGCGGAAGCTATTTTTGATCGACTAAAAGTCTACTACCAAAAATCGCTGTTCCAAGACGGATATGAGTCGCGCCCATTGCAATTGCTTCCGAAAAATCACTACTCATTCCCATCGATAAATTTTGGATATTGTTTCGAGCGGCAATTTTTGCCAATAAAGCAAAATATGGCGAAGCCAATTCATCAGATGGAGGAATGCACATCAAGCCGGTCAGATTAAGCCCTAAATCGTTTCGGCAGTAATCAATCAAATCGTCAGTTTCGCTTGGTAAAACTCCTGATTTCTGAGCTTCTTCGCCAATGTTAACCTGAATGAAGATTTCCGGATTTTTATTTTGTTTATCAGATTCTTTTTTGATAAATGAGGCCAGTTTTTTGCTATCAACAGTTTGGATGCAGTCAAATAGAGCAACAGCTTCGGCCGTTTTATTGCTTTGAAGGTGGCCGATAAAATGAAGTTTAATTTCGGGAAATTTTTCTTTAATTTTTGGCCATTTTTCAGCCGCTTCTTTGAGGTAATTTTCTCCAAAAACTTGGCATCCACAATCGATCGCTTGCAAAATTTCTTCGCTGCCGAATGTTTTGGAAACCGCTATTAGCCTGATTTTGTCAAAGTTTCGATTATAAGTTTTGCAGGCTTGTCTAATTTTCTCGTTAAGAAGAATTAAATTTCTTTCGATCATGTTTCAGTCAGTTTTTTTTACGGATCGTCATCAAGTTTCAGACCTTAAAAAGATAATTGAAAATCTGCCAAAAAATTCTGCGGTTATTTTTAGGGAATATGATTTGAGAATTTGCGAGCGAGAAAAAATGGCCTTGAAGTTGCTCGATATTGCTCGTCTAAATCGAATAAAATTTTTCGTTGGTAAAGATTTTCATTTGGCCAAAAAAATTAGTGCTGATGGCGTTCATTTTTCAGATTTCGACCAAATTCCTTTTGGCTTAATCAAAAATTCTAATCTCAAACTTAGCTACGTCTGTCATAGCTTTAGGTCGTTTTTAAAAGCTCAGAAAATTAGGCCGAATATGGTTTTTATTTCGCCGATATTTCCGACCAAGACTCATCAAAAAACAATTTTCGGAACAAGGTCATTGGGTATAAAATTTTTGGCAAAAATTATTGCTAAAAACCCAAATAACTTGGCAATTTACGCTTTAGGCGGCGTTAATTCGCAAAATATTTTGTCGTTAAAGAAGCTTGGCTTGTCAGGATTTGGCGCAATTAATCATTTTAATAAAAACATATGAAAATCACTCCGGTAATTCTTTCGGGCGGCTCAGGAACTAGATTGTGGCCAGTTTCTCGCGAATTGAATCCAAAACAATTTCTCGATTTTTTTGGTCAAACTTCACTTTTTCAGAAAACTATTTTGCGCGTTAAATCGGATTCGTTTTGTAAGCCAATTGTGGTTTGCAACAACGAACATCGTTTCACGGTTGCCGAAGAGTTGAGGAAAATCTCGGTCGAACCAAATTCGATTATTTTGGAGCCGTGCGGCCGAAATACTGCGCCAGCAATTGCAATGGCTGCGCTTGCGTTAATTACTTCCGACAAAGCCAATGATGTGATTTTGGTGATGCCATCCGATCATGTTATTCGCCAAGAAGAAAAATTTATTGAGCATGTTAAGAATTCTTATCAAGCGGCAGTTGATGGCTACTTAATAACCTTTGGAATCACGCCAGATAAGGCTGAAACTGGATATGGTTACATCAAAAAATCATCAAAAATTGAGAATTTTTCTGAAGTTTTTGCGGTCGAAAAATTTATTGAAAAACCCGATTCAGAAACTGCGCAAAAATTTCTTGCCGACGGAAATTACCTTTGGAACAGCGGCATATTTATGTTCCGCGCATCTTCTTATCTCGAAGCTTTGCAAAAATATCATAACGACATTTTCATTTCCTGCATCAATGCCCACAACAAAGCGCGCCAAGATTTGGATTTTACGCGTGTCGGAGTTGATGATTTTGAAGCCTGCAAAAATATTTCGATCGATTATGCGGTAATGGAAAAGGCGCAAAAAGTTGCTGTTGTTCCAGTAAGTATTGGTTGGTCTGATGTTGGTTCGTGGCAGGCGGTTGCTGAGTTGTCATCGGTTGATGAAAACGGCAATAGTTTGCTTGGCGATTCTTTTGCTCTCAAAACCAAAAATTCCTACATCAACTCACGCCATGGCATTGTCGCGGCAATCGGCGTTGAGAATTTGGTGATTGTTTCACTCAAAGATGTCGTTTTGGTTTTAAACAAGGATAACGCGCAAGATGTCAAAAAAATGTTCGAAACTCTCAAGCAGTTGAAGCGCGAAGAATGTATTAATGACCCGAAAGTTCAGCGTCCTTGGGGTAGTTTTGAAGTTATCGATATTTCTGATCGTTTCAAAGTTAAGCGAATCACCGTTAAGCCAGGTGCGTCGCTTTCGCTGCAAATGCATAATCACCGCGCTGAGCATTGGATTGTTGTGCGAGGAACGGCCAATGTGACATGCGACAAAGATGAATTTATTCTGACCGAAGATAAATCGACCTACATTCCAATTGGCAAAAAACATCGCCTTGAAAACAAAGGAAAAATTCCGCTTGAGTTGATCGAAGTTCAGACCGGCGAATATTTGGGCGAAGATGATATTGTTCGCTTCAGCGATATTTATGGACGTTAAAAAAATTGTTTTTGGCCTCGGATCAAATCTTGGCCAAAAAGAAGTTAATCTTGACTTAGCCTGCGAAGAATTGGCTTCGTTACTGAAATTATCCTCGATTAAGCGATCAAAGATTTTCAAAAATCCCGCTATGTTGCTGCCAGATTCGCCGCCGGAATGGAATCTTGAGTTCTTCAATATTGCGGTTTCAGCCGACATTGATTGCGTTGTTTTTTCGCCGCTAAAAATTCTCGAAGTGATTAAAAATATCGAAAAAAAGCTCGGTCGTGCGGATCGTCCGCGTTGGTCGCCGCGCGAAATTGACATCGATATTTTAGCTCTCGGTTTAGATGAGGTGAGATTTGATCAAAGTCTGATAATTCCGCATCAAGGGCTTTTTGAGCGCGATTTTTTCTTGGAAACTTTCAAAGAAATTGAGCCGGATTTTTTAGAAAATCTGCGAGCTCGACAGTTTTTAAAGCGGTAAAATCGGCAATCGTTTTAACCACCGAGTGTTTTTCTTTCTCTCTTTCATTTACTACGATTGCGCCAATTTCAATTTTTGCTGCTTTTAAAACTTCGGTTGCAGTCAATGTATGACTGATTGCGCCAAGATAATTTCCGCTAACCAAAATCACTGGAATTGCCAAATCTTTGGCTAAATCAAGAAAAGTTTTGTTATTGGTGATTGGTGTCATCACGCCGCCAGCAGCTTCGATCAATAAATGTTTCGACCGGTTTGAAGCAATTTTTTGCTGGCAGAATTTTTTAACTTTTTCGTAGTCAATTTCTTCTTTTATAAAGTGCGGCGAGCAAGGCTCTTCAAAGCGCCAAGGTGAAATTTCGTTGAGATTTTGCTGGTTTAATTCTTTACCAATCGCGCGTAAAATTCTCGCCGGATCGCTATTTTGGTCATCATCATTTAAGCCAGTGCAAACAGGTTTAATCGCCAAAAAATCCGTTGATTTTTTGCATAAATTTTCGACCAAAAAACTCTTACCAATATCGGTGCCGATCCCGAGAACTAAATAAGCGCTCATTCGAACAAGTTTTGAATTGTTGATGGAACGAAGGCGGTGACTTTGTTAGTGCTGAAAGTTCCTTCTTTGTCGTTTGGTTTTTTTTCGTAGTTGTAGCTTATTCCAAATAATCCGCCGCCTTCGCCGCCAGTTAATATTCCGCTGATTACGCCGCCAACGACAGGAATTTTGCCGATGCCAAAAAGGCTATTCACGATGTATCCGGGAATAATCATGCCTTTGAGTCGAATATCGTTATTTTCCAGATTGATTTGGCCTTTGGCGGTGATGCCGATTTTGAAGTTGTTGGCAACCATCGATCTCAAATCAAGAACCGAATCTTTAATTTGAAACTCAACTTTTACCGAGTCGAAAGTGGTTTTTTCGCTAGAGAAAATTTTATCGCGAACCTGCGAAAATAGGGTGTTTTTGTTTAGTTTTTTTACCGACTCATTTTCAAAAATAGTAATATCGTCATCAATTATCAGGCTTCCTTTGAAGACCGGTTTTTTATCGGCGGCATAATGTTCAATCTGAATTTTTGCGTCTCCGCCAGCAAGTAAGTTTGATATTCCTAGGCCTTCGGCGATGTAGCCCAGATCGCTAATTTGGCCATTTATTGAGTAGTTTTCTGAGGCTTTATCAATTTTAAAATTTAGCGAATCTTTCTTGTCGTAATTAGCCTTGAGAAGCCCGCGAGTGCACAATCCATTATTGCATTGCAGCGATAAATAAAAATTACGCAAAAACCTCTTATTCAGCAAATCAGCTTTTGCTGCCGAAATAAGAATATTAAGGTTTGAAGATGTTTTTTTGTTTGACGGTTTTTGGTTAATGAACGAACTGATATCGATGTGATTTCCACTTAAAAAAACTTTTTCCAATTCGGGCGATGAATGATAAGTAAGCGAGTAATTATTTTTGTTAAAATTGACATTTTTCAGTGATGCCGAAGTAAGCGCGAAAGGAGTTGTGGTAAAGCTTAAGCTGCCTTTGAAACTCTCCTTTTCTTTGCCGGCTTCTTCTTTGGTCAGTAGAATATTTTTGATGTCGATTTCGCGCGGATTTTTAATCAATACATTCAAGCTTAACTGCGAATTTATTCCGGATTTTTTTGAAATACTCAGTGGCTGTATATTCAAGTCGGCCTTGGTCAAATCTAGTTTTGTAGAAAAATCTTGAGTGCCTTCATCTTTTTTGCTGCTGATTTCAACCTCACCTTTGAGGTAATCGTTATTTAAATCTGATATTGATGAATTTACCGCGATAAAGCTGTTTTTAAGCGTTATCTCATTTGTTAGTGAAAGTTTGATTTGAAAGTCACTTTTCGATTTGCCGTTTAAATATTGACTAACTCCAGTCATGAAATCGGCGTTATTGTTGGCGTGCTGAAGTCCATTTGCCGCGTCTCCCTCGGCCTTTCCGCTAATTTTAAGAGTAACATTTTTTGCCTCAAAATTATCGATCGACACCAAACCTTCGGTAATTTTGCTTTGCAAAACTTCACCGCTTTTGATCGCAATTTTCATATCTTTCATGGTGAATTTTGCGTCGGCGGCAATGTTTTTAATTTCTGGGAAATCGTTGCTATATTTGAGTGTGGCGCCAGTAAAACCAACTTCAGCCGCAATATTTTCTAAGTTGAATTCGTTATTTTTTTCCGAGAGTGAAAAACGCGCTGAGGCATTGTTAATTAAGCCTTCTTTGATGCTCGTTGAAACCCAATCCCTAATTCCATTATCGCTTAAAGTTATCGGCCAAAATTTTGCCAAATGATTGGTCGGCACATCTTTTAATTTAATGTCGAAATCGAGCTGATTATTGCTCTCTTTTGGCGAAATAAGCAGCGACATATTTAGGCGCGGCTTTATATTTGGCGCGGCTTTGTCAATAAAAAAGGTTTCGATTTTTTCGAGATTAAGAATTTTTTGTAAGTGATCGTAATTTCCACTTACTGAAAAGTTTTCGAACTCCATTTTTTGTTCAAAAAAATCTAAAAATGAAAAGTCGCCAGATTTTGCAAAAACCTTAAATTTTACATTGCTGAGACCTTCTTCGTTTACCAAAAAAGTTAAGTTTGCATCGGCCGAAGCATTGATTTGATTGAGAAAATCAAGCTGCCGATTGAGGTCGCCAAGAGAAGTTAAGGCCAGATTTTTTAGAGAAGTTTCGCAAAGCAGATTTTCCGAAATCGAGCAGTTAAAGCTGATATCAAGATCTGATTTTTTTTCGTCGTAACTAATCAAATTTTTCGATGAAATCGAAGGTGAGCCGTGATTTTTGCCGATCTCGATCAAAGAATTTTTGATTACAAATGTTCGATTAAAATCACCTTTGCGAATGGTCAGTTTTGCGTTCTCAATTTCTAGGGTTTCGATTCGATTTTTATTTTTCTTAATTGACTCAAAAATTGATAAAAAAACCAGTTTATCGCTATCTAAATCCGCTTTCTCGCCGCCTTGATCAATATCTCCCAAAAAAATATTTGGACTGATTATTTTAACTTTTTTCGGCTCGAAATTTAGTAAAAGTAGATCAAGTAGGCCAAACTCCATTTCGAGTTCGGGAAAGATAAAAGATTTTTTCTGCTCTGAATTTGGAATTGGATATAAAATGCTTAAGCCTTTGATTGACGCTTTCAGGCTGCCATAATTTGTAAAACTTACGTAACCGTTTTGGACGCTAACGTTATTTTCCCCAAAGCTTTCTTGAAGTTCCGATTCAATTTTTTGAGTAATGAAAATAATCGATCTAGGCTTCGCCGAAACCAAAACCGCGAAGTAGAAAATTGCGATTATGCCGATAATCGTGATTGAGGAGGCGGCGCCGATAATTAATCCAAGTTTTTTTACTCGATGTTTTTTTGGGTGTTTTTTGCGCATTTAAACTAGTCGAGTTCGTAGACTTTTTGCCAATCTTCTTGGTCTGAAAAGTCGGGCTGATCTTCTTTGTAGAGAATGAAATCTTCGATAGTCAAAACATCCATTTCAGTTCTCATGAAACATTTATAAGAATCTTGCGGGTCGTAAACGATTGGTTCGCCACGAACGTTGAAAGAAGTATTAATCAAAACGGCCGAACCGGTTTTTTCCTCAAATTTTTTGATAAGATTGTAAAAGCGTGGATTGGTTTCTTGATGAACAGTTTGAATTCTTGCCGAGTAATCAACGTGAGTAACTGCCGGAATTGTTGAGCGCGCGATATTGAGTTTTTCAATGCCGAAAAGCTTTTCTTGCTCTGGCGTCATTTCTTTGATCAGCTTCTTATTAACGGGCGCAACCATCAGCATGTAAGGCGAATCTGACTCAATCTCGAAATATTCGGAAACTTTTTCATTTAAAACCGCCGGCGCAAATGGTCTGAAGCTTTCACGATATTTGATTTTTAGATTCATTACCGACTGCATTTTTTCACTTCTTGCATCGCCGATAATACTTCTGCCACCAAGAGCCCTTGGTCCAAATTCCATTCTGCCTTGATGCCAACCAACAACTTTCTCATTTGCCAGAGCCTCGCTTACCAAATTTATTAGCTGCTCTTCGCTATCAACCCGAAGGTATTTGGCGCCAACGGAGTCGAGATAATTCTTAACTTCTTCGTTAGAAAATTTTTTGCCCAAATAGCTTCCTTTGATGCTGTCTCGACCATTTTTATAGCAGTTTCTTGGCTGATTCAGTTGGTAATAAGCGCTTTGAGCCGCTCCTAATGCGCCACCGGCATCGCCTGCCGCAGGTTGAATCCAAATATTTTCAAAGATTTTTTCACGAAGAATTTTGCCATTTCCAACGCAATTAAGGGCAACGCCGCCGGCCATAACCAAGTTTTTGCTGCCAGTTATTTTTTGAGCAGTGCGCGCCAATTTTATCATGATTTCTTCAGTTACTTCCTGAAGCGAGCGCGCCATGTCCATTTCAAACTGAGTCAATTCCGATTCTGATTTGCGTGCTTTGCGACCAAAAATACGGGCAAACTTGTCATTGGTCATGGTTAGTCCAACGGTATAGTTGAAGTAATCCATATTTAGCCTGAAGGAGCCATCTTCTTTAATATCAACCAAATGTTTTTTGATTAAATCGACGTAAACTGGCTCTCCATATGGCGCGAGACCCATAACTTTATATTCACCAGAATTGACCTTGAATCCCAAAAAATAAGTGAATGCCGAGTATAAAAGCCCAAGAGAGTGCGGAAAATGAAGTTCTTTGAGAAAGGTAATTTTATTATCAACGCCGTGAGCGATTGAAGTTGATGCCCATTCGCCAACTCCATCCATAGTTAGAATTGCGGCATCGCGAAACGGCGAGGGAAAAAAGCAGCTGGCGGCGTGAGATTGATGATGTTCGCAAAAAAGCAGCTTTGATTCAGCTTTGGCACCAAGTTCTTTGATGAGGGTATCTTTAAGAAATAATTTATGTTTGAGCCATACGGGAATTGATGTGACGAAGGATTTAAATCCTCGTGGCGCCTCGGCTAAATAAGTTTCGATTAGGCGTTCAAACTTAAGAAATGGCTTTTCGAAATAAGCGATGTGATCAACTTGATCGATTCTAATTCCGGCCTCGGAAAGAACGTAGTTTATCGCATTTCGCGGGAATGATTCGTCGTGTTTTTTGCGGGTAAAGCGCTCCTCTTGAGCGGCGGCGATAATTTCTTCATCTTTAATCAAGCACGCAGCCGAGTCGTGAAAAAATGCCGAAATTCCTAAGATATACATCCTAAAATAAAGTGTAGATAAACGGAGCGACTGCTGAGCCTTGAGCAACAACGATTAAAAGCCCCAAAAGAAGCATGATGAGGATAATCGGTAGCAACCAAAATTTTTTCCGGTCTTTTAGGAATGCCCATAGCTCCTTAATTAGTGACATATTTTTGTAATTTTTCAGATATTATTTTTGCTACGAGTTTGGATCCTTCGTTAGTGAAGTGAACCAGGTCGTAAAGATATTCTTCTCGTTGCGGGATTTCCTTTTCTAGGTCGATTAACAAAACTCCATTTTCCTTCGCAACCTGTCTAGTTATTTCTTGAAAATCGGAGTAAATTTGTCGGTAAGTTTGATTAAATTTTTCATCTTTATTGCCTCTAGAAAAATCAATCGTTTCGTCAATTCTATGTGCCTGCGTCATCAGAACTGGAGTGGCGCCAACCGCTTTAACTGAGGCAATAAATAAGTTTAGAATTTTTCTTTGCTCGAGCTTTATTTTTTCTTGGTGATTTCGATCAAAAATTTTGTCGCGGAAAGGTGATTGCGCCCATTCATTACTGAACTTTCTGTAGCTGCTTGAGCTTTTGTCGAAGCAGCCAAGATTTGATCGGCTAAGATTCTTATTCCAGTAGGTTGATTCGTAGAGCAGGGTTGAGAGGT
>JACCEB010761355.1_pt1 | contig 12447 bp, 7 predicted proteins | sample 7454761 | NCBI WGS metagenome assembly JACCEB01 (sample SAMN15323454, study PRJNA562643) | freshwater metagenome | isolation source: river surface water | place: USA:Blue River Watershed | collected 2017-08-18 | reverse complement strand
GCCATGCGGCGAGGTCGGTGATCGGCACCCAGGCGCTCACGCCGGTCCAGAGTTCGGGCGCGCGGGCGGCCATGACGAGCGACATGTGCCCGCCGCCGGAGCCCCCCACAAGGTAGATCCGTGAGGCGTCGATGCGGGCGTCGCGGCGGGCGTAGGCCACGGCGTCGAGGATGTCCTGCGAGGCGAGGTCGGACGCGCAGGCTTCCGGACGGCTGTTCGGACCGCGGAAATCCGGGGCGACGAGCACCCACCCCATCTTCCTGGCCTGATCGATCCACGGTGGGCCTTGTTCGAAGCCGCCGCTCCAGGAATGCAGGAAGACGAGCAGCGGCACGGCGGGGCCGGGCTGGTCCTTGGCCGCCGACGCCGGGCGCCAGTAGATCACCTTCTGGAGCGTCCCGTCTTTGGAGCTGGTCACGTCGACGGCCAGCTTCATGGCCGCCGCCCGGACTTCGGCGGCGGACGGCCGCTTCGCCGCGACCTTGGGTTCGACGGCGATGACGACGGAGGCCAGGAGGACGGCGAAGAGTCTCACTTCAATTCCGGGCGCAGGTGGGCCTTGATGAAATCCATGTCCGTGGCGTGGACGACGTTCGGGGCGCCGGGGTAGACGAGTTCGCAGCGGACTTGGTTCGCGTCACAATGTTCCTTGAGCTTCACGCCGAAATTAGCCGTATGGGTCGGGTCTTTCTCGTCTTTCCCGAGGTTGGGCGCTGTCGAGTAGAACAGGCCGACGGGCGGGTCGTCGCGCGTGACGAGTTCGTAGGGGGAGTATTGCTTGATCCAAGGCAGGATGCGTTCGCGTTCCGCCAGAAACACGTCGAAGGTGGACGTCTTCTTCTTGGGGTCCCAGACGATGCCGAAAGCGTGGGCGCCGTATTTGCTGTTGGGCGTCCATTCGCGCATCTGCTTGGGGTCGAGGGTGGTCTGGGCGCCGCCGACCGCGGCGCAGGTGACCCGCGTCGATTCGCGCGCGACAGGGTCTTCGCTGTTCGGGTCGGCGAGGTCGTCGTGGAACGCGATCCAGAGGCTTGTGCAGGCGCCGGCCGAGCCGCCGGCCAGGGCGATCTTGGTCTTGTCGAGATTCCACTCCTTGGCCTTGCTGCGGGTGAACTGGAGGGCGCGGGCGGAATCATGCATCGGACCTTTCACCGGCGGGACGAGGCCATCGGCGGTCGAGTCTTTGATCGTGCGGTATTCGATCGAGACGACCGAGATGCCGGCGTCGAGGGCGGGCTTGAGGAGGCTGCGCACGACCGACCGGTCGCCGCCGCTCCAGCCGCCGCCGTGGATGTAGAAGAGCAGGGGCGTGGGCTTGTCGGACTTCGCGCGCCAGAAGTAGATGCGCTGCATGCGGTGCGAGCCGTAGGATACGTTCTCGTCGGGTTCTATCGGGATAGGGTATTTACGGAACTCCGGGTCGCCGGCCTTGACGGCCGCGGGTGCGGGCGCCTTCGACGTGGTGTCGGCGGCAAGGAGGGAGGCGGCGCCAAGGATGAGGGCGACGACGGCAGCGAGCAGGGGTAGGCGCATGGAGGTAAGATGGAGGATGGATGACGAAAGATGAAGGATGAAACGGAGGCAGGATGGATGATGAATGCTTCGTTAAAGGCTTTTCTTGGGGGTGGTGGTGTCCGCTATCCTTCATCATCCATCACTCATCATTCTACTTCCCCGCCGCCGGTACTTTGCAGGACTGCCAGGCAAGGAATTTCCACTCGCCCTGCTCGAGGCGCCAGACGGCGAGGAAACTGATGGTGCTTTCGGCGGCGTTACCTTTCACGACGGCCTTCACGTCGAAGCGTCCGGCCATGAGGGCGATGCCGGGGGCGGGGAAGCTGAAGGTGCGCTCTTGGTAGGCGTATTTCGAATATTTAGCCGATCCGTCGGTCAAGGAATCGATCAGCCCCGCCTTGGTGTCGACCTGGCCGTTGGAGTGCGCGTAACGGAGTTCGGATGAGAGCACGGCTTCGAGCTGGGCGCGGGTCGGCGCGAGCATGGCGGCGATGCGGGCGTCGTCGGCCGCGGTCACGCGGGCGAGTTCGGGATGCTCGGCGGCTTGGACGGTGAGGGCGAGAAGAAGGGCGAGGAGGAGGCGGGGCATGCGGGAGTGATGACAGATGACAGATGACGGATGACGGATGGAAGATGAGTGATGGGATGAGGAGAGAGGGCAGGATGACGCACTTATCTTCCATCCTCCATCTTGTTCACTGTTTGACCGCGGTGATAATGCTGCGATCGCACGCCGTGTCCTGGTGGCGGATGTCGGCGAAGCCGGCTTCGGTGAGCAGTCCGCGCATCTCGCCGGTGCCGTAGCAACGGCCCTCGGTGACGCTCATCAGGAGCGCGGAGTAGGCGGCCACGGGGGCGGGGCCGGTCTTGGTGTCGTTCAGGTGGGCGTCGTGGATGATGAGCAATCCGCCTTTGGGCAGGGCTTTGGCCGAAGCGGCGAGCAGGAAACGGACTTTGTCCGTATCCCAGTCGTGCAGGACGTTGGAGAACAGGTGGACGTCGTAGCCGGAGGGCAGGGGGTCCTTGAACATGTCGCCTGCCTGGACGTCGACGCGGTCCTGGAAGCCGCGCTTGGCGATCATCTTGCGGGTGATGCCGTCGACCGGCACGCGCTCGAAGACCGAGGCGGTGAGCTTAGGGTGGTTGGCGACCAGGGCGCAGGCGTAGATGCCGGAGCCGCCCGCGATGTCGAGCAAGCGGGTGCGCGCGCCGACCGGGGAGGCCTTGGCCATGGCCGGACCGAGCGTGAAGCCGCGGGAGTCCATGGCGGCTGTGAAACTGGTGGCGAACTCATCGGTCAGCATCGCCTCGCTCCAGGGTTTCTCGTCCTTGTAGCTGCCCCAGTTGGCAGGCTTGTCCGTCCGGAGGATCACGATGAAGTCCTTCACGACCGGCCGGTCCTTGAGCGAGGCGTAGTATGGCCCGAGAAAGGTCGCCGAGGTGCTGACGAGGTGTTCGTGGCCGAGAGGTGTGACGGAATAGACGCCAGCACGGAGGGCGAGGAAGCCATTGGCGGCGAAGAGGGTCAGCATCACGTCCGTCGGCCGGCGGTGCGTGCCGAGGTCGTGGCAGACCGTGGCGAGGTCGGAGGGCTTGGCGGCGAGCTTCGTGAAGAGATCGAATTCCGTAATCGCGGCGGCGATGAGGTCGACCGCATAGAGACCGTCGCGGAAGCGATAGATCTCGAGGGGGTCATGCGCGGGCGCACGGGTGAGGTCGAGCGGGGCGGACATAGGCAAGGGCTGCACGATGACGGCCCTTGCGAGGAAAACACCTATTTTCTGAAGGTCACTTCGCCTTCTTCTTGCCGGTTTTCTTTTTGCCAGCCGGTTCCCCAGGGGCCGGGGGCTTGTCGGCGAAGTCGGGGATCGCGAAGTCGATGGCCTTGGCCTGCTTGGCGTATTCGGCTTCCAGCTTCTGTCGGAGCTCCGCGTAGGCCGGGTTGTCGGCGAGGTTCTTGATCTCATAGGGGTCGGCCTTGAGGTCGAAGACTTCGGTCCATTCGTCGTGGCCGGGGTACTTGATCAGCTTGGCTTCGGACGTGCGTACGGCGGTCGTCAACGGCGCGTTGAAGCCTTTTTCGTAGAAGTAGCAGTAGAAGAAGCTATCGCGCCAGGTGGCGTCCGCGCGGTCTTCCAGGAGCGGCTTCCAGCTGCGGCCTTGCATCGCGGCCGGCACCGGCTGGCCCGCGAGGTCGAGGAAGGTGGCGGCCGGGTCGATGTTGAGGACCATGCGGTCGTCGGTCCGGCCCGCCTTCACGGCCCGGGGGTACCGGACGAGCATCGGGATGCGCAGCGCTTCCTCGTAGGCCGTACGTTTGTCCCCGAGGTTGTGTTCGCCGAGGTAGTAGCCGTTGTCGCTCGAGAAGACGAAGACCGTCTCCTCGGCCAGCTTGAGGTCGTCGAGGACCTTCAGCAGTTTCCCGACGTTGTCATCGACGGCGTTGATGCCCCGGAACATGCCGAGATTCGTGGGGACTTCCTTCGCGTCTGTCATCTTGCCCTTGGCGCCGTTGGGGCCGGCGGGCGCATAGATCGCTGGCACGCCGTAGTTGGGGACGTTACGCGCAAGCGCGCCGTCGTAATCCTTGGCGTGGCGGGGCGGCGGGGTGAAGGGGCCGTGGCAGGTCTTGAGGCCGAGGATCATCAGGAACGGCTTGTCCTTGTTCGCCTTGATGAAATTCGCGGCGTACTCAGTCGTGACGTCGTCGACGAAGCCTTGGCTGGGGGTCTTGACCCCGTCGACCTCGATCGGGCAGTCGAAGTAGACGCCCTGGCCGGTGAAGCTGGCGGAGGTGTCAAAGCCGGGGCGTTTGCCGGATTGGTTGCCGTGGTGCCACTTGCCGAAGTAGCCGGAGACATAGCCGGCGGGACGCAGCAAGGCGGCGACGGAGGGGTTGCCCTCCGGGTGGGGTGTGTGGTTGTTCGTCACGCCGTTGACGTGCCCATATTGGCCGGTCACGAGTGAAGCACGTGAAGGCGCACAGAGTGAATTCACCACGAAGGCGTTACGGAAACGGAGTCCCTCGTGGGCGAGACGATCGAGGTTCGGGGTCTTGAGCCAAGGGAAGCGGCCTTTCTCGCCTTGCTCCCTCTGCACGACGCCCAACGCATCCCAGCGCTGGTCGTCGGTGAAGACGTAGACGAAGTTGGGCTTGCGGTCGGCGGCGTCCGCGAGCGAAGCGAAGGCGGCCAGCAGGAGCAGGGATAGTCTGTTCATGAATGATCTTATTTGGTCTTGGCTTTGCCCTTGGCGGCGGGCGCGACGGGGACCGGCGCCCAGTCATCGGTGCGGAAGGGCGAGGCGGGCAGGTCGCCGCCGTTGACGAGGTTCGTCTCAGGGAAATCGGACCAAGCGTAGCGCAAGGCGACAGGCGCGGCGACCTCTGGGCTGCTCACGACGACCTTGGCGCCGTCGATCTTCGCGCCGGCCGGCTTCCACTGCTTGTCGGCGCCGGCGAGCTGGAACCCTTTCAAAGCCCCGCCGTCACGGGTCTTCAGGCCGTCGGCGTGGGCGAAGCTGACGACGACCTCGGCGCCCTTGATCTCGTGTCCCGAGGGCAGGGGGCCGCACGTCGCTGCGACCTTCCGGCCGTAGACCGTGCCGAGCGCCCAGAGGGAGAGCCGTCGTCCGACTTCCTGCTTGTTCTTCGGATGAATGTCCTTGGCCTCGCCGATGTCGATCGCCACGGCCATGCCGGTCTTGGGCAGGGCGAGCGTCTTGAGCATCGCTTCACGCATGAGCGGCCAGCCTTCGCCCGGCCGCGTGTAGTTGGGCAGCTGCACCCAGGCGAAGGGCAGTTCTTCGCCCCAGCGGGCGCGCCAATCGGTGACGAGCGCGGATAGCTGGTGGAAGTACAGCGGAGCCCGGACGTCGGCCGCATTCGCCTCGCCCTGATACCAGAGCATTCCCTTGAGCGTGTAAGGTGCGAGCGGGGCCACCTTGCCGTTGAAGAGCTGGCCGGAACTGCGCGTACTGGAGCTGATCTTCTTGGCCTTACGCGCTGTCTTGGACTGCGCGCCGCTGCCGGCGGCGGCCTTTTCCAAGGCGGCGTAATGTGCCTTCTGCAGCTCGAGTCCGCGGCGAAGTTCCGCGTCGGCGGCCTGGGTTTCGGTCGCGATCCAGGCTTCGATGGGCGTGCCGCCGACGGACGTGTTGATCAGCCCGACGGGGACGCCGGTTTCGCGGTGGATCTCGCGGCCGAAGAAGTAAAGGGTGGCGCTGAAGCCGCCGACGGTGTCCGCCGAGCAGGCGAGCCAGCCGCCTTTGGCTTGGGACTGCGCGGTCTCGGCGCCGCCGGACTCTTCCTTGAAGTGGCGGAGCAAGGGTAAGTTAGCCGCGGCCTGCTCCTTCGCGAAATCCTTCGCGCGGTTGACCGTCATCGCCATGTTCGACTGACCGGAGCCGAGCCAGACGTCGCCGACGAGCACGTCGGAGATCGTGGTCTTGCGGCCGTCCTTGCCCGAGACGACGAGTACGCGGCCCTCCGCGCTGGCGGAGAGGGCGTCCAGCCGGAGCGACCATCTGCCGGCGTCATCCGCCTGGGCGGTCTTCTTCTGGCCGGCGAATTCCACGGCGATCTCTTCGCCGACATCAGCCCAACCCCACACCGCGACGGGCTTCTCGCGTTGCAGGACCATGTGGTCGGAGAAAAGCGCCGGTAGCCTCAGGTCGGCGGCGAGGGTCTGGCCGGAGATCAGGCAGAGCAGGCCCAGAAGGGAGGAGCGCAGGGGGTGCATGCCTATCTAACAGCCGGACCGGACCGGAGTTGCGACAAACCGTCTCCTTTCGTCACTTCAGGGTCTGGATATAAAGGACGATCGAGTCGATCTGGGCGTCGGTCAGGACGCCTGCGAAGCTGGGCATGGCGAATTCGGACTTCACGTAGGAGGCGTGCTTCTTGGCGTTGGGCTCCAGGATGGATTCGCGCAGGTAGGCCCTATCGGCCGTCGCGGTGGCTTTCCGGCCTTTATCGGTGACGATGTCCCGCTTCGAGCCGTAGAGGCCGTTCCACTTGGGTCCCACGTTGCTCATGGCGGTATCCGTGACGGAGTGGCAGGCGACGCAGCCGAACATCGTGGCGAGGCGCTGCCCCTCCTTGGCGGAAACGACTTCGGCCTTCTTCGCGGCCGCGGCGCGCGGGGTCAGGTCCACGTCGACCGGGCCGAAGCCCTCGGCGGCCGGATCGAACTTCGTGAGCTCGTAGGGCGTCGTGTAGGCGTTCTGGCGCATCTCGGCGCCGGCGGCGGAGGCCAGGTCCCAGCCGAGGCGCAGCTGTTCGACGGGCTTGAGTCCGGGAACGCCGACGAAGACGCTCTTGCCGTCTTGGCTGAGGTAGGCGCTGCTCGCGGTTAGCCAGTCGTTGCCGGTCTTGCCGTCGGCCTTGTATTGCGCGGAGCCGTAGGTATGGGCCCGCTGGTAATGCCAGGTGGCGAACGAGTAGTTGTCCGGATTAGTCGCCTTGGCCGGGTCGAGGGCGACGTCGAAGCGGAGCAGGATGCCGCGGTCGGTCACGGCGATCTCGCGCGGGGTCAGGGAAGGGGCGCCGGTGTAGCGGACGCGCTCGAGGCCGGTGAGCGTCGTGAGCACGTTGCCCCAGCCGGCGATCTGGAAGCCGGCGACGTAGAGCTGGCCGTCGGCGGGGTTCACCGAACCGTTGAGGGGAGGGGTGGCGAAGCCGCTGACGACGCTGACGACGCTCGCCTGGGGCCGGGAACCGCGATGGTTCCAGAGGACACGGAGCAGGTCGGGCTTGTTGAAGCAGATCTGGACCAGCTCATCGTTGAGAGGCCCCATCTGGGCGTCCGTGAGCCAGACCTGAGAAAGCGCGGAAGCGTTCACCGCGTGGGGAATCCAGGTCAGCGGATCGGCGATCGGGGCGGGGTATTGGGCCTTCGGCAGCTTGTCGCTCAGGAAGCCGTAGAACTGGGCGTCCTTGATGATGTGCAGCGGCGTGCTGGGGACGTAATGCCCTTGCTGGTCGCTGGAGATCACGAGTCCCGTGCGGGGATGCACGGAGAGGTTCGGCTGGCGCAGGCCGTAGCCGAGGACGGTGGCGGACTTGCCGTCGGCGGAGATGCGTAGCACGCTGCCGTTGTGCTTGCCGATGGTGGTCGCTTCCTGGCCGCCCTTGGCGATGACGAATTCCCCCTTGGGTCCCAGTCGCAGGGTGCTGGGGAATTCGCGCATGTCGGCCGTCTGCGCGAAGGCGTTTGAGAAAAGTTCATGCACGTCGGCCTCGCCGTCGCCATCGAGGTCACGGAGGCGCCAGACACCGTTGCGGTCGAAGACGAAGATCTCGTCGTCGCGGAGCGCGCAGGTCATCGGCTCGTGCAGGCCGGAGGCGAAGCGGCGCCAGTTCACCTCAACGGAGCCGGGCTTGAGTCCCCGGGCCAGCCAGACGTCGCCATCGAGGGTCACCACCACCGCCGTCCCGTCCTTGCGGAACTGGATGTCGCCGGCGCGCACGGCCCGTTTCCAAGGATTCTCGACCGGCAGCGCGACATGGTCGACGACATAGGCGTCCTTCGCGGGGCTGAGCTCGACCTTGGTCTTCACCTCCGTGCCCCAGCGGGGCGACGAAGGGCCGGAGGGGATGGCGATGGCCGCGATGGCTGGAGCGTCGTGTTCGTCGCAGAGCGTCACGCAGAGCTCGGCCGGCGAAGCGTTGGCCGGTACCTTCACCGCGTGGAAGTCTTCGTCGGAGGCGAGTTCGGCGGGCCCGGTCACGGTCACGCCGGTCTCGAGTTCCTGAGACGGTCCTTGGCGACGGGTGCCGACGACCAGCAGGAGGTCTTTGGCGTGAGGAGAGAGGGAGAGGTGGCGCTCGACGACGATGAGGCCATCGCGCTCGGAGACCTTCCATAGTTCGCGTACGGTGGCGTCGGCGACGCGGTAGTTGAGCACGACGTCCTGGCCGACGAGTTCGACCGATCGGAAGCGACCAAGCGAGACCGGGAGCGGGCCGCGGCCGACTTCTTCGGGTGAAGGCGCCGGCGAGCGCGGGTCGGCCAGGTCGACAGCTACGCCGAACTGCCAGCCGGGAATGATCGCGTGGCCGAGCCAGAGCTTGCCTTCTGGTTGCGGGGCCGGGAACTGGCCGCCGAGGGTCTTGCGGCCGGGGTCGTGATAGGAGCCAGGAGCGAGGGCCTTGTCGCTCACCCCTTTGCCGCGCCAGACGGCGGCGACGCGGAGCAGGTCCGTGTCGAAGCATGCCCAAACATCGTGGGGCAGCTTGATGATCAAGCCGCGTGGGGTGAGGTTGTTCTTGCCGGCGCCTTCCCGGCGGGCGTCGAGGATCGAAGAGAAGAACGGGAAGTCGCCTTCGACCCAAGGACCCCATGGTTGGGGGGCGTAGGTCTTGGTCTTACGGCCTTCCCGCGTCGCGGCATTCTTCGCAGGCTCCGCCGCGAGGCAGGTAAGCGCTCCGCAAAGCAGGGCAAGGAAAAGACTGTCTGGACGCATGGATGGGGGTAGCAGGGGCTGCGGGGCGGGTTTCGGTGATTATCCGGAGGCAATGTCAATTATCCATCCTCCATCGTCTACCCTTAATCTCTCGTCACAGTCCTTGAAGCCAGCGGAGAAAACTGCCCTCTTCCGAGGCCAGGATCGAGAGAAGATCGCTGCGTTCATCGGTCCAATACATGATGCGCGCCGGGAATTCGACGGTCTCCTTGGTCGCGTCCCTCAGGAGGGGCTGCTGAAGCAGCACCTGGTTGCGGGTCATGATGATCCAGTCGGAACCGTAGAAGCCGGCGTCTTCGTAGGCCGTGTCGTTGTCGTCGATCGTGATGGCGGGGTAGCCGACCTTGTCGGCGATCCGATAGACCACCGGATGGAGGTCGAGGTAGCGGTTCGAGACGTGGACGGCGATGGCGCCGTCGGGCTTCAGGTGGCGCTGGTAGTGGTCGAAGGCCTCGAGGGTCAGCAGGTGCACCGGGATGGCATCGCTGCTGAAGGCGTCGAGGACGATGACGTCGTACTGCTGGTCCGTTTCGCGCTCCATCGACAGGCGGGCGTCCCCCATCACGAGTTCCGTCTTCGCCTTCGAGTCCTTGAGGTAGGTGAAGGTGCTCGTCGCGAGCCGGGCCACGTCATCGTTGATCTCGTAGAAGCGGAAGGTGTCGCCGGGGTTACCCCATGCGGCCAGCGTGCCGCAACCTAAGCCGATGGCGCCGACCTTTCGTCCGCCGCCCGGCTTGTGCGCGCGGAGGAGCCGACCGATGCCGCTGGTCGATGTGTAGTAGCTGCTGGGGAAGGTGCGTTTTTCCGGATCGACGTATTGGAGGCCGTGGATCGTGGCGCCATGCTGGAGGGTCAGGTGGTGAAGTTCGGCGCTATCCGTATCGTTATCGTTGACCTTGAGGACGCCGTAGAAGCCGCGGGTGGTCGAGAGCGAGCCGCGCAGCGAAGTCGTCGCGACGTCGGCGAGGCCGAAGCCCATCGCGGCCAAGGCGACGAACGGGACCGCCCAGGCCAAGCGGGCCCGACCTTGGCGGAACGGAAGGGATGGGTCCTGGCGGAGCACGATGATCACCAGCGCCGCGGCGAGGAAGAGCGCCAGGTGGAGTTCGAAGTAATCGGGGAAGACGAACGGCGCGACCAAGGCGACGAAGAGTCCGCCGACGGCGCCGCCGGCGGAGATCGAAAGGTAGTAGCCCGTGAGGCGGCCGGCGCCGGGACGCTGGCGGTAGACCTCGCCGTGGCAGACCATGCAGGCCACGAAGAGCGTGCCGAGGTAGAGCGTCGCGAGCGGGGTGATGTCGGGGTGCGATTCGGCCTGGTAGAGGTTCTGGAGCACCAATCCGAGCAGGACGGCGAGGAGCGGGAGCCAGAAGCCGCGGTGATACCAGCGCGGGCTGTCGAAGCTGACGATGAAGGACAGCAGGTAAAGGCCGAGCGGCAGCACCCAGAGGAAGGGCACCACGGCGATGTCCTGGCAGAGCTTGTTGGTGATCGCCAGAAGCAGCATCACGCCGCAGGCGGGCAGGGCGAACCAGAGGAACTGGCGAGACAAAGTGGGCGCCGGCTCATCATCAGCGGCCGTTGACTTGGCCGCGTCGGCCCCCTCGCTATGCCAGACCTTATAGCCACACCAGCCGGCCAGTCCGGCGTAGAGGGCGAGCCCGATTGACCACCATGCGGCCTGGGCTTGGCGGGAGAGCTGGGGTTCGAGCACGAAGGGGTAAGCCAGCAGCGCGAGGAGTGAGCCGATGTTCGAGAGCGCGTAGAGGCGGTAAGGCGAGACCCCGGGGTTCGCCTTGCTGAACCAAGCCTGCAGCAAAGGCCCTGTCGCGGACAGTACGAGGTAGGGCAGGCCAAGGCAGGCCAGGAGCAGGAGGAGGATGTGGCCGGCGGCTTGGGAGCCGTCGTCAGGTTTCCAGTGGTCTCCGGGAGTGATCGGGAGCAGCAAGACGGCGAGGGCGAGCAGGCACAGGTGCGTGATGACTTGGCGGCGCGGCGTCAGCCGGCTGATGCTGAAGTGGGCGTAGGCATAGCCGCCGAGCAGCAGCACCTGGAAGAACAGCATGCAGGTGGTCCAGACCGCCGGACCGCCGCCGAACCAAGGGAGGATGAAGCGCGCGATCAGCGGCTGGACGAGGAAGAGCAAGCAGGCTCCCCAGAAGATGGTCAGGCTGAAGGCGAGCATGGGGTGCGCAGATTTAACCCCGCGGAAGCGCGAAGGTTGGGTGAACCATGACTAGGTCGCCCCCTGGCGGGTGGCAACCCCCATCAGGCCCGCGGACGGAAGCGCAGGACGAGGGATTCGTAGCCCAGCTTACGTGCGTAGCCGTGCTCGACTTCGGTCCGTTCCTCGGCCGAGACGATTTCGAGCGAGGCGACAAGTTCGACGCATTTATGGAGCAGCGTGCGGAGCAGCAGGCGGGCGTGCGGGGCGCCGAGGCAAAGGTGTTCGCCGAAGCCGAAGGAAAGGTGGGGGTTCGGCTTGCGGTCGATCTTGAAGACGTCGGCCTCCGGGAAGACGGTCTCGTCCCGGTTGGCGGAGGCCCAGCCCAAGGAGATGCGGCCGCCGGCCGGCACGGTCTCGCCGTGGACCGATGTCGTGACGGGGCAGACGCGGCCGATGTGCGTCAGCGGCATGAAGAACCGGAAGAATTCTTCGCTCGCCAAGGTGATGCGTTTAGGGTCTTCGCGGAGGTAGGCGAGCGCCTCGGGGTTGGCCGCGAGGTGTCCGAGGGCGCAGGCGACCGTGTGGATGATCGTGTCGCGGCCGCCGGCGAAGGCGAGGTTGGCGAAGCCCATCATCTCCTCGCGGTTGAGCGGGCGGCCTTGGAAGCTCGCCTGCGTGAGCGCGCTGAAGAAGTCGGCGCCCGGCGCCCGGCTGGCCGCGTCGAACTTCTTCTGCAGATAGTTCTCGAGCTCGACGCCTTTCTTCAGGCCGCCGCGGACGCGGAAGACGTGGATCCCCCAGCCGATCCAGAGGTCGGCTTCGCGTTCGTCGGTGTTGAGGAGATAGGTGAGGGCCCGGGCCTGGAGGGGCAGGGCGAGGCCGTGCACGACCTCGACGGATTCCCGACCGAGCGCGTCGCGGACGAGGCCGTCGATGAGGCGTTCGACCTGCGCGACCATCGCGGGGTCTTTCGGGCGGTTGAAGAACGGTTCGACGATCGCACGATACTCGGAGTGTTCAGGCGGATTGGTCTCGATCGGCAGCTGGCGCATGGAGCGCGCTTCTTCCTCGGAAGGAATCGGCACGCGGAAAGGCGCGTCGGAGCTGTAGGTCTGCCAATCCCTCGCCGCCTGACGCACGTCGGCGTGGCGGAGGATCATCGGAATCGCTTCCCCTTGGAACTCGTAGCGGGCGACGGGCGCGGCTTCCCGTTTGGACTTGAAAGGGTCAGAGGGCTGGTGGCCGAAGGGGCATTTTCCGCTGAACATAAGGTTTATTTCTTCTTCGCCTTCTTCTTTTTC
>JACCEB010194620.1_pt1 | contig 12448 bp, 10 predicted proteins | sample 7454761 | NCBI WGS metagenome assembly JACCEB01 (sample SAMN15323454, study PRJNA562643) | freshwater metagenome | isolation source: river surface water | place: USA:Blue River Watershed | collected 2017-08-18 | reverse complement strand
TTCATATGAGCAGTGCCAATCAGGATGGCTGTTTCTTGTTTAGCATCATACTCAATCCGCTCTGCGTAGCCCTCGGTATATTCATCCTGGGCAGTATCTCTTTTTTGTCTAAGGCTAGCTAATGAGCCCGGCTTGGCTAAGATGGTGGCGTATTGATAGCCTTCTGGATCAATTTTCACTTCAGCACTTTCACCGCGAATGATGAGCGTACCTTTGATCAAAAGAACATTTTTTTCCAAATGATAAATTTGTCGCACATCATCAAAAGTAGCTTTTTCTGATGATAGGGAAATGGGTTTGTCTTTATCAGCCTTTTCTGCATAACTAAGGCTTGAAAACATACTGATTAAAAAGAGTATGGTTGGTAAGAAATATTTCATATCAAGGCGCGCGTTTTTTTTCTGATTCAATGCGTCCCTTAACTTGACCAATCATGACCAATTTTTGATTGACATTATCAAAAATGGCTCCATCTTTAGATGACATGACTGATAAGCCTTGTTCCAAGACAACGGGCTGATTTGTTTTAACAATATCTTCGTTCATCAGTACCGTAAAGCGTGATGAGCTCATAAACATTCTGGCGCTTCCCGCTTGAGTTGCTGTAGCGGGTTGTGCTGGACGAGTGAGGGTGGCATTGCCAACCAAATCAATCACGGTTAAATCACCATCCAGAAAGCCTTTATCAGAGCGAACAGTCGTTGCTGGTTTATCAGCGTTAAAGCGTCTGGCAATTGGGAAATCAATTTCTGAAGTGGCATCGTCTTCGTAATGCGTCAGCTTGTCACCAACGACTCGATAGCGAGTAGCGCCATCGGGACCTAAAGTGGTGACAACGATTTGATCCATGATGTAGTCAGGGATATGTCTTTTAGGTTGAGCGTTATCTGAGTCTGGGTTGCTCAATTGCACCATCCAATAAGTTCCCAAAGTTAACAAGCCCATTAAAAAAATGGGTAAGAACTTAAGGAGTGGCGCTATTAATTGCATGACTACAAAGATTCATTCAGTAAGCGTTCGTAGTGTCCCTGAGCTTTCATAATCAAATCGCAGACTTCACGAACTGCGCCAGTTCCACCTGTGCGCTGAGTAACGTAGTGCACACGAGTTTTGACTTCTCATGAGCTTGGGCTGGGCACGCTGCGAAATGCACTTTGGGTAAAACAGCTAGATCTGGCCAGTCATCACCCATGGCTGCACACTCAGAAAGTTTGAAACCTGTTTGTTGCAGTAGGTTTTGGAGAGCATCCATTTTTTTACTGATGCCCATTTGCACATGTTGAATACCTAGTTCTCTAGCTCGTCCTTCCACCATGCCGGATGTTCGACCGGTGATGATGGCAACCACCACACCCGTTGACTGCAACATTTTGATGCCGTGACCATCAAGACTATCAAACACTTTTAAAGCTTCTTTGCCATCAGCGCCAACGAGTAAGCTGCCATCAGTGAGAACGCCGTCAACATCTAACACTAATAATTTAATGTTGGCTGCGCGTTCAAGAGCTTGTGGGTAGAGCGTTAAGGGATTGGTTACTAAGGTGTTAAAGCTTGATGTCATATTAAATAACCTGCGCAGCAAAAAGATCGTGTAAGTTAAGGGCGCCTTGTAGTCGACCTTGCTGATCAACCACCACCAATTGATTAATTCTGTGACGCTCCATCATTTCAACTGCTTCCGCAGCTAGCAGATCTGGTGAAATGGTGCGAGGGTTCGCTGTCATAGCATCACTTAATGAAACTTGTTGGAATTGACCATTTTTCTCAATGAGGCGACGTAAATCGCCATCTGTGAAGATACCTAAAACTTTTTCAGCATCATCAATAACGACAGTCATGCCCATGCGTTTAGCCGTGATTTCCAAAAGGGCATCAGTAATGCTGGCATTAATATTGGTTCTTGGAGCTTCGGCGCCACTTCTCATCACATCTCTGACATGAGTGAGAAGTTTTCTGCCAAGGCTGCCACCTGGATGAGATCTAGCAAAATCCTCAGGCTTAAATCCTCGAGCGTCTAACAATGCCACAGCTAAAGCATCGCCCATTGCAAGAGCTGCTGTGGTGCTAGCTGTTGGTGCAAGGTTTAAGGGGCATGCCTCTTTTTCAACGCTGACATTGATATGAGCATCAGCAAGTTCTGCCAAGGTAGATTGTGGATTGCCTGTTAAAGCAATGAGCTTGGCGCCGGTACGTTTAATAATCGGAACGATAGCTGTTAATTCGCTGGTTTCACCAGAGTTAGAGAAAGCGACAAAAACATCATGTTGCGTCACCATCCCTAAGTCGCCATGGCTGGCTTCGGCTGGATGCACAAAAAAAGCAGGTGAGCCAGTTGAGGCAAAAGTGGCTGCGACCTTGCGACCAATATGACCAGATTTACCGATTCCTGATACAACAATGCGACCTTTGCAAGCCAATAGGATTTCAATAGCATGAGCAAATATCTCGGCATTAGCAGCCGTGAGATTTTTTTGCAGTGTGAGGACTGCCTCACCTTCAATGGTTAGCGTTTCTCTTGCTAACTCAATTGCTCTTTGGCTTTGCGCAGTTGTTTGTTTTGTCATATCAAGAGTATATGTCTTTGTACTTATTTCAATAAGGGCGCTAAGTATTTGCCGGTATAGCTCTTTTTCACTTTAGCTACTTCTTCAGGAGTTCCAACCGCAATAATTTCACCGCCACCGCCACCGCCTTCTGGTCCTAGATCAATGATCCAATCAGCAGTCTTAATCACATCCAAATTGTGTTCAATAATCACAATTGTATTCCCATGCTTCTTCAGGGTATGAATCACTTTTAGAAGTAATTGAATATCATGGAAATGTAAGCCAGTCGTTGGCTCATCAAGGATGTAAAGCGTGCGTCCAGTATCTCTTTTCGATAACTCTAGCGAGAGTTTGACTCGTTGAGCCTCACCCCCCGACAAAGTGGTGGCACTTTGTCCTAATTTCACATACCCCAAGCCGACATCTAAGAGAGTTTTTAGTTTTCGTTTGACGGTGGGTACGGCATCAAAAAACTCATGGGCCTGTTCGATGGTCATTGATAGAACTTCATGAATATTCTTACCCTTGTAACGAATATCTAATGTTTCACGGTTATAGCGTTTGCCATGACAAACATCGCAAGGTACGTAAACATCGGGTAAGAAGTGCATTTCAACTTTTAAAACACCGTCGCCTTCACAAGTCTCGCAACGGCCACCTTTCACGTTGAATGAGAAGCGCCCAGCTTCATAGCCACGCTCTCTAGCTGCAGGCACACCTGCGAAGAGTTCGCGGATCGGCGTAAATAGTCCTGTGTAAGTTGCAGGGTTGGAACGAGGGGTTCTACCAATCGGCGATTGATCAACGTTAATGACTTTGTCAAAATGCTCTAAGCCATCGATTTCTTTATGTGCTGCAGGTTCTGCGCTAGATCCATAAAGATGTTGCGCAACAGCGTGGTGAAGCGTGTCATTGATCAAGGTTGATTTACCTGAACCAGATACGCCCGTCACGCAAGTGAGTAGCCCTAGCGGAATTTCGATATCAACATTTTTAAGATTGTTGCCATTGGCACCAATAATTTTTAGACTTTTTTCTCCTGGAACAACTCTGTTCTTAGGAACAGCAATGGCTTCCTTGCCAGACAAGTAAGCGCCGGTCAGGGAGTGAGGATGAGCTTCAATTTCTTTAGGTGTGCCTTGAGCAATAATTTTTCCACCATGCTCACCTGCACCAGGGCCAATATCAATGACATGATCTGATGCGCGGATCATGTCTTCGTCGTGTTCGACCACTAGAACAGAATTGCCCAAATCTCTCAAATGTTTGAGAGTGCCAATTAAGCGATCATTGTCACGTTGATGCAAACCAATCGAGGGTTCATCTAAAACATACATCACGCCTGTTAAGCCAGAACCAATTTGCGAAGCTAATCGGATCCGTTGAGCCTCGCCACCTGATAAGGTGTCAGCACTTCGATCAAGTGATAAATAGTTCAAGCCAACATCATTGAGAAAGCTCAATCTTGAGCTAATTTCAGAAATGATCTTGCCGGCAATTTCTTTTTTGGCACCTTTTAATTCTAGTGTTTGGAAATACTCTAGGGCTTTACCAAGAGGGAGATTGCTCACTTCATAAATTGCGCGGGCTTGATCACCGTCACCCACTTTGACATTTCTCGCTTCGGTTCTTAAGCGAGTTCCTTCGCAAGTAGGGCAAGGTTTGTTGTTTTGATATTTAGCTAACTCTTCTCTCACAGCAGAAGAATCGGTTTCTTTGTATCTTCTCTCTAAGTTAGCAACAATACCTTCGAAGCTGTGCTCTCGAATAATTGTTTTACCCTTTTCATTGAGATATTCAAAAGGAATATCTTGAGTGCCAGACCCATACAGAATCAGATCTTGAGCTTTCTTAGGTAAGTTCTCAAACGCATCTTCCAAATTAAATTTGGCAAATTTAGCCAAGTTTTGCAAAAGACGGAAATAGAACTGATTTCTACGATCCCATCCTTTAATGGCGCCTGAGGCTAAAGACAATTCAGGATGCGCCACAACTCTCTTTGGATCAAAGAAAGTGATATGACCTAAACCATCACAGCTAGGACAGGCTCCCATGGGGTTATTAAATGAGAATAAGCGAGGTTCTAGTTCTTGCAGTGAGTAGGAACAGATGGGGCAGGCAAACTTGCTCGAGAACAATTGTTCTTTTTCTGTATCCATTTCTACTGCGATTGCGCGACCATCTGCCAATCTTAGGGCGGTCTCAAAAGATTCCGCGAGGCGTTGTTGAATATCTGGTTTAACTTTAATTCGATCTACGACAACGTCAATCGAGTGCTTTTCATTTTTTTTGAGTTGCGGTAATTGATCGACTTCGTAAATTTTTGCAGGTGCATGTTGTGCTGTGCCGCCCCCTGATCGAATTCTGAAGCGCACAAAGCCTTGTGCTTGAAGATCTTCGAAAAGGTCAACATGTTCTCCTTTGCGTTCGCTGACAACAGGAGCAAGGATCATGAGTTTGGTGTCTTCAGGTTTTGCCATGACCAAGTCCACCATTTGAGAGACGCTTTGAGCCTCTAATGGCAGGTGGTGTTCTGGGCAGTGCGGAGTGCCGGCTCTGGCAAATAGCAAGCGCAAATAGTCATGGATTTCGGTAACGGTACCAACAGTGGAGCGTGGGTTATGGCTCGTTGCTTTTTGTTCAATAGAGATAGCAGGGGAAAGTCCTTCAATAGAGTCAACATCCGGTTTTTCCATGAGTTGCAAAAATTGTCGGGCATAAGCTGACAAAGATTCTACGTAGCGACGTTGACCTTCAGCATACAAAGTATCAAAAGCTAGGGAACTTTTACCTGAACCCGATAGTCCAGTAATTACCACCAGTTGATCTCTTGGGATGTCCAAGTTAATGCTTTTTAGATTGTGGGTGCGGGCGCCGCGAATTTTTATCGTATCCATGATTTTTCTCTGCTGAACCAGTTAATATAGCTCTTCTTTATGGAAAAATCAGAACTTCGCTCCGCTTTATCTCTTGCCGGTATTTTTGCCCTTCGGATGTTGGGGCTTTTTTTAATTTTGCCGGTCTTCTCCATGCACGCCAAAGGCTTATCTGGCGGGGATCAAGCCACTTTAGTCGGTTTGGCTTTAGGGGTTTATGGCTTTGTTCAAGCTTGTTTGCACATTCCATTAGGGATGCTGTCGGATCGTTATGGGCGCCGCCCAGTGGTTGTTTTGGGTTTAGTCCTTTTTGTCGTGGGGGCGGTGATTGCAGGTAGCCATGATGATTTGTTATGGATCACGGTGGGGCGAGCCATTCAAGGAGCTGGCGCTATTTCGGCTGCTGTAACAGCTTGGTTGGCTGATTTAACCCGCGAAGAAACCCGAACTCGGGCAATGGCAATGGTGGGCGGAAGTATTGCTCTAACTTTTGCCTTGTCTTTGGTATTGGCCTCCCCGATGCATGAGTCCATTGGTTTAAGTGGCATGTTTTACTTCATGGCAGTTTTGGGTTTGGGAGCAATCTTGATTGCTTTATGGGTCGTGCCTGAGCAAGAAAAAGAAAGTCAAACACCATTTACAGCGAAATTTTCTGAGGTTTTCTTTAATCAGGACTTATTGCGCTTAAATCTAGGCGTGCTTGTACTTCACGCTGTACAGATTGCATTGTTCTTAACTTTGCCACGTCTATTGGTTAAAGCAGATTTGGCTTTATCTGATCATTGGAAGCTTTATTTACCTGCTGTTTTGATTTCTTTTGTTTGTATGGCTCCCATCATTATGGTCAGCGAGCGTCGTAAACGAATGAAGCCAGCTTTTCTATTGGGTATTGCCAGCATGATGGTCGCTCAGTTGATGATGGCTAGTGTTGATTCTTTAACTGCTCTTGGCTTATCGGTATTGGTTTACTTCATTGGTTTTAATATTCTTGAAGCCATGCAACCTTCTTTGGTTTCTCGCTGGGCAAGTCACGCGAAGGGTACAGCGCTTGGAATCTACAACACAACACAGTCCGCAGGGTTATTTTTAGGGGGCTTGTTAGGTGGTTGGGTCTTGCAAAATTGGGGTGATAGAGCAGTCTTTTATCTGGGCGCTGTTCTGATTTTTGCCTGGCTTATAATCGCTTTGACCATGCGCGAGCTATCACAAAAGGTAGCAAATCATGAGTCAGTCAAAATTTAGTGTTTCGGTACAACAACTTTTCTTCGGGAGATAAAAATGGCATCGGTAAATAAGGTAATTCTTGTGGGTAATGTTGGCCGTGACCCAGAAACTCGTCGCCTACCAAGTGGCGATGCAGTGACTAATATTTCTATCGCTACAACTGATCGTTATCGCGACAAGCAGTCAGGTGAAATGCGCGAGAACACAGAGTGGCATCGCGTTGCTTTCTTTGGCAAGGTGGCTGAAGTAGCTGAAAAATATCTCAAGAAGGGTTCTCAGGTTTACGTTGAAGGTCGTTTGCGCACACGCAAGTGGACTGATCAAAGTGGACAAGAAAAGTATTCAACAGAAATCGTTGCTGAAACCATGCAGATGTTGGGTGGCCGTGCTCCTGGCTCATCAGAAGGTGGTATGTCTGGTGGTTCTAGCATGTCAGCGCCTAAGTCTCAGGCGCCTATGAGCAGTCCTAACTTAAGCGATATCGACGACGATATTCCGTTTTAATTATTGACGAGAGTGGCGGGTGTTATCCGGCCACTCCGCGTTAAAGTCAGCTCGGAATGGGTTGATATCAATGCCGCCTCTGCGTGTATATCGGGCATAAACCGATAGTTTGCTTGGGCGGCATTTTTCTTTGATATCCATGTAGATTTTTTCTACACAATGTTCATGAAACTCTTGATGCTCTCTGAACGCGATGAGATAGCGCAATAAAGATTCTTCATCAATAGTTAATCCAACATATTTAATTTGAACGCTTGCCCAATCTGGTTGTCCAGTAACAGGGCAATTAGATCTTAGTAAATGGGTAATAAGAGTTTCCTCAACAATACCAAGTGCGTCATGAGTCTTAAGAAGATCTGCTTGGGGTTCTTGGTGGGGATCAATCTCAAGATCTAGGCGGTCGAGTAATTTTCCTTCTAACTCTTTCATGCCTAGCTGACTTATTTTTTCCGGCTTGTGAAGTTGCACATTCACAGTGGCTCCTGCAGCTTGGCTTAAGTCTTTGCTGAGCAATTCAATCAGTGCGGTCTCTGATTCAATTCGATGATTATTAAGACTATTGAGATAAAGCTTCCAGGACTTAGATTCAATGATGTTCGGTGAGTTGGCAGGCACCATAAAACTGGCTAGCGCAATTTGTGGCTTACCTTTGGCATTGAGCCAGCTCAGCTCATAAGCATTCCAAATATCAACCCCGAAAAATGGCAAGGACTCTTTGATGCCTAGCTTTGCTCTGTTATCAGCTCTACTAATTGGAAACAATAAATTGGGACTGTATTGTTGGGGATTCTCTGAGACCTTGCCCAGAGGTGCTTGATCTAAGTGACTCATGTTATTTTTTGATTTGATTGGCGATGCCTGATAGGACCTGGCCGGTTGGTGCAATGTCAGAAGCTAATTCGCAATGACCCGTTTGGTCATCAAAGAAAAAGTCTGGTTCAAATTCTTTCAAGAAATCTTTCTTGGGTAGACCGCCTAGGAACATCGCTTCATCTACTGTGACTCCCCATGCCATGAGAGTGCGAATAGCTCTCTCATGAGCTGGTGCTGAACGCGCAGTGACTAAGGCTGTTCTGATTTTCATGGGATGACCAGTTTGAGTGGCTGCACTTTGCAAGCGATGCAAAGCTTCAAGTAATGGTTTAAATGGACCGGGAGGTAATGGAATGCTGGCTTTATTGCTCTCGTGAGCAACGAATGCATCTAAGCCTTTACTTTGAAATACTTGCTCTGCTTCATCTGAAAATAAAACGGCATCACCGTCAAATGCAATGCGAATTTCATCAGGGTGAGATTCAGCAATTTGTTTGCTTTGTGGATACACCATCGCCGCAGGAAAGCCTGCCTCAAGAGTATCGCGAACATCATTCTCGTTGGCAGATAAAAAAAGATTGGCTTGCAGAGATTTGAGGTAGTGATACGGTGGACGTCCTCTTGTGAAAACGCCGCGTTCAATCGATAGCGAATTACTTTTAGCTGAGCGGAAAACTCTTAAACCACTAACAGGGTCATTTCTAGAGAGGATGACAACTTCTACATTCTGTTGTCCGCCAGTGTTAAAGCTTAATAATTTTTTCACCAGTGGATAAGCTACCCCAGGCTTTGCTGGGGTATCGAGGCGCTCTAATTGAAGCTGCATGTATGCGCTGTCATTGTTAGCCTCAAAAACTTGATTTTCTTCTTCAAAGTTAAATAAAGCTCTTGAAGAAATGGCGACAACGAGTTTGCCTTCGAGTGAGAATGCCATGCTTATGCCAAAAACAATTTGTACGCTGGATTATTGCTTTCATCCCAGTGTGGGTAACCCAAGCCCGCTAAGAATTTCTTCAGATCCTTTTTCTCATTATTCGGCACTTGGATGCCAACCAAGATGCGACCATAGTCAGCTCCGTGATTACGGTAATGGAAAAGGCTGATATTCCAGTTAGGCGCCATGCTCGTTAAGAACTTCATCAAGGCACCTGGTCTTTCAGGGAACTCAAAGCGATAAAGGAGTTCGTCTTTTGCAAGATGAGAACGTCCTCCAACCATATGTCTTAAATGAGACTTTGCCAACTCATCGTGTGTCAAATCGATGGTGTCAAAGCCTGCTTTAGAAAATGATTTTGCAATTTGTTGGCTATCGCTAGCTTTCTGAGTGGCGATGCCAACAAAGATGTGCGCTTTAGATGCATCAGCAATGCGGTAATTAAATTCAGTCACGTTGCGGTCGCCCAATAATTCGCAAAAGCGTCTAAATGAGCCACGCTCTTCAGGGATGGTGACCGCAAAAACAGCTTCTTTGGCTTCACCCACTTCTGCGCGTTCTGCAACAAAGCGCAAGCGGTTGAAATTGATATTGGCGCCACATGCAACAGCAATCAGCGTTTTATCTTTGCATTTTTCACGCTCAACATAAGCTTTCAGACCGGCAAGGGCGAGGGCGCCTGCAGGTTCCAAAATGCTACGAGTATCTGTAAAAACATCATTAATGGCAGCGCAAATAGCATCGGTATCCACGGTGATGATTTCATCAACCACCTCTTGGCATAGCCTAAATGTTTCTTTGCCCACCATTTTGACTGCTGTGCCATCTGAGAATAAGCCCACATCTTTGAGCTCTACTCTGCGACCAGCTTCAAGAGATTTTTTCATGGCATCTGAGTCAACCGTTTGCACGCCGATCACCTTGATGTCAGGTCGAACTGATTTGATGTAAGCGCCCACTCCTGCAATAAGACCGCCACCACCGATAGCTAAGAAAATCGCATCGATAGGTTCTTGGTGTTGTTGCAAGATTTCCATGGCAATCGTGCCTTGGCCTGCAATCACATCTGGATCATCAAATGGATGAACAAATGTCAGCTTATGCTTCTTTTCTAGCGCTAGAGCATGTTGGTAAGCATCGCTATAAGAATCACCATAAAGAACGATCTCAACAGAATTGCCACCACGATCTCTGACGGCATCAATTTTGAGTTGAGGGGTTGTTTTGGGCATCACAATGATCGCTTTGCAACCCATTTTGGCAGCTGATAAAGCAACGCCTTGAGCATGGTTACCAGCGGAAGCAGCAATCACCCCCCGTTTAAGTTCAACAGGGCTCATATGAGCCATCTTGTTGTAGGCTCCTCTTAACTTAAAGGAGAAAACAGGTTGATTGTCTTCTCGCTTAAGCAAAACATTGTTTTTTAGACGAGCGGTGAGGTGTGGGGCTAGATTTAACTCGGTTTCACGAGCAACGTCATAGACCTTCGCAGTTAGAATTTTTCTTAAATAATCTTTTGGCATCCTGTGAGCGTATCACGGCAAGAGCCTAAAATGACCAAACATGGAAACCGAATTACATAATTTTTTAGTTTGGCTGTCACTACCAACCGTTGGTTTGCCAGCGGTATTTTTAGTTTCTTTTATTTCTGCGACCCTTTTGCCTCTTGGCTCTGAGCCAGTTTTATTTGCATACATTAAGTTAAATCCAGACTTATTTTGGTTGGCAGTTTTGGTGGCGACGGTAGGCAATACATTAGGTGGCATGGTGGACTGGTTGCTAGGTTATGGTGCTAGCAAAGCCCACGAGAAATTAACCGGACAACATGATCATAAGTTATTGAAATGGTTCGAGAAATTAGGTCCTCCAGCGCTGCTATTGTCTTGGCTGCCGGTGGTTGGTGACCCTTTGTGTGCCGTTGCTGGTTGGTTAAGGCTGCCTTGGTTCCCCTGCCTCATCTATATGGCTATTGGGAAATTCTTGAGATATGTCGTCATGACCTATGTGCTTTTGATGATTCCTAATGGGTTTTGGTCGTACATCGCAGATACCTTTATGACCACAATCGGGACATGGTTTCAGTAGGCTAAATAAGAATGAGGCGTTAAGTCTCATAGTCCTTTAAAATGGCGTTTTAGTTAAAGCTAGCGATATGAACGCCCCTTTGCCATTAAATAGCCTTGCAGAGCCTATCCAAAATGCTCCGCGTTTGCGTGAAATTCCCTACAACTACACATCCTTCTCTGACAGAGAAATTGTGATTCGTTTGTTAGGTCAAGACGCATGGCAAATTTTGGATGAGTTAAGGTCTGGTCGTAAGACGGGTCGTTCTGCTCGAATGCTTTATGAAGTCTTGGGTGATATTTGGGTTGTGCAACGTAACCCGTATTTACAAGACGATCTTTTAGACAATCCCAATCGTCGTAAACAATTAATCGAAGCATTGCATCACCGTTTGGGTGAGGTGCAAAAGCGCATGACAACTGATTTGGCTGACAAAGTTGGCAAATTGGTATCAAAGGCAAAAGAAGCGATTGAGCATTTCAATAGTGAATTTGATCGTATTGCTGCTTTGCGCAAAAGAGTTCGCAAAACATTAGGTAAATACACGGCTGCAGACAATATCGCCTACGATGGTTTGGCTAGAGTGTCCCATGTGACGGATGCAACTGATTGGCGTGTTGAATATCCTTTTGTAGTTTTAACCCCAGATTCTGAAGATGAGATACCTGCCTTAGTGAAGGGATGTATTGAACTTGGATTAACCATCATCCCACGAGGGGGTGGTACGGGTTATACCGGCGGTGCTGTGCCTTTGTCACCGATGTCAGCGGTGATTAATACAGAGAAATTAGAAACATTGGGCGCAGTTGAAATGTTGCAACTTCCAGGTTTAGATCAACCTGTTGCAACTATTTACTCTGGTGCTGGCGTTGTTACAAAACGCGTTTCTGATGCTGCTGATAAATCAGGTCACGTGTTTGCGGTTGATCCAACCTCTGCGGAAGCTAGTTGTATTGGTGGCAACATCGCCATGAACGCGGGGGGTAAGAAAGCCGTTTTGTGGGGAACTGCACTAGATAACTTGGCTTCATGGCGCATGGTTGACCCTGAGGGTAACTGGCTTGATGTTGAGCGTATTGGTCACAACATGAGCAAAATCCATGATGCCGATTTTGCTGTTTTCAAACTAACTTGGTCTGATGGTAGCAAAGCTCCTGGTCAGAAAGTATTGAGAACTGAAGAGTTAAAAATTGAAGGTAAGCGTTTCCGTAAAGAAGGTTTAGGTAAAGATGTTACCGATAAGTTTTTAGCAGGCTTGCCAGGTGTACAAAAAGAAGGTTGTGATGGCTTGATCACTAGTGCGCGCTGGGTTTTGCATCGGATGCCTAAGCAAATTCGCACAGTTTGTTTAGAGTTCTTCGGTCAAGCCAGAGAAGCCATCCCAAGCATTGTTGAAGTGAAGGCTTACCTTGATCAGCAAGCGAAGCAGGGCGGAGCAATTCTTGCTGGCTTAGAGCATTTAGACGAGCGTTATCTCAGAGCAGTCG
>JACCEB011937519.1_pt1 | contig 12456 bp, 30 predicted proteins | sample 7454761 | NCBI WGS metagenome assembly JACCEB01 (sample SAMN15323454, study PRJNA562643) | freshwater metagenome | isolation source: river surface water | place: USA:Blue River Watershed | collected 2017-08-18 | reverse complement strand
TCGCAATGAGACAAGAACTATTGCACCTATTGAGGATAGCTAACAGCGTAGCATCACGATATGACGGGGTGATAAACGATTACTTCGAGAGTGACGATTACGCATCGACTGCACTATGGGCAACATTCATTAACCACATTGATAGTCTTGAGAGAGACTTAGGAGAAGAACTGTGAAAACATTTAACGTATATGTAGAAAACTGTAATGGGGACTACATGGATGATTACACGATAGAGGCAGAATCAGAGGACGAAGCCCTAAATTTAGCGTATGAGAGACACAATTACGCTGATGTGACAATTTACATTGACGATGAGGAATAACTATGACTAATGAAGAACAAAAAGCCTTTATTGAGGCTTATGGTAACAATGTAGCTGATGCTAGCGAGGCTCAAGTCACTGAGTTTGTACGCAGGTACGCTTTAGGGGAAGACTTAGACTATTCAAGCGATTACACGTCAATTATGGACGCTTTAGGCATGTGGAATGAAGGCATCAAATGGCAAATGCAACAAGCACGAAAGGATTTATCATGAAAAAATACAAAGTAATTGCGGCCTATACAGCCTATTGCACAATGGAGATTGAAGCAAAGGACTACTACGAAGCCTACGACATAGCCGATGACGCTGATGGTGGGGACTTTACACCTTCATTAGACAATGACGACTGGCATATTGTTGACATTGTGGAGATTAAGGAATGACAATGTTAATACTTTTTTACACAGTTGACTTAATCGTGGAGTATGATTTATGGTGAGCGCTAGCGAACGAATGGTAAATTGTCCAAAATGTGGGTCTAATGACGTAGACCACGCAACAATTGGCCTACCCGATGCCATGCAGTGCCTAGATTGTGGGTATTTGTTCCCTCAAGTGATGGGCTTAGTAGCGTGGCCTTTCCCTACATCATTGGTTAATAAATCATTGAACGACAACCTACCGCAGAAATACAACCCTGCAAATGAGGAAGATTCCCCAATGTAGGAATGTGTCTAGAATCAATTTAAACACCCCTAGAAGGGGCTAATTAACCATTGCCAATACCAGCAGAAGGGTAGGGACGGAAAATTCATTGTGTGGCCTGTAATAAATTGCTTACAGATTTTGAAGCAACAAGACGAAACGCTATAACCAAAGACTTTGTAGACTTGTGCAAGGTTTGTTTTGAAGATGTCAAGGGTCTATTCCCTGTGTTAGAGAGGAAAGACCTACTAACTCAGTCGGATTTAGACTTGGAGGGTGACGAAGATAGTGTAGAATGCTCAACAGAGAACATGGTGGACACAAGGGAACTAGGAGACTATATAGACTATATAGTATCTAATGACTCCTATGGTGATTCATAGAAGTTAAATACACTATTAAAGATACCTTAAAATACTTCTATCATTAAAGTTCTTTAAAGAAAGGTGGGTACATGGAAAAAATTAAAGTTGAAATTGATTACGATGGGGCTTTAGATGTCTTTTTGGGTGTCTTAAAATCACAGTACAAGGATTTGTCTCCTAGCATTGGGGGTTGTCCTATGTATTCCTATGACAAAGAGGAAAATCAAAGGGAGTTTGACAAATTGGAGGAAGCATTTAAACTTGTAGCAGACTACAATGGGGTGAAGCTACAGCAAAAGAACGGAGTGAATGGCGATGAATGAACCACAAGAAAACTATGGGTTTGAAGATCATTACATTGACGAATGGTGCATGAAAGAGGAAGCACACTACCACCACACTATCAACGATGTAGCTGAGTTAATCTCAATCTACGGTTGGCAACAGGTGTTAGCTGACATCTTAGAAGCGGAGAAACGAACATGATTATGTCTTTGTGTATTTTCGTATTAACTTTGTTGAAAGTGAGTCTCAAATGAGGGTGAATGTAGTCTACGATTTAACAATCCCTGCTGATGCTCACGCTTACAGGTGCTCACAGAAGGCCGTAGAAGCCTTTTACACGCTTGAAACCTTGATGGATGACATCGAGGTATTCCTAGCCAATAAAACCACCTCAGAAGCCTGTTTGTTGGATATGCAAAGGGTGCTTCTTGAATGGCGAAAGTCTAACCATGTTTAAGCCAGCCTTGGGTTGGAGAAAGAGACAGATTATGACACATCACTTAAAAATCTTACAAGACATGGAGAGAGCTATGGAGATTGTTGATGTATTGAAGCTGGCGAAGGAGTCTTTGGAAGAGTTGGTGGCAGACCCCGAATGCGACTTTGGCCCCGCTTACGAAGGAATGAAGAGGCGACAAGATAAAGCCCTCAAAGCTGTGAAACAAAAAATTAAAGAACTCAATGACAGCACAACCAATCCAAACTGTGCGAAAAGAATGCGCTTTAAGGAGAAAAACCAATGACTGAAAGGAATGTAACATGAGTAAAAGTGACGGCGGTAAGGGCAGTTCACCACGCCCATTTAGCGTATCTCAAGACGAATACGACAAGCGTTGGGATGCTATATTCGGTAGAGACTTAAAAGATGAGCCGCAGGACTTGTCCGAGGATACCGAGCAAAGCGAGGACGAAGAAGATGAGTCGTTAAAGTGCCTACGTTGTGGGGGTGTAGACACTATGTACCTAGCTCCCAATGGTTTGTACATGGTTTGTGACCAATGTGGTAACGCTGAAAGGGCTTTACATGATGATGACTTCTGAAGAAACAGACTACATTGCATTAGCTAAACAGGCTGACGTTTGGACAGAAAAAGACTTTATGTTTGCTGACGTTCTAAACTCCAAGATTATAGCCTTTGCCAAACTGGTAGCAGCTAAGTACGAGCAAAAGATTCAAGACCTTGAAGACATGATTACAGAACTTCAGGAGAGACAAGAATGACACAAGATGAAATCATTGAAACGGCTGAACAGGCTGGAATGGTCGTTGTAAATGACAAATTCAGTTTGCTTCCTTTTCTCGAAGCCTTTGCCAAACTGGTAGCAGAGCGTGAGCGTCAACGAATCAAAGAAGAACAACAACGCTGTTATGAAGCAAGAGGTAAAGAGAATGCCGTTTAACCCAATGCCAGAATTTTTTGGTAACTCACTAAGTGCAATTAAGATAGCTTCAAAGTTCCTTAAACACATACCATGTGAAGCCTGTGGTTCCTCAGACGGCAACAGTCTTTACGATGACGGGCATACGTACTGCCATGTGTGCAACAATTATGAAAGTAACGCAAGTTACGTAAGTGACGGTAGTTATGAACAAGTACAGTACAAATCGAAAGTTAAACCTATGATTAGCAACAAGAACGGTGAGATCAAAGCAATCCCTGACAGGGGGATTACACAACAGACCTGTGAAGCCTACGGGGTACGACAGGATGCAGCCAAGCATTACTACCCTTACTTTGACCAAGACGGTAAGGAGGTAGCTGCCAAGGTTAGGCACGTAGAGTTGAAGAACTTCAACGTTGAAGGTAGTTGGTCACAAGCTGTCTTATTCGGTCAACAGCTATTCCAGAAGGGTGGGAAGTACATTACCCTCTGTGAAGGTGAATTAGACGCTCTAGCTGCCTATCAGATGACAGGTAGCAAGTGGCCTGTGGTGTCCATCAGGAACGGTGCTTCAGCAGCCTTGAAGGACTGTAAGGCTAACTATGAATACCTAGATAGCTTTGAGGCGATTGTGATCTGTTTCGACGCAGATGATGCGGGGATTAAGGCTTCCAATGAGGTAGCTGAATTGTTTGGCTCTAAGGCCAAGATTGTTAAACACTTGAAGGCTTTTAAAGATGCTTGCGACTATCTTAAGACTGGTAAAACCGCTGAGTTCGTCAACCAGTGGTGGAGAGCAGAGACCTTTGTCCCTGACGGCATTGTTGCTGCCTCAAGCCTTTGGGAGTCAGTCAACACACCAGAGCCTAAAGCAGAAGCCTTCTACCCATTCAAAGGATTAAACGAGTTACTCTATGGCATCAGAAAAGCTGAACTCATCACTGTCACCGCTGGATCTGGACTTGGCAAAAGCCAATTTCTACGGGAAATCCTCTTCAACATCCTCAACACAACAAAGTGGAATATCGGAGGAATGTTTCTGGAGGAATCAGTACGAAAAACTGCTAGAAGCGTTATGTCTCTCCATGCGAACAAGAAGTTGCACCTGCCAGACACACCAGTGTCAGAACAAGAGTTGAAGGAGGCTTTCGATGCCACACTCGGAACTGATAGGATCTATCTCTTTGACCATTTCGGCTCTCTTGCCCTTGATAATGTTCTCAATCGTATTCGGTACATGGCGAAGGCTTGTGATTGTCGTGTCGTGTTTCTTGACCATATTAGCTTGCTTGTCTCTGGTATGGATGGGAACGATGATAGGAAGGCTATTGACGTCTTGATGACTCGATTACGTACACTGGTACAGGAGCTAGAGATTACCTTGATTTGTGTCTCTCACCTCAAACGTCCTAACACTGACAAAGGCCATGAAGATGGTCAAGCAGTCTCTTTGTCTCAACTCAGAGGCTCAGGTGCTATCGCTCAACTGTCAGATGCAGTGATTACCTTGGAACGTAACTCAATGAGTCCTGATGCTAACATTAGACACACTACTAAGGTTGCAGTTGCTAAGAACCGCTATAACGGACTCACTGGCCCTGCCTGTGCTTTGAAGTATGACTTGGATACAGGTAGAATGTACGAAGTTGTGATGGAGGAGTTATGAGCAGGAACGGAGTGAGCGTATGATAGAAATGATTATCGTAGGTAGCACAGGCATTGGATACGCTGTAGTTGGTGTACTCCAAGGCTTCAAAGGGGAATACTCAAACATGGCTATCTGGCTAGGGTATTCCATTGCACAGGTAGGGTTATTCTTAAATCTCAAGTGAGGCTACAATGTACAAAACTACATTAGCACCCAATGCTTCGTGGTATGCACCTCCAAAGGAGAAACCTCCTAAGAAAGAGAAGGTAGTCAAGCCTAGACGTATATCTCGTATGGGTAAGAGGTTCTCATTGCCTAAAGAGACTGACGTTAAGTTTGAACAGTGGTTACAATCCATCAAACCCATTAAACCTAGAAAGATCACAATCGTATGAAAACAATCAGAGAATTACTTGAGCAGGAACGTAAAGCCTACATCGCAGGTGATGTAGAATTAGCCAAGCTTCTAGGTCGTCTTATAGACGCTGAGGAAGAGCTTGAAGAAGATGAACTAGAATGGTGGGAGCATGGGAATGATTAACGAACACGACATAAAAGATATGTGGGATAAAGAGACTCAGGAAGCCTATCTCAAGTGGGCTAAAGAGTACGGAGTCCCTTACGATCCTTGGCATGGACAACCTGCTGTATCTGCTGCTTGGGTAGCTGCTATCAAGTGGTATCGGGAGAAACACAGCAATGATTGACAACTACGAACGCTTAGTTGGTAGGCTTATGGACTTAGAGACTAAGTTCTATGAGCTACAAGAGAAGTATCAAACACTCATCAACGACTACGAAAAACTGAAAGACATCCATGCGGATTGCGCTAGACATAGAGACGAACTTGGCACACGATACGATCCATTTGTGCGTAACGCAGGACGTTGACAACACAGAGGATGTAAGAGTATGGAAAAATCCAAATGGCCTCAACGACTATCTAGACAAGGCTACTCTCTTGATAGCACACAATGGAATCAACTTCGATTTTCCGATCTTGAATCGCTTGTGGGGGACGAAGATAGGATTGAAGAAAGCATACGATACTCTGGTAGTAAGTCGTCTGCTAGAACCAACGAGAGAGAACGGACACTCTCTAGACGCATGGGGAAAAGAGCTAGGAAAGGAGAAACTTGATTATGCAGCGGTTTGGTCTTGGATCATGGGAAGACGCGAGGAATACTCTGGTGAGGCTTTCGATAAACCTATTGCTGATTTGCTTGAGCATTACTGCTTACGTGATGTTGCTGTTCTACGGGATCTTTATGTACGTCTTTGTAGGGATATCGAGTCTAAAGGATTTTCTCAAGAGTCTGTTACCCTCGAACATCAAGTAGCGTCTATCATTGCTAAACAAGAACGTAATGGTTTCAAACTTGACACAATCTATGCAACGTGCTTACTTGCTGACCTCAAAGGAAAAATGGCTGGAATCTACGAACGAATGCAAGAGCAGTGGCCTCCCGTCACCAAGGAACGATATTCCGAGAAGACAGGAAAAAGACTCAAGGACGAGACAATTACCTTTAATCCGGCAAGTAGACAACAGATCGGTGAGAAACTTATTGAGCTAGGATGGAAGCCTAAGAAGTTCACACCTACAGGAGTCCCACAAGTAGATGAACAGATATTGGATGAAATTATTAAGGAGTGTAGTAAATGACACAACAAAAACACATGTTAAAGTATTGGATTGAAGATAAAGGGATTGAGACAGCTCTTGAAAAATACTTACCAGACCTTCTTCAAAAAGACGATGAACTAAAAGACTATTACAGAGGCTATAAAAAATATAAAAAACTTATACTTTTAAAAGCACAGGAGTTTAAAGAAGCTCACGAATATGAAGACAATGAATAAGATTGAACTAAAACAAACAGCTGAACTTATCAAGGAATACTTGATGCTCCAGAAGAGAGTAGCACAGGTTGAGTCTTGGATGGATGCAGTAGGTAAGGACGGTAGGGTTCACGGTAAGGTAATCACCAACGGCGCTGTTACAGGTCGTATGACTCACAGCAGCCCTAACATGGCTCAGATACCTAATGCTGGAAGCCCATACGGAAAGGAATGTAGACAGTGTTGGACGGTAGAAGATGGTAACGTACTTGTTGGTTGTGACGCTAGCGGCCTTGAGTTACGTATGTTGGCTCATTACATGAAGGATGAAAATTATGTCAAGACAGTCACCGAGGGAAGCTCTAAAGACGGCACAGATGTGCATACGATCAACCAACGTGCAGCCGGTTTGGAAACGAGGGATCAAGCGAAGACGTTCATCTATGCGTTCCTCTACGGTGCAGGGCCGGAGAAGATCGGCTCCATCGTCGGCGGTTCTCGTGTTCAGGGTCAGCGCCTTATCGATAGATTTCTTAAAGGGACTCCCTCACTCCAACGTTTACGTGCTGTGGTACAACGGTATGCGGAGGAAGGCTATGTACCGGGCCTCGATGGTCGCAAGATTTGGGTACGTAGTGAACATGCGGCACTCAATAGCTTACTTCAAGGCGCAGGGGCTATCATTATGAAGAAAGCTTTGGTGATCTTCATGAAGAGAGCTAGAGAGTTGGATTTAGGTGTTAAGATGGTCGCAAATGTTCACGATGAGTGGCAATTTGAGTGTCCTGATTGGGCTGCTAGAATCGCAGGTGAAACTGCAAGGAGAGCTATCATCGACGCTGGAATAGAATATAATCTAAGATGTCCTCTAGATGGGGAATACAAAATAGGAAGGAATTGGCGTGAAACCCACTAAGGATGATGGTGCGATAAAACAACAGATCCTACTAAATATCGGAGATGATTCATTTATCATACACCATAGTGATACAATGGATTTACTTGATGTATACTTAGTTCTTATTGCAGCTATTGAATACATTGAGGGAGAGGCACAAGGAATTGCTAAAATGGAAGCTCGTTACTTACAGTAACTGCGTGAAGGGCAATACTTGCAATGACAGATCGGAAAGACGGTCTATTTTTAACCAAGTAAAGGAAATTTGAAATGAGTAATGATTTGATGAAACCAGCAAAAATCAACGGTGAGTTGTTCTGGACTAAGTGGATGAATAACATCAACACTAAGTTCAACGATGCTAACGACAAGTACGAATGTACCATCGGTAACATCTCAGACAACGATGCAGCTAAGTTGACTGCTTTGGGTATCAAGGTGAAGAAAAAAGACTCTATGGGTAACTACATTGTCTGTAAGTCCAAGTATGCGTTTAAGCCTGTTGGTGAAGACATGAAAGAGATTGCTGTAGAGGACTTGGGTAACGGTTCTAAGGTGATTGCTGTCGTGGGTTCGTATGAACACAAGATGAGCAAGGTACACGGTAAAGCACCATCATTGAAGAACTTCATGGTCACGCAAGTGGTCACCTATGTCCCTGAGACAGAAGAGTCACTGTAATCCTGACACACGGCCCTCTGTGGCATTGATTGACGCTGACATCCTTTGTTATCGCGTTGGTTTTGCCTCAGAGGATGTCGATGAAGCTCTTTGCTTGGCTCGTGTAACTGAACTGCTCCATGACATTGTTTACTTTGATCTCAAGTGTGATGAATACAAAGCGTACATCACTGGCAAAGGAAACTTTAGATACGACATTGCAGTTACTGAGCCTTACAAAGGGAATCGTAAGGATGCTAAGAGGCCAGTGCATTACGAAGCTATCAGGAACCATCTACAGCGCCTTGGTGCAGAACTGGTTGAAGGTCAAGAAGCTGATGATGCAGTTGCTATTGAAGCAAGTACCAATGGAGGCTGGATTGTCTCCATCGACAAAGACCTAGATCAAGTTGAGGGTTGGCATTACAACTTTGTAAAGAAGGAAGAGTATTATGTCACTGAGTTTGAAGGACTCAAGAACTTTTACTCTCAGATTCTTACAGGGGATCGTGTTGACAACATCATTGGCTTGAAAGGCATAGGGCCAGTTAAGGCTGCAAAGCTCTTAGCTGAATGTAAAACAGAACGGGAGATGTACGATGCTTGTGTTAAAGCTTATGACGGTGACGTTGAACGTGTTACAGAAAATGGACAGCTACTATGGTTAAGAAGAACACCACACGATACTTGGTTCCCTCCGGCTTTGAACTCGGTGGCTTCGAGTGGACAGTCAGATTCTCAGACGACCTCACAGAACTCGGGAAGTGCGATTGTCACAACCAAGCCATAACGATTCGTAACGGGATGAGTGAGCAGACTACGTTACAGACGTTCTACCATGAACTTGTACACGCTATTCTGTTCACAATGGGACACATGAACCACGATGAACAATACACCGATGCCTTTGGTGTCTTCCTTCATCAATTTCACAAGACAGGTCAATGGTAATGCTTGATTATTTATCTTTTTGGTTTTCTAAATTTTTAGTAGACCTGTTCATAACAGTTGGTTTTATTGTTTGCCTTGTTTTATTTTTTACCTTTCAAACTTGGAAATATGGTAACAAGAAAAACACTAAGTAAACGAGCAGTGGCTCTAAAGCATGGATTCAGATCAGGGTTAGAGGAAGAGACATCAAAGTTCTTGACTGCTAACGGTGCTCAGTTCACGTATGAGAAGATGAAGATTCGATACCTTCAACCTGCTACTGAACGAGAGTACACCCCTGATTTCGTGCTTGACAATGGTATCATCATCGAGACTAAAGGAAGGTTCTTAATTGCAGATCGTAAGAAGCACATTCTAATCAAACGACAACACCCTCACTTAGACATCCGCTTCGTGTTCTCAAACAGCAAGCAGAAGATAAGTAAAGCTAGTAGGACAACCTACGCACAGTGGTGTGAGAAGAATGGGTTCCAATATGCTGACAAGGAAGTACCTGTTCATTGGATCAAAGAAAGACGAAAGAGAGTATCAGATGGAAGTAAAATTGATTCGTGAGAATGAAGACGGTAGTGCAGACTACAGCTTTGACTTAAGTGACAAGGAAAAGGAAGCACTGCTTTGTCTAGGTATCATGACCGGCATCAAGGCTGGCATTGAAGAAGGTAAGAAGTATGTCACTCCTGAGAAACTAGATGGCGAAGATAGCAGTACACTACAAACCCCCACCGTTTAAACCTGACTGGATGGACGGATGTTTGAAACTGTATGTGGTTGACCATCCTAGACTTGGATGTAGACTCATAACAACAACGAAGGTGGTTAAAGAGTACCCTAACGGTGTCTTTGAGACAGAGTACGCTGTATACCACCCGATTGATGGAGACTTCAATGACACTTGACGTTAAACCACTTGAAGATTACTTTCAACAGATTAACACACAGGAGAAACAAGATATGTCAAATGCTTTTGATTTATGGGATAAAGAGGAGGAGGAGCCTTTGACTCAGATTTACTTCTCAATCAAGACACCAGCAAGTGACCACTACCCTGCACATGAACACAATATGAATGTCGTTTGGCAGGACGGAGCTAGTTGGATTGAAATGCTTTGGGAAGTTATGAAGGTCATGGAAGCTTCTTACAACTACGACATCAAGAGCAAAGTGTTGTTCAAGGTTGTCGATCAGAACATCATCTTGGCTGAACAAGAGCATGGTAACCCTGACATAGCTAAACAGATGTTCACTGATGAGGATGAAGAATAACATGAGGATCTTAGTCATTCCAGACACTCAGGTCAAAGAAGGTATTCCAATGGAGCACCTTACTTGGGCTGGTAAAGCGATCTGTGACTATCGCCCTGATGTAGTTGTCCACTTGGGTGACCACGCTGATATGCCTAGCTTGTCTAGCCATGATGTCAAAGGTAGCAAGTACTTTGAAGGTCTTCGCTACCAGAAAGACATAGAATCAGCTAAGGAAGGTATGCAGATGCTTTTAAAGCCTCTTAAAGACCTCCAGAAGAAGCAGAAAGAGGACAAGCATAAGGTGTACAAGCCTCGTATGGTTTTGACTCTCGGTAACCACGAGAATAGAATCGACAGGGCTGTAAACAATAACCCTATGCTTGAAGGTTTAATTTCGATTGAGGACTTAGAATATGATAAAGATTGGGAAGTACATGCTTTTCTCCACCCAGTATTTATTAATGGCGTTGGCTTCAATCATTATTGGCCTGTGGGGGCTATGGGCAGACCTGCTGCCTCCCCTGCTGCTATTATCAGCAAGCTTCATATGTCTTGCATCGCTGGACACCAACAGGGAAAACAGGTTGCTTATGGTAAACGTGCTGACGGGAAGCCTATCTCTGCTATCGTTGTGGGTAGTTATTACCTTCACGACGAGTCTTACATGGATCAGCTCTCCAACCGTCACTGGCGTGGTCTGCTTGTGATGAACGAGGTCAATGACGGACACTTTGATGAGCTTTTCCTGTCAATCGAATATTTGGAGCGTAAATATGGACAAACCACTGAAAATGTCAGTTGAGGAATACATGGAACATTTAGGTCTTCCTGAAAAAAGGTTAAACGGAACAACCGCTGATGACTTGTACAATGTAATAAGTAAACCAAAGCATTACATGCTGTTTGATACAGACGCTGTGACAGGTTTTGCTTACATGAACAATGGTATTGAGGTACGAGATGTAATTAAAGAATTAGTAGATAAGTGTTATACAGAGAATATTCCTGAAAATGCTTCATTGTTCATCTCAGATTATGTACAACTTTTGCAGTACATTATGAGATTCATGGACAAAAATGGGGTGGAAGACCTCAAAAAAGCCCGTTGGTATCTTGACAAAATGATCGAGGCGTATTAAAATGCCTGCCCTCTAAAAATAACAAGGACAATCAAACAATGAAAATGACACCCTATCAGACCTACATCGCCAAGTCACGCTACAGCCGTTATTTGGATGACAAAGGCCGTCGAGAGCACTGGAATGAGACAGTGGCTCGTTACTTCGACTTCATGGAAAAGCACTTGAAGAAGAATAACAACTATGACTTGACACCTGAGCTTCGTAACCGCCTTGAGACAGCAGTGGTTAACTTGGATGTAATGCCATCCATGCGATCAATTATGACAGCAGGAGAAGCCCTTGAACGACAGAACATTGCTGGCTATAATTGTAGCTATCTCCCTATTGATGACCCTAAAGCCTTCGACGAAGCAATGTATATTCTTCTCTGCGGTACTGGCGTGGGCTTTTCTGTAGAGCAAAAATATGTCAACAAACTACCTGAGATTCCTGAAAAGCTTTATGAGTCTAATACTGTGGTTCACGTTAAAGACTCCAAAGAAGGATGGGCAAAGTCTCTCCGTCAGATCTTGGCCTTGCTATGGGCAGGTGAGATTCCTAAGTGGGATGTATCTGCGGTTCGCCCAGCAGGAACTCGCCTCAAGACCTTTGGAGGACGCGCCTCCGGCCCTGAACCGCTGGTTGAGTTGTTCAAATATACGGTATCTAAATTCAAAGGAGCTGCTGGTCGTAAGCTTAATTCATTGGAATGTCACGATTTGTTGTGCAAAATCGGGGAAGTCGTGGTTGTCGGTGGGGTTCGGAGATCTGCTATGATCTCTCTGTCTGACTTGGGTGATGACCGTATGGCTCACGCTAAGGCAGGTAATTGGTGGGACGGTCAAGGCCAACGTGCATTGGCTAACAACTCAGCGGTCTACGAGGTTAAGCCCGATGTAGGTCAGTTTATGCGTGAATGGAGCAACATCTATGAAAGTCATTCGGGAGAGCGTGGCATCTTTAACCGCTATGCTTCGGAACTTCAGGCGGCTAAGAATGGTCGTCGTGTACTCGATAAAGAATGGGGTACTAACCCTTGTAGTGAAATTATCCTCCGTCCTTACCAATTCTGCAACCTCTCTT
>JACCEB010255916.1_pt1 | contig 12459 bp, 13 predicted proteins | sample 7454761 | NCBI WGS metagenome assembly JACCEB01 (sample SAMN15323454, study PRJNA562643) | freshwater metagenome | isolation source: river surface water | place: USA:Blue River Watershed | collected 2017-08-18 | reverse complement strand
GCGTTCGACGTCAAGTTTGACAACTACTACCTCGAGAGCAGCCTTTACACCAGCGGCAAAGTGGCCGATGCCGTGAGTCGCCTGCAAGCCGCTGGCAAGACCTACGAGCAAGACGGCGCGTTGTGGTTGAAGTCCACCGACTATGGTGATGACAAAGACCGTGTGATGAAAAAGACGGACGGCACCTACACCTACTTTGTGCCGGATGTGGCGTACCACATCACCAAGTGGGAGCGCGGTTTTACCAAGGTCGTCAACATCCAAGGCACTGACCACCACGGCACGATTGCCCGTGTGCGCGCTGGCTTGCAAGCCGCCAATGTGGGCATCCCCGAGGGCTACCCCGACTATGTGTTGCACACCATGGTCCGCGTGATGCGCGGTGGCGAAGAAGTGAAAATTTCCAAACGCGCCGGCAGCTACGTGACTCTGCGCGACTTGATCGAGTGGACCAGCAAAGACGCCGTGCGTTTCTTCTTGCTGAGCCGCAAGCCCGACACCGAGTACACCTTCGACGTGGACTTGGCGGTGCAAAAGAACAACGACAACCCGGTGTACTACGTGCAATACGCGCACGCCCGCATTTGCTCTGTGCTGCGTGCTTGGGCCGAGAAAGACGGCGGTGATGTGGACTCGCTCAAAGACGTGGACTTGTCTGCGCTCGAGAGCCCACAAGCGCAAGCCCTGATGCTGCAACTGGCCAAGTACCCTGCGATGTTGACCGCTGCATCGGCCGACTTTGCACCCCATGACGTGACCTTCTACTTGCGGGACCTCGCGGCCAGCTACCACAGCTACTACGACGCCGAGCGCATCTTGGTCGACGATGATGCGGTTAAAAAAGCGCGCTTGGCGCTGGTGGCCGCCACCGCGCAGGTGCTGCACAATGGCTTGGCGGTGTTGGGTGTGTCTGCCCCCGCCAGCATGTAATGAGACAGGAGAGTTTGCGCATGAATCAGCAACGCGGTAGCACCTTGGTCGGTTTCATCATGGGCTTGGTGGTGGGCCTTGGCGTTGCATTGGGTGTCGCCATTTATGTCACCAAAGTGCCGATTCCTTTCATGAACAAGGGGCAAGCACGTTCGGCAGACCAAGACGCTGCCGAGGCTGAGAAAAACAAAGAGTGGGACCCCAATGCCCCGCTGTATGGCAAAAAAGGCGCCAAAGCCGCAGACAAAGCAGAGGCAGACAAGCCGGATGACAAGTCAGAGAAAGCGGCCGATCGTAAACCCGATGCCGCCACCAAGATTGACCCCAAAGGTTCCGACCCCCTGGGTGAGTTGGCCAAGGTGAAAACCGCAGAACCTAAGCCAGAAGCTAAACCCGCAGAGCTCAAACCCGCAGAGGCGAAACCTGCGACGAGCGCCGATCCATTTATTTACTTCGTTCAAGCGGGTGCTTACCGCACCAACGAAGAGGCCGAAGCCCAACGCGCCAAAACAGGCATGTTGGGGTTGGAGACCAAAATCAGTGAACGCGACCAAGGCGGGCGCACCGTGTACCGTGTGCGCGTGGGTCCCATGGACAAGGCCGAGGCCGAGCGCGTTCGCGCCAAATTAGAAGCCGCTCATATTGACTCTGCCATGGTGCGGGTCCAACGTTAATCCACCTTGAGGTTCACCATGAAACGTCGTGATTTTTCTTTGGCTGCTTTGGGCTCTGCCACAGTGGCGGGTCTGCCTTTGGGCGCTCATGCGCAAGGCCCCGCGGCTGCGCGCAAGCCGGTCGAGGGCACCGATTACTTGTCGCTCGACAAACGCATTTCCACCGACGTGGGGGCGGGCAAGATTGAATTGATCGAATTCTTTTGGTACAGCTGTCCGCATTGCAATGCGTTCGAGCCGCAGTTCGCGGCATGGAAAAAAGCAGCGCCCAAAGACGTGGTGGTGCAACGCGTGCCCGTGCGTTTCCGTGACGATTTTGAGCCGCAGCAACGCGCCTACTACGTGTTTGAGGCCTTGAACCTGGTCGATGTCATGCACGCTAAGTTGTTTCATGCGATTCACGCGGAACGCCAGCAACTCAACACCGCGGCGGCGTTGGCGGCATGGGCGGACAAAAACGGCTTGCCAGAGAAAAAGTTCACCGAAACCTACAACAGCTTTGGTGTGGCGAGCAAAGCGCGTCGCGCCACGCAATTGCAAGAAGCCTTCAAAGTTCAAGGCGTGCCCGCCCTGGGCGTTGCTGGACGCTTCTACACCGATGGCTCTTTGACCCAGACCATGGACCGGGCCTTGCAAGTGGCCGAATACCTGTTGGGCGAGGTTCGCCGCGGTCGTTGAACCGCATCGAGTCAGCACGAAAATTGCTTCGTGAGGTGGTTAGAATGCCTCCAACTTAATGAGCAATATTCGTGCCTTGACTTCATTTGCTGCCCTGACGCTTGCTTCACTGATGGCCATCGTGCCGGTAGCGGCGTCGGCGGAAAAAGCAGATCGCAACAAGCCCATGCACATTGAGGCCGACAACTTGTTGCACGACGAGTTGAACCAGGTCAGCATCTTCACGGGACGCGCTGTGTTGATGCGCGGCAGCATGGTGATGCGGGGCGCGCGCATTGAAATGCGGGAAGACGCCGATGGGTATCAATACGGCGTGATCCTGCCAGAACCCAACAAGCGCGCTTTCTTTCGACAAAAACGTGAAGGGGTTGATGAGTTCATGGAAGGCGAGGCCTTGCGCATCGAATTCGACGGCAAAACCGACCGCGTGCGGTTGATCGACAACGCCGAAGTGCGTCGTTACCGAGGCGTGACCCTGGGTGACCAAATGACCGGCAAGCTCATCATTTACGACAACCTCACCGATGTGTTCAGCATCGACGGACAGCGCAGCACCGAGGCGGGCAAGTCCAGTGGGGGTCGCGTCAAGGCGGTGCTGGCGCCGCGCCCCAAAACATTGGACAAACCGTGACCCAAGACCTGTCCTCCAACCGCCCCATCGATGCGACGGAGAGCCGCTTGGAAGCGCGCCATTTGCAAAAGTCTTATGGCAGTCGGCAAGTGGTGCACGACGTTTCTATTTCGGTGAAAAAGGGTGAGGTGGTCGGCTTGCTCGGCCCCAACGGTGCGGGCAAAACCACCTCGTTCTACATGATTGTGGGCTTGGTGCGTGCCGATGGCGGCAGCATCACGATTGATGGGCAGCCCGTGGCGCATTTGCCTATTCACCGCCGTTCGCGTTTGGGCTTGAGTTACCTGCCGCAAGAAGCGTCGATTTTTCGCAAGCTCAACGTGCAAGACAACGTGCGGGCCGTGCTCGAGTTGCAGCGCGATGAGGCGGGGCGCCCCCTCACAGAGGCGGTGATTGAAGAACGTCTCACGTCCTTGCTCAAAGAGTTGCGTGTGGACCATTTGCGCGAGTCGCCCTCTGTGGCCTTATCGGGCGGTGAACGTCGCCGCGTTGAGATCGCGCGCGCGCTGGCCACCAATCCGCGATTTATTTTGTTGGATGAACCCTTTGCCGGCATTGACCCGATTGCGGTGATTGAGATTCAGCGCATCATCGGTTTCTTGAAAGCGCGTGGCATGGGGGTGTTGATCACCGACCACAACGTGCGCGAGACCTTGGGTATTTGTGACCACGCTTGCATCATCAGCGACGGTCGTGTGCTGGCGCAAGGCACGCCCGCTGAAATCATTGAGAACGCCGACGTCCGTCGCGTGTATCTCGGCGAACACTTCCGAATGTGATCGCGCACCATGAAACAAGGCTTATCACTTCGTGTCTCCCAACATCTGGCGCTCACGCCCCAGTTGCAGCAGTCGATCCGACTCTTGCAGTTGTCGACTTTGGAGCTGAGCCAAGAGATTGAGCAAATGCTCGACGAGAACCCGTTTCTCGACAAAGAGTTTGAAGAAGCCCCGCGTGAAGAGTTTGGTCTGGACAAAGCGGATGCCCCGACCCGTGACGAGGACATGGAGCCCCTGCGTGAGGTGCCCTCACTCGACGGTGGCATGTCAGAAATCAGCGTAGACAACACGGCCAGCGACACCGAGCCCAGTGTGGACGGCGTGGCCGAAAGTTGGGACGGCGATGGCAGCGTGGAGTTCTCTGCCGACGATTCCGAGTGGGGCGGCGATGCGCCGGCAAGTAAGAACAACAACACCGCTGACAGCGACACCGCAGATGCCACCGAGTTGGCGCGCATGCAAGAGTCGCTCGCCTCGCATCTGCACCGCCAAGCCTTGGCCTTGCGCTTGAGTCCAACCGATCAAGCGGCCCTGCGTTATCTGATTGAGAACCTCAACGATGACGGTTACCTTGAAGACACCTTGCGCAGCTTAGCCGAAGGTTTGGGGGGTGATGACGAAGAGCAAATTGAAGAGCTCGAACACCGCTTCCAAGTCGCTTTGTCGCTGCTGCAAAACCTCGAACCGGTGGGAGTGGGTGCACGTGATTTGGCGGAGTGTTTGATTCTTCAGCTCAAGGCGTTGACGCCCAAGGGCGAAGAAGCGCTGCAAGTGCGTGACACCGCCATTCGCATGTGCCAGCAACCCATGGAGATGCTGGCCAAGCGAGATTTCAAACGCTTGGCAGTGATCGTTGGCGACAGTGAAGCGAATGTGAAAGTGGCGATTGCGCTGATTGGACGCCTCGAACCCAAGCCGGGTCGTCGCTTTGCCGATGTGGAACGCCATGTGGTGGTGCCCGATGTGTTGGTGACACGTGTGGGTAAATCCACCACCGCACCCAAGTTCAAGGTCGCGCTCAACCCCGACGTGATGCCGCGTTTGCGCGTGCACGACATTTATGCCAACGCCCTCAAAGGCGGCAAAGGCGAAGCGCACGCCGGCTTACAGCAACGCTTGCAAGAGGCGCGTTGGTTCATCAAAAACATCCAGCAGCGCTTTGACACCATCTTGCGCGTGAGCAACGCGATTGCCGAACGCCAAAAGAACTTCTTCATTCACGGCGAACTCGCCATGCGCCCCATGGTGTTGCGCGAGATTGCGGAGGAGTTGGGTTTGCACGAGTCCACTATCAGCCGTGTGACCACCAACAAATACATGAGCACGCCCTACGGCACCTTTGAGCTCAAGTACTTCTTTGGCTCAGGGCTTGAGACCGACAGTGGCAACAACGCGTCGAGCACGGCGGTGCGTGCGTTGATCAAACAGTTTGTGGCGAGCGAGAACCCCAAAAAGCCGCTGTCGGATAATCAGTTGTCCGAAATGCTCAAAGAGCAAGGCATCGAGTGCGCACGCCGCACCGTGGCCAAGTACCGTGAAGCGCTTCGCATTGCGCCCACGACCCTGCGCAAAACCCTCTGACCTCATGAACCAACTTCATCTTTTCTTGCCCTGTGCGGCAGGCGTCGAATCCTATTTGGCCGAGGAAGTGCGTCGCATCACCGGTGTGGGCGACGATGACTTGCGTGCTTTCCGTGCGGGTGTGATGGTGCGCGCGTCGTGGCGCGATGTGCTGCTGCTCAATCTGCACAGCCGATTGGCACAACGCGTGTTGGTGGAGTTGTCGCACACCCTCTACCGTCAAGAACAAGACCTGTACCGTGCCGCCGGTGAGGTGGCGTGGGAGTTGTGGTTTTCGCCGAAAGAAACCTTCAAGGTGGAAATCACGGCGCAGCACAGCCCACTTAAAAGCTTGAACTTTGCCGCACTCAAAATCAAAGACGCGGTGGCCGATCGCTTTCGCCACAAATTTGGTGTACGCCCTGATGTGAACACGCAGTGGCCTGACGCGCGCATTTACGCGCACTTGACCACCGACCACTGCACGCTCTACATCGACACCTCGGGCGAGCCCTTGTTCAAGCGCGGCTGGCGCGCCGACAAAGGCGATGCGCCGCTGAAAGAAACATTGGCGGCTGCCATGTTGGCCGCGAGTGGTTGGAGTCAAGGCGATGGCACGCCCGCCAATCCCGAAGGTCTCGTCGCACAAGGTGTACCCTTGTACGACCCTTGCTGCGGCAGTGGCACCATCGCGGTGGAGGCGGCGCAAATTGCTTGCAACATCGCGCCCGGTTCGATGCGCAAGTTTGGTTTTCAACAACTCATTCCCTATCAAGCGCATGTGTGGCACGGCTTGCTTGACAACGCCCGCGCCCAAGAGTGCGCGCCCCGTGCGCCGGTGTTTGGCAGCGATGTGGCTTTTCGCATGGTCGACTTTGCGCAGCGCAATGCCGAGCGGGGAGGTGTGGCCCATGCTGTGCAGCTGCGCGGTGGCGATGCCTTGCAGCGCATGCCCCCCAGCGAAGCGCCGGGCGTGATGTTGGTCAATCCGCCATATGGCGAACGGATTGAAGCGGCGGGGATTGCGGGCGCCGCGCGTCGTGCACGCTACGCGCCGCCTACCGAATACGTGTCGCCTTATGAAGATGTCAATCAACATGGCGATGCGGGCTTTGATGATGCGACTGACCAAGGTGGGATGGTGCGCGACGACGTGCCACGCTTTGGCGCTCGCGACATCGCACAGACCGAAGACGGTGGCGATTTCTTTGCGCAACTCGCCAGCCACTGGAAAAAGAATTACCCCGGGTGGACAGCGTGGATGCTCACGCCCGATCTCAAATTGCCAAGTCGCATGCGTTTCAAAGAATCGCGCCGCGTCCCCATGTGGAACGGCCCCATCGAGTGCCGCTTGTTCCGCTTTGATTTGCGCGCCGGGTCGATGCGCAACAAGCCCAACGATGCTCAGCCCACCGAGGGCAACGGGCCAGCGCAGTCGTGAGCGCCGAGGTGGGTGTGAGCGCTGCTGCAGCACCCGTGCGCGTGGTGCTCGACACCAACATCGTGCTCGATGTGTGGCTTTACAAAGATGCGGCCACGCCTGCATTGTTGGCGGCGTTAGAGAGCAAGCGCGTGCAATGGTTGGCCACGCAAGTCATGCGTGACGAGCTAGCGCGTGTGCTGGCTTACCCCCACATCGTCAAGCGATTGGCGTTGAGCCAGCGCACCGCACAAGACATCTTGGCGCAGTTCGATGCGCATGCGCAGTTGAGGCCCATGGCCGTCAAAGCGCCCTTTGTGTGCAAGGACGGGGATGACCAAAAATTCATCGACCTTGCGGCCGAACACACCACCCAACTCATCAGCAAAGACAAAGCGGTGCTGACCATGCGCAACCGCATGGCGCGTTTGGGTGTCGCGGTGGGGAAAGTCTTTCCGGCTGCTTTGCCGGCTTGAAGCGCCTGCAGCGTCAGTGTTGTTGTAGCAAATCCAACAAAGTTTTCAGCGCGTGTTGAACGGTGGCGTCACGCACCGCAGCGCGGTCCCCCTTGAAATGCATCACTTCAGTTTTCACCCACGCGGTTTCAGCGCCTAACGTGGGGCCCGCATCGCTGGGCATGGCCCATGCAAACCAAACCGTGCCTACAGGCTTGTCGACGGATCCCCCGGTCGGACCTGCGACGCCGGTGACGGCGACGCTTACCTGCGCGCGGGAGTGTCGCAGGGCGCCGAGCGCCATGGCTTGTGCCACGGCTTGGCTCACCGCACCATGCTCGGTGATCAAGGCGGTGTTCACGCCCAGCATCTCGTGTTTGGCTTCGTTGGCGTAAGTGACAAAGCCGCGTTCAAACCAATGGCTTGACCCCGACAAATCAGTGCAGTTGGCTGCGATCATGCCGCCCGTACAACTTTCGGCGGTGGCCAGCATCCATCCGTGTTGCAGCAGCACTGCCGCCACCTGCTCTGTCCACGTGTGAGTACTCATAGCGACCTCCATACAGCCATCACCAGCAGCGTGCAAAACGCTGCCACCAAGTCATCAAACAGGATGCCCCAACCTCCGCGCCATCCCAGGCCTTTGAACACGCCATCGGCCCAGCGCACGGGGCCAGGTTTGGCCGCGTCGAAATAGCGAAACAACAAGAACGCACCCAGTTGGCCGCCAAAAGTGGTCGGGGTCACCAACCACAATACCAACCAAAACGCCACCACCTCGTCCCACACAATCGCGCCCGGGTCTGCCACGCCTAAGTGTTGTGCGGTGAGGGTGCAAGCCCACCATCCCACCAGCGTGGACGCGGCAATCAACAGGCCCATTTGCAGGGGTGTGAGCCAGAGTTGCAAAAGCAAAAATACCGCCCATGCCCACAAGGTGCCCGCCGTGCCGGGGGCCAATCGCGACAGACCCGACCCCGCACCGAGTGCGATGAAGTGGGCAGGGTGGGTCAGTAAAAAGTGGCGGTTCAACATCGGGGGTGCATCAGGCAAAGTGGTCAAACGACGCAAAGCGTTTGGCCAGGGGTTGGCCTTGTGGATCGCGTACCACCAAGCCCTGTTCGTGGGTGATTCGACCAATGCGTGTGACGGGGGTGTGCGTTTCCCACGCAGCGGCATGCACCAATTCGCGTTGGTTCACAGGCGCCGTGAAGCACAGTTCGTAATCGTCGCCGCCGGCAAGCGCGAACTCTAGGCGCTTGTTCCAAGGCAAATCAGCCAACACCTGTGTGATGCCTGCCGGCAGGCGCGCGTCGCCAAAACTGCCAGCCGCTTGCAGCCAAGCGGTGTCAATTTCTGCGCCAACACCCGAGCGTTTGAGGATGTGGCCGAGGTCGCCCAGCAGCCCATCGCTCACATCGATGGCGGCGTTGGCCACCGCGCGCAATGCCATGCCCAGGGCCACGCGGGGTGTGGGCTGCTCCATACGCAAGCGTGCTTGTTCGAAGGCGTCGCTTGACAGCGTCTGAGCGCCACGAAACACGTCGAGGGCCAAACGTGCATCGCCCACGGTGCCGCTGATGTAAATGTCGTCGCCCACTTGGGCGTTTTGGCGCAGCAAGGCATCACCCGGCGGGACCTCGCCAAACACCGTGATGCAAATGTTCAACGGCCCTTGTGTGGTGTCGCCACCGACCAACTCGCAGCCATGCGCGTCAGCCAAGCGCAGCAGTCCTTCGGAAAAGTTGGCCAGCCACGTCTCGTCTGCGCGAGGCAGCGCGAGCGCCAAAGTGAAGGCCAGTGGCTCAGCGCCCATCGCTGCCAAATCGCTCAGGTTCACGGCCAAGGCTTTGTGGCCCAGACGTTGGGGGTCGACGGTGCTTAAGAAATGGCGCCCTTCCACCAGCATGTCGCTCGACACGGCCAACTGCATGCCACGGGTGGGGGTCAGCAGGGCGCAGTCGTCACCCACGCCCAGTGCGGCTTTGTGGGTGGGGCGCTTGAAGTAGCGCTCGATCAGATCAAATTCGCCCATGCGTCACCGGCGTGCATCAATGCAAATTACGCTTGCCTGGCGCGTCGCTCAGGGCGTCCAGCACAAACATGGGGATGTCCACATCGAACTTCTCACCATCTTCGGCGACGCAAAAGTAGCTGCCGTGCATGGTGCCGGTGGGCGTGCGCAGGCGTGTGCCGCTGGTGTATTCGAATTGTTCACCGGGTTTGAGAAACGGTTGGTGGCCGACAACGCCCAAGCCTTTGACTTTTTCGTGCATGCCTTCGGCGTCGTTCACGCTCCACGTGCGTGAAATGAGTTGCGCCGCCACCGAGCCCACATTGGTGATGGTGATGGTGTACGCGAACATGTACATCGCCCCGTCTGGGTCGGACTGCTCAGACAAATATTGGGGTTGAACGTCGACTTGAAATTTGTAGCGTGGCATGCGGCGATTTTGAATGAAATAATCACCCCATGACCACGCCGCACACAAAATTCAACATTGCCCCGTCCATCTTGTCCGCTGACTTCGCACGTTTGGGCGATGAAGTGAAAAACGTCATCGCTGCGGGCGCCGACTGGATTCACTTCGATGTGATGGACAACCACTACGTGCCCAACTTGACGTTTGGCCCCATGATCTGTCAAGCCTTGAAGCCGCATGCAAAAACCCCAGCCGGTGTGGCTGTGCCGATTGATGTGCATTTGATGATCTCGCCGGTGGACGCCTTGGCCGCCTCGTTTGCTGAAGCGGGCGCCGACTACATCAGCTTTCACCCCGACGCGAGTGCCCATGTGCACCGCAGCATCCAGGCGATCAAGAGCAAGGGTGTGAAAGCGGGTTTGGTGTTCAACCCCGCCGAGCCGCTGGATGTATTGGAGTGGACGATTGACGAGATTGACCTGATCCTCATCATGGGCGTCAACCCTGGCTTCGGTGGTCAAAGCTTCATCGATTCGGCGTTGCGCAAGATAGCGCTGGCGCGTCAGTGGATTGAACGCAGTGGCAAAGACATTCGCCTCGAAGTAGACGGCGGCATCAAACCCGACAACATTCGCCAAGTCGCCGACGCGGGGGCCGACACCTTTGTCGCGGGCAGTGCGATTTTTGGCAAACCCGACTACCAAAGCGTGATCGACCAAATGCGTGTGGCGTTGGCTTGATGCGCTCGGCTTGTCAAGCCGTCATCGTGGACCTCGATGGCACCCTGGTCGACACCTTGGGTGATTTTGAGGTGGCGCTGAACCGTGCCTTGGCCGACTTGGACTTGCCTCCCGTCACCCGTGATTTGGTCGCGCGCACGGTTGGCAAAGGCTCAGAGCACTTGATTCGTTCGGTCTTGACTCACCAGTTGGCGGCGACGGTGGCCCAAGACCAAGGGCCTGTGTGTGAAGGTCGCAGCGTGGAAAATTTGTACCAACCCGCGTGGCTGCGCTACCAGCATCACTACCTGGCCATCAATGGCAGTTTCTCAGTGGTCTATCCGGGTGTGGTGGCGGGCTTGCAGCTGCTGCAAGCGCAAGGCTTGAAGCTGGCGTGTTTGACCAACAAGCCTTTGTCGTTTGCCCAACCTCTGTTGCAGGCCAAAGGGCTCGATGTATTTTTTAGCCATGTGTTTGGCGGTGACAGCTTTGCGCGCAAAAAACCCGACCCGCTGCCGCTGCTCAAAACATGTGAGGCCTTGGGCACCTTGCCTGCGCAGACGTGGATGGTGGGCGACTCCAGCAACGATGCCCAGGCTGCCCGCGCCGCAGGCTGCCCCGTGGCCTTGGTGCGCTATGGCTACAACCACGGCCAGCCGATTGACGCAGTCGACGCCGACACACATGTCGACGCATTGACCGACTTGCGCCTTTGCTAAACTGAGTCCCATGTTCATTCATCGCAGCACTGTCACAGGTTGTCACGACCGGGGAGCTTGGCCCTGGCGTACGCCATGCACTGCGCTCGTTTAAAGCGCGCTCCTTGTTGTCAGAGCGTGCCCGCGCTGATGCCCTGATGGGGTCTTAGCACTTGTCCGAATGAACGCCCCCAACTTGCGGGGCAGAGCTGTGGAGGCTCACCATGACTGAAACCGAATTTAATCAATTGGCCCTGCAGGGATACAACCGTATTCCGTTGGTGACGGAGGCCTTTGCCGACTTAGAAACCCCGCTTTCGCTCTATCTCAAGCTGGCCCACGTGCAAGCCAAGGGCGAACGCAGTTTTTTGCTGGAGTCCGTGGTGGGGGGCGAGCGCTTTGGGCGTTACAGCTTCATTGGCCTGCCTGCGCGCACCTTGTTGCGCGCCAGTGGTTTTGGCGAGGCTGCGAAGACCGAGGTGGTGACCGATGGCGTGGTGGTTGAAACCCATGCAGGCAATCCGCTTGACTTTGTGGCCGATTACCAAAAGCGCTTCAAGGTCGCTTTGCGCGATGGCTTGCCACGTTTTTGTGGCGGCTTGGCGGGCTACTTTGGGTATGACACGGTGCGCCACATCGAAAAGAAATTGGTGCATTCATGCCCACCCGATGATTTGGGCATGCCCGACATCTTGCTGTTGCAAACCGAAGAGTTGGCGGTGATCGACAACCTCTCGGGCAAGCTCTCGCTCATTGTCTATGCCGATCCTGCGCAGGCCGATGCTTACGCCACAGCGCAGGCGCGCTTGGCCGAACTCAAGCTTCGTCTGAAAGCTCCGGCACAAGCGCCTTCGATTGCACCAGGACCCAGCCACCCCGCTGAGCGCAGTTTTGCGAAAGACGATTACTTGGCCGCTGTGTTACGCGCCAAAGCGCTGATTGCTGCCGGTGACTTCATGCAAGTGCAGGTGGGGCAACGCATTCATAAAAAATTCACCGCCAGCCCGCTGTCGCTGTACCGCGCGCTGCGTTCGTTGAACCCCAGCCCCTATATGTATTACTACAACCTCGGTGATGCTTATGTGGTGGGCGCATCACCCGAGATCTTGGTGCGTCAAGAGTCAACGCCCGAGGGACCCAAAGTCACCATTCGCCCCTTGGCGGGCACACGCCCGCGCGGCGCCACGCCCGAGGCGGACAAGGCGGCCGATGTGGAGCTCATCAACGACCCCAAAGAGCGTGCCGAGCATGTGATGTTGATTGACCTTGCACGCAACGACATTGGCCGCATTGCCAAAACCGGAAGTGTCCAAGTGACCGAAGCTTTTGTGGTGGAGCGTTACAGCCATGTGATGCACATTGTGAGCAACGTCGAAGGCTTGTTGCTAGACGGTGCAGATGGCAAACCGCTCACCAGCATGGATGTGCTCAAAGCCACATTCCCTGCGGGCACGCTGACGGGTGCGCCTAAAGTGCATGCGATGGAATTGAT
>JACCEB010700832.1_pt1 | contig 12462 bp, 9 predicted proteins | sample 7454761 | NCBI WGS metagenome assembly JACCEB01 (sample SAMN15323454, study PRJNA562643) | freshwater metagenome | isolation source: river surface water | place: USA:Blue River Watershed | collected 2017-08-18 | reverse complement strand
TCCCTCCTCCGCTACCAAATTCTTTTTGGTTGCAAATTTACCTAGTCGAAAATCACTTTTTTGCCAAGCCAATTCCCTCATCGTAATTTCTTTCTTCCAAATCCATTGCTTCTGAAATTGGCAGCAAGCCTTGGCAGTGATGATTTATCTCTTTAGGCATCGCCCATTTCCCATTAAAATAAAATCAATTCCAAGCTCAAGAATGTGGCGATATTTTTTTAAAATTACGGCCAAAGATTTTTGACTCAAAATATCAACTTCGAGATTTTGAGGTGGATTTTCTTTGAAGTTTTTGCGGAAAAATTTGTGTAGTTAGTAAGGTTTAAAATGTGAATTTCAAAACCAAGTTCAAAGCAGGCGCTTAAATAAGCCAGAGCGGTATTTTTGCCAAGAAACATTTCCGACAACAGCTCGTTTGATGATAAGGCTTTTGGTTATGGCTTCAGATGCTTGCAATTAAGTTGTGGGCTTTCTAGATTGCGCGCCCCTCATCAAGTTGGTCTTTTAAATAATCAATTAAAAACATGTCAAAAGAATTAGCGAACGGCTCGCCTTTTTTCAGCGCGAATGTGGTTTTTATAAACGAACTTTATCAAAAATTTTTACAAAATCCGTCTTCGGTTGACGCCTCTTGGGCAGATTTTTTTACACAAAATTCTGAAGAAGTAAGGTCAATTTTAGCTGATTATCAAGGTCCTTCTTGGGCAAAAAGAAATTTAAAAGTTGTTGGTGGTGAAGATTTTGACATCTCTTCCAATGCCAAAAAAGAAGTTAAAAAAGATGCAAAACCAGCTTCTCCAATTGCTTCTGGTAAAGATTTAAATATTCGCATTTCTAACTTACTTGAGTCTTACAAAAGATTTGCTCATTTGGCTGCAAATCTTGATCCAATTGGTTTGAAAGCTGCGCAATATGTTGCAGAAATTGATCCAAAAAATCATGGAATTACCGCTGAAGATTTGGACAAGGAAGTTGAGTTTAATGGTCAGAAAGCAAAAATTTCTCAAGCAATTGATTACTTAAATTACATTTATGGCGGCAGCGTTGGCGCTGAATTTGAATATATTCGTGATGCGGCGCAAAAAGAATGGTTGGCTCGCGAAACAGAAAATGCTTTACTTGCAGCCGTTTCAAAAGAAGAAAAAATCAAGATTTTAAAAGAAATAATCAGAACTGAAAAATTCGAGCAATTTTTGCATAAGCGCTTTCCGGGGGCAAAAAGATTTTCGGTTGAGGGCGGTGAGGCTTCAATTAATTCGGTTGAAAAAATTATTGATACTGCAGCCAAAGTTGGTGTGAAAAAAATTGTGATTGGCATGGCTCATCGCGGTAGGTTAAACACCTTAACTGGCATAATGGGTAAGCCTTATCACCAAATGATTTCTGAATTTAAAGGAACTCCGGGTTTTCCTGAGGGCGCAACCAAATCAGGTGATGTAAAATATCACATGGGCTATGCCTCAACTCGCGAAATTGCTGGTAAAAAAATTGATTTATCTTTGGCCTTTAATCCTTCGCACCTAGAAGCTGTTAATGTTGTGGTTGCTGGAAGAATTCGCGCTAAACAAGATCTTTACGGCGATAAAGACGGTTCGCAGGCTATGGCTTTGGTAATTCATGGTGATGCAGCTTTTGCTGGTCAAGGTTCGGTAGCGGAAAGCTTGGTGATGAATGGCGTTAAAGGTTACAACACCGGCGGCGTGATGCACATTATTGTAAATAATCAAGTTGGTTTCACGGCAAATCCAACCGATTCTCGCTCAACAACTTATGCTTCAGATTTGGCTAAAATGATTGACGCTCCAATTTTTCATGTGAATGGAGATGATGTTGAGGCGGTTGTTAAGGTTTCTGATATTGCAATGCGTTATCGTCAATATTTCAAAAAAGATGTGGTTATTGATGTTATTTGCTATCGCAAATATGGTCACAATGAAGGTGATGAGCCGCTTTATACTCAGCCTGTAATGTATAATAAACTGAAAGATCATCCAACTTTAACGGCGATTTATTCGCAAAAGTTAATTTCAGAAGCCGTTATTTCGCAAAGTGATTTTGAAAAAATGGTTGCTGATTTTGAAGGGCATCTCGCAGAAGAATTTAACAAAGCTGAAACCTTCAAGCCAAAAGAGGTTGATTGGTTGAAGCGTGATTGGAGCCACATTAAAGATGGCGATAATTCTGTTGCCAAAACTGCGATTGATAAAAAATCGCTTAAATCTTTGATTGAAAAAGTTACCAAAGTTCCAGCTGATTTTAATGTTAATCCAAAAATCGCCAAACAGCTTGAAGCTAGAAAGGCAGTTGTTGATGCTGAAAAAGATATTGATTGGGGAACGGGTGAATCTTTGGCTTTCGCTTCGCTTTTAAATGAAGGATATCCAGTTCGTATTACGGGACAAGATTCTGGTCGCGGCACTTTCTCTCATCGTCACTCAATTTTGCACGACGCGAAAACGGCAGCTCGTCATAGTGTTTTTAGTGCGCTTGCTAACAAAGCGAACTATGAAGTTCATGATTCGGTTCTTTCTGAATACGGAGTGCTTGGCTTTGAGTATGGTTATTCGCTTTCGGCGCCAAATTCTTTAACAATTTGGGAGGCGCAATTTGGTGATTTTGCCAATGGCGCTCAAATTATTTTCGATCAATTTATCGCTTCATCGGAAGTCAAATGGTTGCGCAAATCTGGTTTAGTAATGTTGTTGCCGCATGGCTTTGAAGGTCAGGGGCCGGAGCATTCGTCAGCGCGCCTAGAAAGATATTTGCAAGCTTGCGCTGACAATAATTTGCGCGTTGTAAATATCACAAATCCAGCGAATTTTTTCCATGCGCTTCGTCGCCAAATTCATTCCAAAGATCGCAAACCTTTGATTGTAATGTCGCCAAAGTCTTTGTTGCGCCACAAAATGGCAACTTCAACTTTGAGTGAGTTTTCTGATTTAGATTTTCGTCCATTAATTGCGGAATCTGCGAAATTAGTTGCGGCGGAAAAGGTGCGTAAAGTTGTGCTTTGTTCTGGTAAGGTTTATTTTGACTTACTTGAGGCTCGCGAAATTAAGAAAATCAACGATGTTGCCTTGATTCGCTTAGAACAACTTTATCCATTTCCAAGCAAAGAATTGGCTGGGGAATTAAAAAAATATAAAAATGCCGAGATTATTTGGTGCCAAGAAGAGCCGAAAAATATGGGTGCATGGAAATTTGTTGATGATTTAATTGAAGAAGTTTTGGTTGATATCAAGCATAAATCAGCTCGTCCAAAATATGCGGGAAGAATCGCCTGCGCTTCTCCCGCAACTGGTTATGGTTCTTATCACGCAAAAGAGCAAAAAGCCTTAATCGAAGACGCGTTAAAATAATTTTACTAACTTTAACAAAAAAATTATGACTATCGAAATCAAAGTTCCCGCATTGGGAGAGTCGGTATCTGAAGCCGGCATTGCAAAATTGCATAAAAAAGTTGGCGATTCAGTTAAAGCTGACGAATTGATCGTTGAGCTTGAAACTGACAAAGTAACTTTAGAAGTTAATGCTCCTTCGGCAGGCGTTATTTCTGATCTTAAAGTTAAAGAAGGTGATAATGTTAAAGTTGGTGATTTGATTGCTTTAATGTCGGCTGGCGGCGCTTCCGCGTCAGTTTCCATTGCCACTCCCGCTGCTCCAGTTGCAGCAGCTTCGGCGCACAATAATTCTTCATCCTTCTTGTCTCCGGCTCCAAAAAAATTGGCCGCTGAAAACAATGTCGATACTTCAAAAATTAATGGTTCGGGCAAAGATGGTCGTGTAACCAAAGGTGATGTTTTGGAGGCAATTTCTTCAGGCTCTTCAGCTTCTAATTCTGCTGTAAATCAAGTTGGCGCAAAATCAACTGAGCGCGTCAGAATGTCCAAATTGCGTCAAAAAATTGCTGAGCGTTTAAAGGAATCTCAAAATACCGCAGCAATTTTAACAACTTTCAACGAAGTTGACATGACCGAAGTAATGGCTCTTCGCGCTCAATATAAAGATATTTTTGAGAAAAAGCATGGCGCAAAATTAGGCTTCATGTCTTTCTTTGTGCGTGCTTGCGTTGCGGCTTTAAAAGAAATTCCTGCGGTTAATGCTGAAATCGATGGAACTGATATTGTTTACAAAAATTTTTACGATATTGGTGTTGCTGTTGGTTCGCCTCAAGGTTTGGTTGTTCCGGTTTTGCGCGATGCGGATAGTTTGAATTTGGCGCAAATTGAAAAAGGAATTGCTGAACTTGGCGTAAAGGCAAGAGACGGCAAATTAACATTGCCTGATTTGGCTGGCGCAACTTTTACCATTTCAAATGGCGGCGTTTACGGCTCTTTGATGTCCACGCCAATTATTAATCCGCCACAATCTGGAATTTTGGGAATGCACAAAATTCAAGAGCGTCCAATGGTTGTGAATGGCGAAATTAAAATTCGCCCAATGATGTATTTAGCCCTTTCTTACGATCACAGAATTATTGATGGTAAAGAGGCGGTAACCTTTTTGGTTCGCATCAAAGAATTGTTGGAAGATCCAAGAAGATTGGTTTTAGATTTGTAAAATCTTAAATTTCATTAATCAGCCAAGGAGAACTTTGGTTGATTAATGAAATATTGGCTAAATCTCAATTTAGCCTTTTCATTAAAGCGTTAAATCCCTTCAAATTAAGCGTTTATCAAGCTTATATTGCGCCAAATTTCCTTTAAAACTCTCTAAATTTAGCGATTTCTATAGAGGTTGGATCACAATTAGGATTTGAAGATATATTGAGAGAGCAGGAAAATTTGAATCATATGCTTTTTCATGTCGCCGGAGATTCAGAGGCAACTGCAGCTATCGTCCAAAAAAGAATCGAAATCAAATCTTTTTTTGGTATTTTTAGTTACAATAAAGAAGTTAAAGAGATTAAAAGCTTTGATGTTGATGAACTCTTGCAAAGAGGAGCTGATTGTAATTATGCTACTGAGCTTGGTGACACTGTATTAATGCAGGCTGCAGAAAGAGGCACGCCAGAAACTATTAAAAAGCTTCTTGAGAGTGGCGCAAAAGTTAATGCTCAACCGAAGTTTGGGGGCACTGCTTTGACGAAGGCTGTTCGTGAAGGAAAAATTGAAAATGTTCGAGCAATTTTAGATTTTGATTACGCTAAGTATGGCATGGAAAAAGTTGATCTAAATATTTCTTACCAAGTAAACGGCCATATTGTAAATGCTTTGAGCATTGCAGACAAAAATGAATTTTCTGAAATTTCTAATTTATTAGTAGCTAATAAAGCTGAGCTTCCAGTGTTGAAGTCTACTGCTGCTATTCCTGTGGTTAATGCTTTTAAAGCGCCGCCAACATTAATGAAGGAAGAGGAAGCTCCTGTCGCTGCTATCGTTGATATTTCAAATATTCCTGTCGCTCAGATTGCTAATTCAGAGGCAATTCCGGTTCTCAAAGTTGAAAGAGAAGTTCAAAATGCCGGACGTTAATAATCATGGTTTTGACTAATTAAGCTTTATTCAATTTTGTAAGTTTACTTTAGTTTAAAGCGATTGCGAAGGCCAAGAGCCAGCAAAAACAAAAGTATTGTGTTTAAAATCGCTTGAAGCACGCCAATTAAAACAAACCAAAAACTTCCATTTTCTAAAAATTTAAAACTGCCGAATGGATGGGTGGTGTAAGAGGGGTAGTTATTTCAACAAAAATAAAGGTAAAGCAACGCAATCATTCCGGCCAATAGTGGCGTAGCTAATTCTAGCAAAATCCATCTGAACAACTCTACACCTCGATAACATCTGAGATAATTATCAAACTTTGTTAATGACTTAATAAGCCGCTTTGACTTCCGAAACCCACTATAACTTTTAACTATGTCTGAAATAAGAGTTAATTTCTTCGTTGTGTCCGAGTTTTCTGGAGGTTGTTTAAAATTTGCTATTGTGTCACAAAATAATTTTTCAATCCGCTCCTTATGTGTGCAATGCCAATGATACAAACTAGAATCTTTTGGGTTTGAAAGGTAGTCGAGTTGTTCATATTCACCTCCTCCCCACATACCAGGAGTAACAACGCCACCATTATTTCTAGTTACCCTAATTCTCAAATATTGCCAATGAGCAATGGTTATGAGTGAAAAATGAAAAAGATGATAAAAAACAACCCAATAAATGCCAATTGAAATAAAATTTTCATCAACATGCTTAAATGTAATTCCGTAACAACTAACTACATCGTCATTGATCGAAGCACCGCTTAATTTGTAAAAAATTGCTACAAAAGAAAAAATTAATAAATTTCTTCTAACTCGGTGAGCATTTTCATTTAAATCATCGATAATCAATTTTCCTTCGATTTCTTTTTTATTTGTTTTCATCTCCTACTTCGCCTTCAAGTAAACCTCAGAACCCAGCTCCTTAAATTTCTCAGACATTTCTTCCATTCCTTTTTCGGCTTCTTTTTGTTTTGCTGCATAATCCCTAACATCTTGCGTGATCTTCATTGAGCAGAATTTTGGGCCGCACATTGAGCAGAAATGCGCCAGCTTTGCGCCTTGTGCCGGTAAGGTTTCATCGTGAAAAGATTTGGCTTTTTCGGGGTCGAGAGAAAGGTTGAATTGATCTTCCCAGCGAAATTCGAAACGCGCTTTGGAAAGTTCGTCGTCGTGAAGACGGGCGATTTTTTTGCCTTTGGCCAAATCAGCAGCGTGTGCCGCCAGTTTGTAGGTGATAACGCCCTCGCGCACATCTTCTTTAATTGGCAAACCTAAATGTTCTTTTGGCGTAACATAGCAAAGCATGGCAGTGCCAAACCAGCCAATCATTGCAGCGCCAATTGCGCTTGTGATGTGGTCGTAACCCGGAGCGATGTCGGTTGTAAGTGGCCCAAGTGTGTAGAATGGCGCTTCATGACACCAATCAAGTTGCTTGTCCATGTTCTCTTTGATGAGGTGCATCGGCACATGTCCAGGGCCTTCAATCATCACTTGGCAATCATGTTCCCAAGCAATTTTTGTCAGTTCGCCTAAAGTTTTTAATTCACCAAGTTGCGCTTCGTCGTTGGCGTCAGCAATTGATCCGGGGCGAAGCCCATCGCCCAAAGAAAATGCCACATCATATTGTTTCATGATTTCGCAAATTTCTTCAAAATGGGTGTAAAGGAAATTTTCTTTGTGATGCGACAAACACCATTTCGCCATGATTGAACCGCCGCGCGAGACGATTCCTGTAATGCGATTGGCGGTAAGTGGCACATATTGCAAACGAACGCCGGCGTGAATTGTGAAGTAATCAACGCCTTGCTGTGCTTGTTCAATCAAAGTGTCGCGGAAAATTTCCCAAGTTAAATCTTCAGCAACCCCGCCAACTTTTTCCAAGGCTTGATAAATTGGCACGGTGCCAACTGGCACTGGACAGTTGCGAATGATCCATTCGCGAATGTTGTGGATATTTTTGCCGGTTGATAAATCCATCAAAGTGTCGGCGCCAAAACGCGTGGCCCAAATCATTTTTTCCACTTCTTCTTCAACGCCAGAAAAGATTGCTGAATTGCCGATGTTGGCATTGATTTTGACCAAGAAATTACGGCCGATAATCATTGGTTCAGATTCTGGGTGATTGATGTTGTTTGGAATGATGGCGCGTCCCGCAGCAATTTCGCTGCGCACAAATTCAGCGGTGATGATGTCGGGGCAAATTGCGCCGAATTTTTCGCCCACATATTTTGAATTTTTAATCAACTCTTCGCGGCGAATATTTTCACGAATTGCCACATATTCCATTTCTTTGGTGACAATGCCGGCGCGGGCGTAAGCAAGTTGCGTTGGGTTTTTACCAGCTTTGGCGCGAAGTGGTTTAAAGTTTGACAAATCAAATGCCGGAGCAAGCCAGCTTGGGTTCGGCATAGCCTCACCCGATATTTGCTCAAAACGACCGTTTTGGGTCGTTTTGTCCAAGCTAAAGCTTGGTCGCGCAATCCCATTATCTTCTGGTTTAACTTTGCGGCCTGCAACCATTTCAACGTCGCCGCGCTCGCAAATCCACGATTCGCGTAGTTTTGGCAAGCCTTTGTTCAAATCAATTTTATCCAAGAAATCTTGATCGGTGTAAACGCCAGATGGGTCATAAACGGTGAAAGTTTTGGTGTCAGATTTTTCCGACAAAGCAATTTCGCGCATCGCCACTTTAACATCGGCAAATTTTTCGCTTTGCACATAAACTTTTTTGGAAGCTGGAAGTGCGCCTAAAGTGAGTTTTTTGGTAATTTTTTGAGCGGTCATTTGTGTGAAAATTAGAAATAGTTGAGTGAATCGCTAGGTTAATTGTGAGTTTTTTGAAGTCGAGAAGCGTAAATTTTGGTAATTATTGCTGCGATAAAAAAACTGAGAAGCATTGAAATTAAAGTATCGCCGAAAAAATGAGCGCCTTTGGCCATTTGATAAAAGCCTGTAATCCAGCCAGCAAAAAATGCGGCAAAAAACGCAGCAAGGCGATGGGATTTTTTTTCGAGAGCGAAGAAAAAAATAAAGAAAGCGAAGCCAACAAGGCAATGGCCAGCCGGAAAACATTTACCGGCTTTTTTTTGGATAAAATTTGTTGGGTAATTTTGAAAAATTTTAATGTAAGGCTCGTTGCCGTTGTAAAGTTCTAGCTGTTTTGGGCAATAAATTTTGGTGAATTTTTTTATATTGCCGGCAATCGCTGGAATTAGGATCAATCCAAGTAAAATTAAAATAAGTCTTTCGCGCTTAAGTTGGTTATTTTTGAAGGCAAAAAATCCGCAAATAACAAAAATCAAAGCAAATAAAATTTTTGGCAAATTGTAGAAAAAAAACTTTTGTATCGGTTCTTTTTCGTCAATTCGCCAAGAGTGATTTTCGAAATTAAAAAGTTGGTTTTGAATTGCTAAATCAATATTGCTGACATCAATAAAATAAAGGCTTAGCAATATTAAAATTGCGTTCGCGAAAATTAAAAAATTACTCGGCTGTAAAATTTTTGAGCCTGTCATTTTTAAATAAATAAGCCGCGCCTTGATAGTATGAAATTGCTTTATTCAGCTCTTTTTCATCGAATTCAGAAACCAAATTTTCTTTCGAGCCTTCCCAGCCGTATTTTTCAATTTTGACATCAAAAAATTTTGTCTCTTTTTTGGGTTTAAGCAGATAAAGCTTTTGTTTTTTATTATTGTTAAAGAAGTAGCCAATATCGGTGTAAGTGCTTACAAATGAACGCTGGTCGTTGGTTTTGCGATTATTTAAAACATCCACGCCAAAAAATTTTGATTTGTAAGATAAATTCATGATTCCGAATAGGGTTGGAGCGATGTCAATTTGGCTAATATTTTCAGCGAAAATTTGCGGTTTGATAATTTTAGGAGCATAAAAAATGGCGGGAATTTGATAGCGCCAAAGTGGAACATCAGTATTTCCAGCCGAGCCAGCGCAATGATCAGCAACAAAAACAAAAATTGTATTTGCAAACCACGGCTTCAATTTTGCCATTTCAATTAGGCGGCCTATTGCATAATCGGCATATTTCACAGCGCCGTTGCGACCAGTTTTGGAATCGATGTCAATTTTACCATCAGGGTAAGTAAAAGGTCGGTGATTTGAGGTGGTCATGATAAAATTTAGAAAAGGCTTTTTGTCTTCAAAAGACTTGTCGGCTTCTTTAATTGCCTTGGTAAATAAATCTTCATCAGAAACGCCCCAAGCATTAGAAAAGCTAATTTCGTCATTAGCAAAATTGCTGCGATCAACAATTTTAAAGCCATTATTGCCAAAAAAATAATTCATGTTGTCGAAATATCCGTCGCCACCATAAATAAATTTTGCTTCATAGCCGCGCTCTTTTAAAGGGCTTGAAATATTGAACATATTTTCATTATGCGGGCGGCGTACAATTGAATTTCCTGGAGTTGGCGGAATTGAAAGAGAGAGGGCTTCTAGGCCACGAACTGTTCTAGTTCCGGTGGCTTTTAAATTGGTAAAAAATAAACCTTCTTTGGCAAATTTATCGAGATTTGGCGTGATATTTTCTTGGTTGCCAAAGCTTTGCATGAAGTCAGCGCTGAAGCTTTCCATGGTCACAAAAATGACGTTATATTTTTTTTCCTCTCCTTTTTTTGGCGCTGGAATTAGGCGCGAAATATCATTTTCGTTCAAAAATTTGATTTTCGGTTCTTGTTTTTGCAAAGAGTTGCGAAGGTTTGTGATAACTTCTTTTTCGTCGCGAGTAACATAAAGCGAGGCGTAATCTATTTCATTATTGCGGTAAGCTGAGAAAAGCTGATATATGCCATTTTGCGAAATTTCGCTAACATATTTATTGCTAAAAAGATGGGAAATTTTGCCGTTATCAATGCCAAAAAAGGCCAAGCCGCAAAAGGCAAAAAAGATGCCAAATTTTTTTATACGACATTTTTCTTTGCCCAAATTGGCGATAAGAATTTTATTTTTACTGAGATGAAAAATTGCCGCTGCAAGTGCAAAAATAGCGGCAAATATTGGAATTATCGGATAAGATTCTACGATATTTTTAATTACTTCGGTGGTGTAAATTAGGTAATCAACGGCAATAAAATTAAAGCGAGTTTGAAATTCGTCCCAAAATACAATTTCAGCGACTGCAGAAAAAATAATTACCACCAAAAACAAGAAATAAAAAATTTGATTAATTTTTTGCTGTTTTGGCGATTTTATAATTTTTGCCGGCAAAAAGCTGTAATAAATAAGCGGCAAAACGGCAATATAAGCCAAAGTTGCAATGTCATAAAAAAAGCCAATCGCGAAAGCTTTTAGTAGCGTAAAAATATCGAAATCAATCTCGGCGCGTTGCCATATAAAAAATACAATCCGAAGTAACGCAGATATGGTCGCAAATATAATGAAAATGCGCGACCAAGAGCTGGTAAAAATCTTTTTAAAAAAAGATTTAACGCAGCATTTTTTTTTCAAATTTAAAAATGAGCAAAGCATGTTTTTGGGTTATTTTTTAAACATTTGTAGCATGCGCCAAGTGACAAAAAAGCCGCCAAAGATGTTAATTGAAGCGATTACGATGGCTATAAAAGCAAAAATCGAAATCATCGAAAAAGATTTTGCGGTTCCAAGTGCAATAATTGCGCCAACTATAATTACGCCAGAAATTGCATTTGTTACGGCCATTAGGGGGGTGTGTAAAGCTGGAGTTACGCGCCAAACAACAAAATAGCCAACAAAGCAGGCTAAAGCAAAAATTGTTAGGCCAAAAATAAACGGATCAACTCCGCCTGAATTTGTAGCGCTGTAGCTTATCTCAACAACTTTGCTAATTAGCGAATCTGAGTCTTTGGCAATTTGTTCGGAAAGTTTAATAATTTCTTGAAGGTCGCTCATAATTTTGGGATTTGTTAAAGATTTTAAAAAAGTTACTGAATTTTACGCAATCTGTTCATGTAAATTGTGGCTCCAACCGCTTTTTTTGAATTAATTTCATAGCTTCCTCCTCGGGCTATTGGATAAGAAAAGTCGCCGCAAAAAACATCGAAAGATAAGTTGTTGTGATAAGAAGATTCGCAATCGCCAAAAAGATCAAAACGAAATGAAGTTTGGTGATTTTTTTGCGCTAAAAATTCCGAAATTTCTCGCGCCTTTTCAAGAATTTCGGTGATTTTATCTGACTTCACAATTTGTAAGATTTCTTTTGTCAGTCCGCTTAGATCGTGATTTGAAGTGGCAATTTTGCTAATTATTGCAGAATATTTTCCGGCTAAATTTTTAATTGCTGAAAGATTTTTTTTCATTATTGCGTCGCGCAACGCATCTTTCTTTTCAACAATATTTTTATCAATTTCAGCCAAAAAATTAGGCAAAAAATTTGGCAAAGAAAATTCAATTAAAAGATTTTCTAAACCCATTTCTTTCAAGGCTTTTAAGGAAGTTTCGATAATTTCAAAAGCTGATTTTTGGGTGTCGCAACCAATTATTTCAATACCAAGTTGCGTTTGTTGGCGGTCGGCGTAAAGATCTTGGCTTTTGGCGCATAAAACATCGCCAACATAGCATAATTTAAGCGGCGTTTTAATCTCACTTAAGCGGCTATTTAAAACGCGCGATAGTTGTAAAGTTATGTCATTTCTAAAAATCAGATTTTTGCCAGAAATAACATCAATTGCTCGAAAAGAATTTTTAACTTTTTCAGCGGCAAAACTATCTTCAAATTCAATTAAGGGCAATTTTACCAAGTTATAATTGGCGGCAAAAAAAAGCTCTAAAGCCTTATTTATATTGATATGACTTTGTTTCGCTTCATCAAAGAGCAAATCGTAAAAACCAACGGGCAATAATTGCTTTTGCATATTTTAGATAAATTCTTTGATTTTCTCGCAGGCTTTCATCAGTCCCATCGCTTTGTTGAGACATTCTTGATATTCTAATTTTGGTTGCGAATCAAAAACAACACCAGCTCCTGCTTGTAAGTGAATTTTGCCATCTTTGAT
>JACCEB011511479.1_pt1 | contig 12467 bp, 11 predicted proteins | sample 7454761 | NCBI WGS metagenome assembly JACCEB01 (sample SAMN15323454, study PRJNA562643) | freshwater metagenome | isolation source: river surface water | place: USA:Blue River Watershed | collected 2017-08-18 | reverse complement strand
TATCGTCGAACGCGTCAAGGGCTTCGAGGAGGACGACTCCATCGCCCGCGAGACCGACATCCCCTCGCCCACCGACGGTCTGCCGCTCCGCGAAACCCTCCGCGGCTACAAGTCGCAGGACGGGGAGTTCATGGTCTACAAGGTCATCGGCGGCCGGAAAATGGAGGAGTCCGAAGTCCGCACCCTCGTCACGACCGGCCAGGTCGGTCCGCTCGACGGCTTCATCTCCGCCAAGACCCGCGCCCGCTTCTCCGCTTTGCTCCGCCTCGTGAAGGACGAGGAGAAGGGCAAATGGCAGGTGCAATACGACTTCGGCGACAAGGTCGACCTCGGCACGGTCGAACCCTACTGGACCGATCCGGCCACCGGCGCGCAGCTCTGCGAAGTCGGCTCCAGCCACGTGCTCCGCGAGCGCGACGGCGAGGGTTGGAAACAGAGTTTCCGCATCGGCCGCCTGATGTGCCAGAAGGAGATCACCCGCGACATCGCCATCCAGCTCGTCGGCCAGGGGAAAACCGAACTCATCAAGGGCTTCATCTCCAAGAAGGGCCGCCCCTTCGACGCCTTCCTCAAGCGCGAGGGCGCGAAGTTCGCGTGGGAATTCCCGCCGCGCGCCCCGAAGCTCGACAAGGACGGCAAACCCGTCGCCCGCAAATCCAAGGCGCCGCCCGACCTTTCCAAGGCGACCGTCCTCGGCACGAGCAAGATGCACAAGGGCGGCGAGCTGCTTGAAACGCCCGATGCGTTCTACGTGCGCCGGCCCGACCAGGACAACCGCATCGTCTTCACGCTCAAGCGCGAGCTCTGCGGCCTGAAGCTGCCGACCGAGGAAATCGTCCGCCTCTGCGAAGAGGGCCGCACGAATCTCATCCCCGGCTTCATGTCGAAGCGCGGCCAGCAGTTCGGCGCCTTCCTCGTCCTTTCGCCCACCGGCGCCAAGGCCGAGTTCGAGTTCCCGCCGCGCTGAGCGCCGTCGCCGCTACGCCGCGGTTTCCGCCGATGCCACCGACGCTCTTCCCGCGCCCGTCGGTCGCATCGGTGCTTTCTCCGTGAGCCGCACGCGCAACGTCCTTCTCGGCCTGCTCGCCGCCTCGACCGTCGGCGGGGCCTGGCTCGCCTGGCGCCAGCATCACGAGCTCACCGAGCTGCGCGCCGCCGCGCTCCAACGCAGCGAGCGCGCCGATCTCCAGAAGCGCCTCTGGGACCTCGAACGACGCAATCGCTCCCTGCAGGACCAGCTCGCCGCTCCCGAACGCAACGCCGCGGAGGCCGCACGTCCTGCCGCCGACGCCCGCGGCCCACGCCCCGCCGGCGGCAGCCGCCCCGAAGCCGCGCTCGCCCAAGCCGCCGCGCTGCGCGCCACCCTCGCCAAACCCGAAGTGCAGGCCCTCGTCACGGTCCAACAGCGGGCCGCGATCGAGTCGCGCTATGCCGCCCTGTTCAAGGCCCTCGCCCTCGGCCCGGAGCAAACCGAGAAACTGAAGGCACTCCTGCTCGACCGCGCCAACACCCGTCAGGACGTGATTGGCGCCGCTCTCGAGCAGGGCATCGACCCACGGACCAACCCGGCCGCCATTCAGCAACTCGTCGCCGACGCCCAGGCCGGCACCGACCGCGCGCTCCGCGATCTCCTCGGCGAGGCCGGCACCGCGCGCCTGCGCACCTATGAACAAACCGAGCCGCAGCGTCTGATTGTGGCGGAGCTCCAGCAGCGCCTCAGCTACACCGCCACGCCCCTCTCGGCCGAACAAGCCGAGCGCCTCGTCGGCGTGCTCGCCGCCCAACCCGCCCCGTCCGCGCCGGCTCCGGGCTCCGCCGCCTCGGCCGCACCCGCACCTGCCGTTCGTCCGAACGACCTCGGCACCACCCTCGCGACGGCGGTGGCCGGCACCGCGGCGGGCGCCTTGCTCGGCATGGCCGAAACCGCCCGCGCCGCCGCTCCGATCACCAGCGCCGCCGTGGCGGAAGCCCAAACCGTGCTCAGCCCGCCGCAGGTCGCCGCGCTGCAACAGCTCCAGCAGCAGCAACAAGCCCAGCAACAACTCCAGCAAGTGATCCGCGAGTCGATGCCCGGCGGCATGCTCCCGCGGCCGTCGCCGCCGCGCTGAGCGAAGCGTTCGCCGACCGCTCGGCCGGAACCGCGTGGTGCGGTTTGCGGCGGTTTCCGAATTTTGTCCGCACAAGCCATGCGCAGCCCTTGGCCGCTGGTGCACAGAGAAAACCCTTGCCCGTCACGGCGTGCGCACGGAACCTGCTCCGGATTTTCTCCACCAAGCCATGATCGTCACCACCGCTCAGCTGTTCAAACACGCCTACGGCAAATACGCCGTGGGAGCCTACAACATCAACAACGCCGAGCAGGCGATGGGTCTCTTCAAGGGCTGCATCGACTCCAAGGCGCCGTTCATCATCCAGATTTCCAAGGGCGCGCGCAAATACACCGACAAGCGCATGCTGGAGGCGATCATCCGCTCCGCCGGCGAGATCTTCCCCGAGGCCATTTTCGCCGTCCACCTCGACCACGGTGACGAGCAGACCTGCTACGAGTGCATCGATTCGGGCTTCTTCAGCTCCGTCATGATCGACGCCTCCCACGATCCCTTCGACAAGAACGTCGAAATCTCCAAGCGCGTCGTCGACCGCGCCCACGCCAAGGGCATCTCCGTCGAGGCCGAGCTCGGCATGCTCGGCGGCGTCGAGGAGGACATCAAGGTCGAGGAAGGTCACGCCATGCTGACCAACCCCGCCGAGGCCGAAGACTTCGTGAAGAAGACCGGCTGCGACTCCCTCGCCTGCGCCATCGGCACCTCCCACGGCGCCTTCAAGTTCAAGGGCAAGCAGAGCCTCCACTTCGACGTGCTCGAGAAGATCAAGGCCAAGCTCCCCGGCTTCCCGCTCGTCATGCACGGCTCGTCCTCCGTCCCGCAGGATGAAGTCGCCCGCATCAACGCCGCCGGCGGCCAGATTGCCGGTTCCATGGGCGTCGATCCCAACGAATACCTCCCGGCCGCCAAGCTCGGTGTCACCAAGGTCAACATCGACACCGACGGCCGTCTCGTCTGGACGCGCGTGCACCGCGAGTTCTTCCGCGACAAGCCCGCCGAGTTCGACTTCCGCCCGCCGGGCAAGGTCTTCATCGAGGAATACGCGAAGTTCATCGCGAGCCGGAACCAGTTCCTCGGCAGCGCCGGCCAGCTCGAGAGCGTCCGCGCCAGCCTCAAGGCCTGAGTCCCGCGGCGCCGCCGCTAGCCACTCCCGCCCCGACCGCCCGGTCGGGGCTTTTTCTTGCTCCGACGGCGCCGCCGCCGGTGACTGCCTCCGCCTACTTCCGGCCCGGAAATCTACTTGGAAACACCGTCGCCCGCGCCCAGCTTCAATTCGTGCCCCACCCCGCGTTCCGTCGGCCACACCACGCCGACGATCGTCTCGACCACGACCTCCCGCACGACGGTTTCCGGGCCACTCTCGCCGCCGCCACCGTGATTCTATTCCTCCGGTTCGCCGTCGACCCTACGCCCTCCGCGGCATGGCTGGCGGCCGGAACTCTGCCCGCACTCGTCGCGTTCGTCGTCCTCCCCCGCCTCTCCGGCCGCATCGTCGCCGCGATCCGCACGCCCCACGTGACCCGGCACGCCGCCGATCTCGGTCGCTTCATGCCCGGCGACGCGGGTATCAGCGCCGCGCGTGCCGGCACCCGTCACCTGTCGCCGCACGCCTGAGCGGGGCCGACGCACCTCCCTCCCAACGATGGCGGCGAAGAAAAAATCGTGGCGGGAGAAGTTGGCCGACAGCAAAGACCTGCCCAAGGTGGTGAACGTGGCGCCGCCGCACCGCAAGCGTTGGGGCGGCGCCACCCTCGCCATCCCGGCGCCGCGCGACATCGATGCGCTCATGCGCCAAGTCCCGGCCGGCAAGGTGACCACGATCAACGAACTCCGGGTCGCCATCGCCAAGCGGCACCGTGCCGCCGCCGCCTGCCCGATCACGACCGGCGTCTTTTCCTGGATCGCCGCCCACGCCGCCGAGGAAGCCGTCGCGGACGGCGAGGCTGCGACCACGCCCTACTGGCGCACGCTGAAATCCGGCGGCGAACTCAATCCCAAGTATCCGGGCGGCCTCGAAGCCGCATCCGCGCGCCTCGCCGCCGAGGGGCACACGATCGTCCGCAAGGGCAACCGCGCCTATGTCGGCAACCTCGCGGGCGCCCTGTTTGCGCCGCGCGCCCGCTGATCCACCCCGACCGTGGCGGGCGGGCCCGCGTTTACCACCGTAGGCTCTTCACCTCGATCAACCCGTCGAGCATCAGCACGACGGATTGCACCATCGGGCAAGGCGGACACGAGTAGCGCACCCGATCGCGCACATAGGTGATCTCGTCGATCGGGAGCTTCTTCATCTCGGCATTGATCAACTCCAGCAGCGCATCGTCGCGCATGTCCTGCGGCCCGGCCGCCAGTCGGCGCAGGGCATCGCGGACTTTGGGAGTGAGAGCGCGGCGTTTCATGGCAGCCCGCCACTGTGCTGGCCGGACCGGCAATTTCCAGCCGCGTGATGCGTCCGGCGCCCAATTTTTTACCGCGCCGCCGACTGGAGTCGCGAGCGTCGGTCCGGCACCCACGACACCTGCTTCAGGTTCGCAGAACCGCAGGCAGCACTCCGACGGCAAAAACACCGTCGCCCGACCCCTCGTCGCTCGGCACCCTCGCGAATCCATGAAACTCGTCGTGCTCTCCGGCCGGCCCGCCGTCGGCAAAGTCACCGTCGCCCGCGAGCTCGCCCGCCTCACCGGGTGGCGCCTTTTCCACAATCATCTCACGGTCAATCTTGCGCTCGCGCTCTTCGACTTCGGCACGCCCGGCTTCGTCGCCCTGCGCGAAACCGTCTGGTTCGCGGCCTTTCGCCGCGCCCTCGCCGACCGCGTGCCGGCCGTGATCTTCACCTTCAACCCGGAGAGCACCGTCCCGCAGCGCTTCATCGACGAGCTGTTCGCCGAGATCGCGGCCGGCGGCGGAAGCGTCGTCCACGTCGAGCTCGTCGCGCCCGAAGCGGAGATCGAGCGCCGGATCGCCGCCGACTCCCGCCACGCGGACGGCAAGCTCACCGACCTCGCGCTCTATCGCCGGCTCCGCGACGCGGGCACCTTTGACACGCCCGTCCTCCCGCCGGCACGCCTACGCCTCGACACCTCGACCCTTGTCCCTGCAGCCGCCGCGGCCCACATCGCCGCGTCCTGCCGTTGACGAATTCACGCGTCTGACCGCTGCGCGAGCCGACGACGATCCCCGTCTGGCAAAGGTCGGATCTAGGTTCGCCCGGCCGCGCCCTGGATCAAGGAAGCCGCGCCGGCCGCACTCCGCCACGTCGCCTTACGGCAGCCAAGGGCAGTCCCCTGCGTCCGGCTTCCGCTTGTCGCGCTGGGCCGTTATGAAGTCCTTCGCCTCGTCGCACATGTAATAGAGCATGGTTGCGTTGACCGCCCAGTGCCTGAATGCCCGCTTCACGCCGGCTTCCGGTCTTGTGCGCGGTGCGCCCGCGCTCCCCATGAAACTCATCGTCGTTTCCAGCCGATCCGCCGTCGGCGACGGCACGGTCAACGTTGATCAAACTCGTGCCCACTGGGCCGCTATCACAGGTCGGCTCAGCGCTAGATCACGCCACAGCGACGGCAGCCTCACCGACATCACTTCTTCCTCCACATGCACGATGGCGGAGTTTTCGCCATGCCCGTCATTCCACCCGTCCGATTGCGTCGCAATGCCCCGGTGGAACAACCAATCGAGCTGTCACACTACATTCGAAATTTTTTGTTACGCTGGAATTCTTGGCAACGCCGGGGCTGGACGCTTGCAGGCATCGGCGCCGTTTCGCCCTGCTCCTCGATCACTCCAGGCGTGCTCCGGGCAGCCTCACGATACCGGGCGAATTGTTGATGGACGAGAGCCCGCGATAACTGCATTTCCCTCCAGGTGATGCGCGGTGGCGATCTTCTGAGTTTCATCGAGTCGAGCCTCCAAGCTGCGATCGATCTGGTCTTCCGCTTGGCGCGAACCATCTGGCTGGCAATCAAGCAGCCGGAGTTGTTTCGCGATGCCGTCAGAGCGGATCGCCACTATCGCCTCATCGTAAAGCCGGAATTCTTTCTGTTTATCGCCGTGCTCTTGCTGAGTGCCGCGATCTCGACATCGCTGGAATCGGTCAGGCTCAGCGGAAGCTTTCAAACGGTCGAAGAATTGGCCCGAAAAATCGGCGAGCTGTCGATCCGGCCGCCCAAGCTCGAGGACTTCGTGACCGTTACCCTGCCGGTCATCGCGATTCTGTTGGTGATCGGCCGTCTGCTGCCCGTCCTGATTTTCAAGCGCGCCTCCCGCCAACACGAACTCGTCGCAAAAGCCTATTATTATTCGGTCGGCCTGACGCTGACGGTTCTGCATCCGCTGGTGTGGCTCGGCGCACCGCTGCTCGAGAAGGTCTGCAGCCACCTACCGCACGAATGGCAAATCGAGCAGCCGCTTTCGATCGCGCTGATCTTCGGCCCGACGCTTTGGGTGGCCTGGCGCGCAACCACCTCCGTGCTGGGTGCATCGCCTGCCCTCGCCGGAATTCGCCGATTCAAACTGCGTGCAGGACTCGTCGCCGCGGCCGCGGCCGGCAGCTTCCTGATCCCCGCCTATTATCAATCGGTCATTCACGATCTCAGCCAGCGCGCGGAGCAGAATGCGTTGGAGACCTTGGCCGTCGCGGCCAGCAAGGACCCTTCCAGCGCCAATACAGCGATCATCACGATCTTGGTGCGAAACTCCGGTGGGCTCCCGTGCTACCCGTTGATGTTCGACGGCAAACTCAGGGTGAAGAACTCGGAATACTGGCAGGCTTGGGAGGAGCGAGATCATCCCCCAGTGCTGCCGGACAAGAACACGCAGGTTAATTTCGATTGTTCAATTCGGCGGCAGGACAGTCTCGATGCGCCCATTTTGGCTTTAGCCCCCGGCAGCTCAGCGTTGATCCGAGTGACGGTCGATCTGACGCTGCCGGATGATCTGCAGGCCCACCAAACGCGCTTTACGCGTGAATTGGTGAAGCTGCTGGACGGACGGGGCGGGCCGGGGCCACTGCGCCCTTCGGTCACGCTGCACTTGGATGCGCGCGACTCCCGATTCAGATTCTTTAGGAGATCCGCCTCAATTCTCGCGCCGCTCTGATTGGTAGCGAGCAGTCCTGCACCCGCCTTACGGCAGCCACGGGTATTTCCGGGCGTCCGGCTTCCGCTTGTCGCGCTGGGCCGTCATGAAGTCCTTCGCCTCGTCGCTCATATAATAGAGCATGGTGGCGTTGCCCGCGAGTTCCTGGATGCCCGCCTGCCCGTCGAGCTCCGCGTTGAACGCGCTCTTCAGCAGCCGGATCGCCAGGGGGCTCTTGTCCAGAATCTCGTTCGCCCATTTCACGCCCTCCGCCTCGAGCTCGGCCACCGGCACGACCGCATTGACGAGCCCCATGTCGAGCGCCTGCTGCGCGTTGTATTGGCGGCAAAGATACCAGATCTCCCGCGCCTTCTTCTGGCCGACGACCCGCGCCAGGTAACTGGAGCCGAACCCGCCGTCGAAACTGCCCATCTTGGGACCCACCTGCCCGCAGATCGCGTTGTCGGCCGCGATGCTCAGGTCGCACACGACGTGCAGCACGTGCCCGCCGCCGATGGCGTAGCCCGCGACCAGCGCGATGACCACCTTGGGCATCGACCGGATGAGCTTCTGCAGGTCGAGGACGTTGAGTCGCGGCACGCCGGCCGCGTCGATGTAGCCCGCATGCCCGCGCACGCTTTGGTCGCCGCCGGCGCAAAACGCATACTTTCCGTCCGTGTGCGGCCCCGCCCCGGTCAGCAGCACCACGCCGATCTTAGGGTCCTCCCGGGCGTCGGCAAACGCATCATACATCTCCGCGACGGTCTGCGGGCGGAAGGCGTTGCGCTTCTCCGGCCGGTTGATCGTCACCTTGGCGATGCCGCCGGCCTTGTGGTAGAGGATGTCCGTGTAGGTCTTGGCGATTTTCCACTCGGGAATCATGCCCGCCACCGTGGGGAGTTCGCCGCCGCTTGTCCATCGGCCAGCGGGCTCGGGACGGCAAATCAAGCAGTTTTCCCGTCCGCGCGGAAAACTGCTTGGACCGCATGGCTCCATCCCGGAAGCTTCACCTCTTCCCGTGAGCCAACCGTCCGCCAATTCCTCGCGTCTGGGCGCGCAAGTCGCCCTCGGTCTCGGCGCGCTCGGGGTCGTCTTCGGCGATATCGGCACGAGTCCGCTCTACACCATCCGCGAGTGCCTGGCCGTGCTGCCCCCGGCCGAGCACGCCACCGCCGTCCTCGGCGTGCTCTCGCTGGTCTTTTGGTCCCTGATCCTCGTCGTCAGCATCAAATACACCCTCTTCGTCCTGCGCGCCGACAACCGCGGCGAGGGCGGCATCTTCGCCCTCATGGCGCTCGGCCGCATCGAACGCAGCCCGCGCGGCGCACTCGGCCCTGGGGTCGTGATCGTCCTTGTCGGCGCCTCCATGCTCTGCGGCGAGGCCATCATCACGCCGGCCATGACGGTCCTCAGCGCCGTCGAGGGCACCAAGCTGGTCTGGCCCGGCGTCGAACACCTCGTCGTCCCGCTTTCGTGCCTCATTCTGGGCGGACTGTTCGCGCTGCAACACCGCGGCACCAAGTTCATGGGCGGCATTTTCGGCCCCGTGATGCTCCTCTGGTTCGTGGTGCTCGGGGTGCTCGGATTGTGGCGCATCGTCGAGACCCCGGTGGTGCTCCGCGCCCTCAATCCCCTGCACGGTCTTCACCTTCTCACCACCCACCCCCGGGAAGTCTCCATTCTGCTCGGCGCGGTCGTCCTCGCCTTTACCGGCGTCGAAGCCCTCTACGCGGATATGGGGCACTTCGGCCGGCGCGCCATCACCGTCGCCTGGTATGCCGTCGTCCTGCCCGGTCTCACCCTCAACTATTTCGGCCAGGGCGCCTTCTTCCTCAGCGGCCGGGGCTCCGCCGCCAATCCCTTCCTGTCTCTCGCCCCGGAAGGCCCCGTGCGCCTTGCCCTGCTGGCGCTTTCGGTGCTCGCCGCGATCATCGCGAGCCAGGCCCTGATCTCGGGTGCATTTTCCCTCGTTCGCCAGGCGATCCAGCTCGGCTATTTCCCGCGCCTCACCGTCACCCACACCAACGCCGACCAAAGCGGCCAGATCTACCTGCCGCTCGTCAACGCCACCCTCGCGATCGCGTCCATCGCGACCGTCATCGGTTTCCAGTCCAGCTCCGCGCTCGCCGCCGCCTACGGCATCGCCGTCACGGGCACGATGATCGTCACCACGGTCGCCCTTTTCCACGTGATGCGGCGCGCCTGGCAGTGGCCCGTCTGGCGCGCGGCCGGCATCTGCACGCTCTTCCTCGCCATCGACGGCCTCTTCTTCGCCGCCAATCTCCACAAATTCACCGACGGCGGATGGCTGCCCATCGTCATCGCGGTCGCCGTCCTCGCGATCATGGTCACCTGGAAGGCGGGCAAGACCGAGATCTTCCGCCGCGTCTACGCCAACGAAATCACCGAGGACGAACTTTGCACCATCGCCTCGAGCAAATACATCGTGCGGGTCAAGGGGACCGGCGTTTTCATGGCCGGCAATCCGTCCGGCACGCCGCTGGTTCTGCTCCACCACGTGAAGGCCAACAAGGTTCTCCACGAAACCGTGGTGCTGCTCAGCATTTTGACCCGCGAGGTGCCGTTCGTGCCCGAGGCCGACCGGCTCGAGGTCCGCGAGATCGGCGAAGGCGTCTGGCGCGCGGTCGCGCGCTACGGCTACATGGAGTCGCCCGACGTCGCCGGCCTCATCGGCCGCATCGGCGAGGCCGGGGTCCCCCTCAAGCCCTCCGAGGCGACCTACTACTTCAACCGCGAAATGATCATCACCGGCGGCGACGCCAAGATGTGGGAATGGCAGAAACACTTCTACGCCTTCCTCAGCCGCAACGCCCGCCAGGCGCGCGACTACTACCAGCTGCCCCCGATGCAGATCATCGAGGTCGGTCTGCCGATCCAGCTCTGACCGGCCGGCCGAGGTCGGCGCTGACCCGCGCGGCCCCCGGGGCCGCGCTCAGGTCGCCCCGCCGCCCAGGGCGGCGCCGAGCTCCGCGAACCACGCCCGCCGCGTCGCCGCGTCGCGCTTGCGGTCCGTGTGCAGTTCCAGCACCCGGATCCCCGTCTCCGGCAGGTAGCCGATCAGATCCGTGAAATGCGCCCAGTCGTAGACGCTCGTGTGCTCGACGCCGTAGGCGAGCGCGAGCTGCCCGAAGTCCGCCTCCTGCGGCGTCGCGAAAAACTGCTCGAAGGGCGGCTCGAACTGCGACACCGGCAGATGGTCGAAGATGCCGCCGCCGCGGTTGTTGATCAGCACGATCGTCAGCGAGGTCTTCAGCTTCGGTTTCAGCAGAAAGCCGTTCGTGTCGTGCAGCAGCGCCAGGTCGCCCGTCAGCAGCACCGTCGGCTTGCCCGTGCCGTGCGCCACCCCGAGCGCGCTCGAGAGCGTGCCGTCGATGCCGTTGGCGCCGCGGTTGCACAGGGGCCGCACCTGCCGGTCCGCCCCGGGCACGACGTATTCCGCGTCGCGCACCGGCATCGAATTCGCGATGAACAGCGGGGTCTCGGGCGGCAGGTGCTGCGCCAGCAGCCACACCGCCTTCATCTCGAACATCTCCGACTCCGCGTCGAGTTTCGCGTCCAGGATCGGGCGCATCTGCGTCTCGTAGCGCGCCCACATCTGCTGGTAGCCGTTGGGCTCGCTCGACTCCGGCAAAATGGTCGCCAGCGCGCTCGGCGCGATCACGAGACTTTGCGTGCGGCCGTGCAACGCGTCGCGGTTGGTCCCCGCTTCGTTCACCAGCCAGATCTTCGCCTCGCTCCGCTCCACCCACGACCGCAGGCCCTTGCTGGTCGGCCAGCCGCCGAGGCAGAGCACCGCCTCCGGCTTCAGCCGCTCCGCCGCCGCCGGATTGCGCAGCACCAGATCGTAGGTCGTCACCAGCGTCGGAATGCTCGCCGAGTGGTAGCGCAGCGGCGACAGCGGGTCCGCCAGCACGGGCCAACCGAGGCGGCGCGCGATCTCCGAGACCGCCCCGACATAGCTCGCCACGTCCGGCGCCTGGGTCGGTCCGACAATGATCGCCCCGTGCACCTCCGGAATGATGTGCGGCACGAGTGCCGAGGGCACCGGCACTTCGACGGGCGCGAGGTGCGCGAAAAACTGGGTCCAGTCCACCCCGGCGGCGAACTGCGCCGCCACGCCGCCGTCGTCGATGGGCGGCAGCGGATCACGGAACGGCAAGTTTACATGCACCGGGCCGGCCTCCGCCACCAACGTGCGCTGCACCGCATGCGCCATCGTCTGCCGCAGGTAACGCAAACGCGAAAAGTCCAGTTCCGGCAACGCGCACTCGTGGAAGAACCGCGCGTAGCCGCCGAAGATCTTCAGCTGGTCGATCGTCTGCCCCGAGGCGCAGTCGCGCAGTTCCGGGGGCCGGTCGGCCGTCAACACCAGCAGCGGCACGCCGCTTTCGTGCGCTTCCACGATCGCCGGCAGGTAATTCGCGACCGCCGTGCCGCTCGTGCACACGAGCACCACCGGACGGCCGGTGGCCTTCGCGGCCCCGAGCGCGAAAAATCCCGCCGAACGCTCGTCCAAGACCGGCACCGCCTCGATTCCGCCGTGCCGCGCCAACGCCATCGTCAGCGGCGTCGACCGTGAGCCGGGCGACACGACCGCGAGCTGCACCCCGCAGCGGTGCAGCGTTTCCACGAGCACGCCGGCCCAGAGCGAGTTCACGTTGCGGGTATCGAGGGAGGACACGTCCATGGGTTTGGAAAAAAGGGGTTCAGCCGGCGAAGGCGTCGAGCATCGCCATAAATTTCAGCTCCGTTTCGGCAAACTCCTTGTCCGGCGTCGAGCCCGCGACGATGCCTGCGCCGGCATAGACCCGCGCCCGCGCGCCTTCGACGAGCGCCGAACGGATCCCGACGAAGAACTCGCCGCCGCCGCGCGCATTGAGCCATCCGAGCGCCCCCGCATAGAGTCCGCGGGGAAATCCTTCCAGCTCCCGGATACGAGTCACCGCCGCGTCGCGCGGACTCCCGCCCACCGCCGGCGTCGGGTGCAGCGCCGCCAGCACGTCCAGCAGGCCCGTGCCCTCCGGCAGCACCGCCTGCACCGCCGTTTGCAGGTGTTGCACGTTGGCCAGCCGCCGCACCTGCGGCGTCTCCGCGCACTCCGGCACCAGTCCGAGCGGCGTCAGCCTGGCCACGATGTCGTCGAGAACTTCGCGGTGTTCGCGCCGGTCCTTCTCGCTGCGCAGCAGCGCCGCCGCCAGCGCGGCATCCTCGCTCGCTCCCGCGCCGCGCCGGATCGAACCGGCCAGTGCCTCGGTCTCGACGCGCCCC
>JACCEB010951105.1_pt1 | contig 12471 bp, 11 predicted proteins | sample 7454761 | NCBI WGS metagenome assembly JACCEB01 (sample SAMN15323454, study PRJNA562643) | freshwater metagenome | isolation source: river surface water | place: USA:Blue River Watershed | collected 2017-08-18 | reverse complement strand
TTACGACATTCGAATTGAAATATTGTTAAGTGCTGGCGGATCTGTAGCATCAATGATTGTTAATAAATTTGGTGAAGCTGACGCGGTCGAATTGCGAGCCTTAATGGCCGCTGGCTTCGTACTTTTCGTTGTTACCTTAATCGTCAATTTCATCGCAAATATCATCATCAATCGCACAGCTAGGAAGGGCTAATGAGCACTCTTACCGTGAAGCCCACAAAGCCTTGGCGCCCGAAATTAAAGAATTTGTTCCCCGAGATTTTTGGCGCATTCTTTACCGCTTTTGCAACGCTTGCGATTGTCGCGATTACTCCGCTTAAAGGCAGGCTGGGATTTTCGGTAACTTTAATCGGAGTGGCAGTGTTTACCGCAGCAACAGTGAGTTGGCTGCGGCGGGATCGTAAAGCTGCGCTAAATAGCGTTAGCACGGTATTTGTTTATGTCGCCGCGGCCTTTGTGATCATTCCTCTTTCATCTCTGCTATTCGAAATTATTCGAAAAGGTGTCGGCGGCCTCTCTTTTGGAATTTTCACACGTGATATGTCACTAGCGTCCGCAGATTCGCCCCTAACTGAAGGCGGATTGATACACGCTGTAGTTGGAACTCTCTACGTCGTCGCTCTTGCTACGGTTATTAGCGCGCCAATTGGATTCCTGGCTTCACTTTATATTGTCGAAGTCAAAGGCAGATTTGCCGCATTAGTTCGTTTCTTTGTTCAGGCCATGAGCGGAGTGCCATCAATTGTTGCTGGACTATTTATTTATGCTGTTTGGATGATTGGACTCGGCAACAGTTATAACGTTATGGCTGGTGCGGGCGCGCTTGCAATTTTAATGATCCCAACGGTCGCGAGAACTTCTGAGGAAGTACTGAAATTGATTCCCAATGATCTGAGGGAAGCAGGATTAGCTCTTGGGGCCACTCAATGGCGCACCATTGCAATGATTATTCTTCCCGCAGCAAAGAGCGGTTTAGTTACTTCAGTAATCCTTGGTATTGCAAGAGTTGCTGGGGAAACTGCGCCATTGCTTCTGACCATCGGTGGCGCCGATGCATTGAATTTGAATCCATTTGAAGGCAATAGCTCTGCGCTTCCATTCTACGTATGGAAGAACTACTCGTTAGGTAATCCTGAATCGATTCAACGTGCTTGGTTAGGGGTAATAGTTCTAATGATGATGGTATTTGTGTTCTTCTCCCTGGCTAGGTATTTCGGAAGAACTAAAGGTGTAAAGCGATGATGGAAGAAACCGGCAAAACCGAGAGGAAAGATATGAAAACAGAGACACGCGATACCAAGGTAACCCCAACCTCACTTGCTTCGGTCGCCGCTAACCAACAACCGCGAAAGAATGCGCGAGAAGTTGTCGAAGGTATGGGTCTAGAAGCAAGAAGTATCTATGCCTGGTTTGGAAAGAAACTTGTTCTTGAAGATATCTCGATGGATTTTGCCCCGGGAACTGTAACTGCGCTAATCGGACCTTCAGGTTGCGGCAAATCTACGTTTATTCGAATTCTTAACCGGATGCATGAGTTTATTCCAACTGCAGCCCTTGCCGGAGATGTATTACTTGGCGGAAAAGATATTTATGGCGCCGGAGTCGACGTAACCAAAATTCGGTTGAAAATCGGAATGGTTTTTCAGAAACCCAATCCATTTCCATCAATGACTATTCGTGAGAATGTTCTCTCTGGAATCAAACTCGCCCAATTGAAAGTTGATAACCAAGAAGAACTATTACAAAACTGTCTAGTTAGAGCTGGACTCTGGGAAGAGGTAAAGGATCGTCTTGATGAATATGGCGGAGCGTTATCGGGAGGACAGCAACAGCGCCTCTGTATAGCTCGATCGCTAGCCGTAAATCCAAAAGTACTTTTGATGGATGAACCATGTTCAGCGCTTGACCCTGGATCAACATTGCGAATTGAGGAGACAATAAGAGAGCTATCCGAAAGCATCTCTATTGTTATTGTCACTCACAATATGCAACAAGCAGCTCGCGTTTCAGATTACACCGGTTTCTTACTTTCTGATGGCGGTCCTGGTCGACTAGTTGAATTCGGAAGCACCTCAGAGATTTTCTCGAATCCTAAGGATAAAAGAACTCTCGATTACGTCACAGGTAGATTTGGTTAATCACAAAATCTGTACACCAACTGTTAACTAAAACTACATCGAACGTTTGCCGATTGTGATGAAGGAGTTCTAGATCCTTCCTTAAATTCCCCCTACACGAAGTTCTAACTAGGGGGAAGAATGTCAAGAAAGAAATTGGCGAGAATTGCAATCGCCACTTCAGCGCTCTTATTTGTAGCGTCACCAGCTTTTGCTGGATCCATAAATGGCAGTGGCGCAACCTTTGCTGCTCCACTTGTCGATGCTTGCAAAGTTGATTTTGCCGCCGAGACAGGCCATACCGTCAATTACACCGGTGGCGGTTCCGGAAAAGGTCGTTCTGATTTCTCCGGCAATTTGGTTGATTTCGCTAATTCTGATGCGCCTTATTCATCCGGCGCTCCTGCAAATCTAATTTACGCGCCCGTTTATGCCGCACCAATTGCGATTATGTATAACTTGCCGACCGTAAAAGAGCCCATCTATCTTTCACCCGCATCGATAGCGAAGATTTTTTCTGGTTTCATCACTAATTGGAACCACCCAGATCTTGCTAAAGACAATGAACGGACCGTAAAGACCCCCGTCTTTAAGACCAAGAAAGTTACAGTTAAGAATTCTAAAGGTCAGTCAGTAACCAAGACTGTGCCAGTTCTTGATAAAAAAGGTAAGCCAGCGATCGCACGATATAAGACCAAGACTGTAAATATCGATCTTCCTAACCAGCAGATTACGGTCTGGTATCGAACAGATTCTTCAGGAACATCTGAGAACTTCACTCGCTTCTTGCGCGGCGCTAATGCGGCAACTGGAAACAGTTCACTCTGGCCAAAAGCCCAGAACACAACCTTCTCAAACGGCACTCCGAATAACATCTCCACATTCTTTAACTTCCAAGGCGCTTCAGGATCAGCTGCGAATGCCGCTGGAGTTGCTCGAACTGTAGGTGGAATCACTTATTCAGAGCTCAGCTTTGCACTCGATAACAAACTTCCAGTCGCGTTTGTTCAAAATGCAGCAGGTGAGTTTGTGGCACCAGATGCTGCTGGAACGTCCGCATTCTTGGGAGGCGGAACAATTAACGAAAATGGAACAGTTGACGTCGACTTTGCCAAGAAGATTCCCGGCGCATATCCAATCGGTACAACTTCCTACGCGCTCGCATATGCTTCTGGCAAGAACGCCGAGAAACAAGCGATTGTTAAGGAGTTCTTGACTTATATGTTGGATAAGTGCCCAACTAAGCATCCGGAGAAGGGTTTTGCCCAGATAACCGGACCGCTTTACACAAAGGCGAAAGAACAAATAGCGAAGATCAAGTAGTTCAACTTAGCTACCAACCCCCGCTCCATATGGTGCGGGGGTTTGGCTTTTCTGGGTCAACAAAGTGCTACGCTCGCCCAACTGTTGGAGAGCCAAATTCGAAGACAGGGGCGTTGCGTTTAGCGAAGTCCGGTTTGATTCCGGCGCTGTTCCCGCAACTGTAAAGATCGAAAGATCTAAGCCAGGTCGCCTAGCGCAGACGCCGAATTAACCGATCTCGGAGGAAGGTCGGGTCTTTCCGGCAGTTCACGAAAGCCCCCTTTCTCCCTCAACGAAGTTTGGGGGAGTTTTTATGTTTAGACGCAAAGAGAAGCTCAGCGTCGTATTAATCGCTATATCGTTTCTTTTTTCTTCGACAGTTTCTGCAGAAGCAAGAGAGATTCAAACGAAATATCCACTTAACATCGTCTCCGCAGGCTTTGCGGCAAAACTTCCCGCTAAGCCAGTTCGAATAATTTCACTTTCCCCATCAGCCACCGAAATTATCTTTGCTATTAATGCTGGCTCGCAAGTACTTGCGGTAGATGACAATTCAAACTATCCAGCGAATGTCCCCACTAGCGCGTTGAGCGGATTCGCACCAAACCTGGAAGCAATCGTGGCGCTTGATCCTGATTTTGTGATCTTAAATAAAGATTCTACGAAATCCGATGCTATCCATAAGTCGCTGACAAATTTGGGGATTCCAGTGATGATGGAAGAAGCAGCTCGAAATCTAAACGATGTTTACAAAGAAATAAGAATCATAGGCAAGGCAGTAGACCAACAAGTAAAGGCGAGAAAGCTAATTGTTAGTATGAAGAAGCGAATTGCCAAAGTTATCGAGTCAAGTAAGAAAGTAAAGAGTCAGAGTTTTTTCCACGAACTAGATAACACCTTGTATACCGCAACTTCGAAAACCTTTATCGGAAATGTCTATCGAGATTTAGGTTTAAAGAACGTGGCTGATGCTGCTAGTGGCGCTGATTCATCCGGATATCCCCAACTTAGCGCTGAGTACTTGATTCGAAGTAATCCACAAATAATATTTTTGGCCGATGCCCAATACGGTGAGAGTATTTCTACTGTAAAGGCGAGACCCGGTTGGCAGTCAATTGCTGCGGTAAAAAATGGGCGCATAATTGAACTTCCCGCTGATATTCCGTCGCGCTGGGGCCCACGCATAGTTGATTTCTATGAATTGGTAGCAAAATCAATTAAATGAGCGAAATTCAATTAAAGCCAATTTGGCGTTGGCAATGGACGCTAATGGCAGGAATCTTCCTTCTTATTGTTTGTGCCGTTGCAATAACAATTGGACCCGTTCAAATAAATACAATTGAAATAATTCATACACTTCTTGGGCGTGAAACATCTTTGAGTGACCAAGAACGCTCATTGTTAATTGAAATAAGGTTTCCAAGAGTTGCGCTAGCAGCATTGGTTGGCGCAGCGCTAGCAACGAGCGGTGCGGTTTACCAAACAGTTTTTCGCAACCCACTAGCTGATCCATATCTTCTCGGCGCCGCCGCAGGTGCTGGACTCGGTGCCACTATCGCAATTACTGTGGCAAGAGCAGATTTCTATCCATCACTTCCAATCTTTGCCTTTATCGGTGGCATCCTTGCGGTTATCGCAACCTTCTTGGTTGCGGGCAGGCTTTACTCAGATCCTGGTTCACTCTTACTCTCTGGAATTGCAATTGGATCTTTTGCGACCGCAGTACAAACATTTTTACAACAGCGAAATAGCGATGTTTTAAGGCCGGTTTATTCGTGGATTCTGGGCGAACTTACAGTTGCTGATTGGTCGAGCGTTCGATGGGCTGCACTCTACATTTTTATTGCCCTAGGCATACTATTTAGTGTTTCAAAAATTTTAGATGCCCTTATGTTGAGTGACGAAGAAGCTTTTTCGCTCGGAGTCTCTCCAAATAGAATTCGAATTATTGCGGTATGTGCTGCGACGCTTGCGACAGCGACGGCAGTATCGGTTAGTGGATTGATTGGATTTGTTGGAATTGTTGTCCCACACATCATTAAGCGTTTAACTAAGAAAGCTACCAATAGAGCGCTATTGGCGATAGCACTCTTTGGAGCCGCTTTTCTAGTTCTGGCGGATTTAGGAGCTCGAACACTTATTTCTCCTGCTGAAATACCAATCGGAGTTATCACCGCTTTTATTGGCGCGCCATTCTTCCTTTTTATACTAAGAACTAGGAGTAAAAATCAATGATTAAAGTTGAGAACCTCTCAGTAAGTTATGGCGATAAAACTGTTCTAGATTCGATTTCTCTTGAAATCCCGACAGGCACTTGGACATCAATTATCGGTCCTAACGGCGCAGGAAAGACAACACTTCTCACATCTTTGTTAGGAATGAATCCATATTCGGGTTCAATTAAATTTGGCGAGATTGAAGCGTTTAGAGATTTGAAAAGAAATATCGCTTATGTTCCGCAAAGACCGCAGGTTCCACTCGGAATGACAGTTCGGGAATATGTGACGCTCGGCCGAGCAAAGAGAGATGGCTGGGGAAGAGAGCGACGCGAAGGAAAAGCTCGGGTATATGCGACTTTAGAGGCGATGCAACTAATTGGTCTACAGGATCAACAGGTAACACGAATTTCTGGTGGAGAGTTGCAACGCGTGTTGATAGCGAGAGCCATTGTTCAAGAGCCCCAAATAATTCTCATGGATGAACCGACCAGCGCGCTAGACCTTCATCATCAAATTGCAACATTGAATCAGATTGAATTACTGAAAAAGGAGGGAATAACAGTTATATCCACGATGCACGACATAACCCTGGGCGCGATGTACGCAGAACGAATCATTTTGATGCGCGAAGGCAGAGTTCTACTTGATGGAAATGCCTCATCTGTTATCCACTCCGAAGAACTGAAAAGCGCCTTTGATCATGGGATAAGCGTCCATACACTTGAAGACGGCCACACAGTTATAGTCGCAAATAAGATGCGAATTGAAGAGATTTAATGTTAACTCTCATTGGCGGCGGCGCAAGAAGTGGCAAGAGCTCATACGCCCTCTCGCTTGGAAATAGCGTAATTGACTCTGGCAAGCGTGCCTTATTCGTAGCAACAGCTGAAGCGGTCGATGATGAGATGGAGCAACGAATAGCAAAACATAAAGTAGAACGCCGCAGCCAATACGATTTAATCGAAGAACCGCGGGAACTAGCAAAAGTTCTGATCCAAGCACGCGATTACGACATAGTGATAGTGGATTGTTTAACGCTCTGGCTTTCAAATCTGATGCTGGAGAACATCGAACCAGATTTTGAAGATGTTATTGAGGCAGGTAGGTCTATCAACTCCACTGTAGTTTTTGTTACAAATGAGACAGGGGAAGGCATCGTGCCAATGCACCCAATTTCCAGAAAATTCAGAGATCTTTCGGGTCAGATGAATGTGGCTTTTGCAAAATATTGTGATCAAGTAGTTGCCATGAAATTTGGAATACCTACGGTTCTAAAAGGAATTACTGATGTTAAATGACCTGAAAGTTGCACTCGCATTCTTAACTCGAATTCCAATCAATCACGGACCCCAGATAAGTTTGCGAAGAAGCGCTGCGTTGTTTCCATTAGTAGGAGCGTTAATTGGTCTAATTGGTGGCTTAGTTTTTTATGTATCTTCCGCGATTCTGCCGCCACTTGTTTCTGCATCTATCTCAATTTTAGTTACGGTAGCAATCACAGGGGCCTTTCATTTAGACGGGCTAGCAGATATTTGTGATGGATTAATTGGCGGCTGGAATCGAGAAGAGAGGTTGAAGATTCTCAAAGATTCACGCCACGGAACCTATGGAGTAGCCGCAATCTCACTCCAGTTAATTCTGCAAGTCTGCCTTTTATCGGCGCTTTCACCGCGCGATGGTCTATTTACACTAATCGTTCTACACACCCTCTCAAGACTGGTTCCAATTTTTCTGATGCTAATTCCGGCGACATCTGGTCATGATGGAATGGGCGCAAGCGTCTCTCGAGAAATTGGAGCGAGGGAGCCACTTGTTGGATCGCTGATAACCGTTTTACTTATTGCGCCGATTATGGGATTAAATTTTCTTCTACTGAGCGCAATTCTCTTTTTAACTCTATCAATATTCGCACTCTGGGTTATTCGAAAAATTGGTGGCATGGTGGGCGATGCCTTTGGAGCAGGGGAACAAATCAGTGAAACTATGATTCTTTTCTTCTTCGTGGCACAGTTTGGGATAGTTGGAGTGATCCCATGGGTAATTTAGTTGAATTTGAAGCAATTCTCTTTGATGTGGGAAACACACTAGTTGAACAGAGATTTTATGATTCTGATAAAACCAGAGCATCACTCCTGCCTGGTGTTACCGAATTACTTCGCGCTCTAACGGGAAAATTTCGACTAGGCGTAGTTTCTAATTCCAAGGTTTTTAATTCAACTGATATTAAAAATAGATTAGAGGAATGCGGTATAGCGGATTATTTTGAAGTATTTGTCTCAAGTCTTGACGTGGGTGAAGAAAAGCCCTCTCCTCTGCCACTCAAAGTTGCCTTAGAAAAAATGAATATCAGTTGTGAAAAAGCTCTATATATAGGTGACAACGAAATTGATCGACTCGCTGCCCAAGCTGCTGGTATGGAATTCTTATTTACCTCAAAAGATATAAGAGAATCGTTTTCGGATTATGAAGTTTCATTAAAATCTGCATGGCAACGTGGATTAGGAAAGAAAATTAGAAATTTTCCCGAAGTCGCCGTTGAAATCCGGTCACATTTTGATGGTCGCGCAAAGCCAAAAGATTCTCTAGGTCGCCTTGAGGAAATGGCTATTCAAATCTCAAACATAACTGGTGAAGCGCCGAAGATAGATCCCGCCGGGGCTGCAATCTTTGTCGCAGATCACGGAGTAGCAGCCGATAATTCAGTAACTCCATGGCCCCAATCAATAACAGCTCGCATGGCGGATTTGATTGTTGATGGGAATGCGGCAGTCTCAGTCTTGGCACGAAATTCGGATGTCTATCTTGAGGTAATTAATTTAGGGACGGTTTCGAAGACTCACTCAATTAATGTGCGAAATGAAACTATTTCAACTGGAACTTTAGATTTTCGACAGAAAGAAGCTATGTCCGAATCACAACTCAACCAGGCGCTTGAAGTCGGCGCCGAAACTGCAGAGCGGCTAATTGCAGGAGGCTCAAGAAGCATCAGCATCGGCGAAGTAGGAATAGGCAATACGACTTCATCTGCGATCTTGATAGGTATGTTTTGTGGAGCAACGGCAGCAGAAGTTACAGGCAGAGGTTCCGGCATTCCAGACGAAGTTTTTAATTCAAAGTTACTAGTTGTAGCGGACCAGATTGGTAAATTATCTTCAAAGGAAGATCCACTGAAAATCCTCCGTCATTTCGGAGGCTTTGAAATGGCTGCGATGGTTGGGTTGATTGTTAGGTCTGCAAGCCTAAACATTCCAGTTATTTTAGATGGAGTAACAACTCTTGCTTCAGCACTAGTCGCGGTTGCTATCAAACCTGAAGTAAGAGATTCGATGCTTTTAGGTCATCTCTCGTCTGAGCCAGCAAGCAAAATCGCTGCAGAAAATTTGAATCTAAAACCAATTCTCGACTTAGCTCTTCGACTTGGTGAGGGAACGGGGGCAATTTTAAGTGTTCCGATAATTCGCGCCGCCTGCAGGCTCCATGCTGAGATGTCACCGCTATCTGATGTCGTTAACCTAGACTCATCGTCATGACGCTCACATTTGTTACCGGCGGAAGTCGAGGCTTGGGTAAAGAAGTGGCCAGCGCGCTTGCAAAACGCGGAGATAAAGTAGTGATTGTAGGGAAAGATAAAGATAGAGCTGCTGCTACCGCTAAAGAAATTGGTTGTGTTTTTGAGATAGTAGATTTAGAAAATCAATCTCAATCCCGTTTAACTGCAGATGCCATGCTCGGCAAATATGGAGTTCCAGATGTCGTTGTATTGGCTCATGGAGTTATGAGTGAGAAAATGGCAAAGACCTTAAGGACCACAGACAGTGAGTGGAACCGTGTCATGAATATCAACTTAAATTCCACGTTTACCTTGGTAAATGTATTTGGTTCAAAGATGGCAGAAGCAAGAAAGGGTCGCATCATTATTTTTTCGGCCTGTCTCGGAAGAATGTCGGGCCCTGGAAACGCTGGTGGATTAGCTCCGTATCGAATCTCTAAAGCAGGCGTCAATGCGTTGGTTAGAAATCTAGCTCATGAAACTGGCCACGGAAGTCGTGGCTTTCTAGTCGATGCAATCTGTCCAAACCATAGCCGCACAGATATGGGCGGACCTGATGCGCCTCGTAGCGCAGCTGAAGGAGCCGAGACTGCTATCTGGTTGGCAATAAGAGAATTCTCTGCCGGCGATACAACAGGAGTTCTTTGGGAAGATCGCGAAATAGTTCCTTGGTAGAAATCAAAGCAAGAATCAATCCGCCTAGTACGTTTTGAAAGAATAGACTTAGAACATGTTGATGCGCCAACTAGATTTTCGAGGTAAGAAATTTACTAAATCTGAACTCAAACGCGCACTACCTCGTGGAAATTTTTCAATATCTGATGCGCTTAAAAAAATTGAACCAATTCTCCAACGAGTTGAAAAGGCGAGCGAAAGCGATCTATTAGATATCTGCCAAGAGCTGGATGGAGTCCGACCACAGTCAATCCGGGTTAGCCGCGAAGCGCTAGATAAGGCGCTAAATAATCTAGATAAAGAAGTTCGGGCTGCCCTAGAGGAAAGTATCCGTCGGGTGAGAAAAGTTCATGCCGATCAATTACCTGAGTTGAAAGCAACTGAGGTTTCTGCGGGCGGAACTGTAACTCGAAAGTGGATTCCAGTAGATCGCGTCGGAACTTATGCTCCGGGTGGGCTAGCAACTTACCCAAGTTCAGTAATCATGAATGTTGTACCGGCACAGATTGCGGGTGTCTCAAGTGTCGCTGTCGCATCTCCGCCGCAGAAGAAAAATGGTGGATTACCTGATGAGATTGTTTTAGCTACATGTAAGTTACTTGATGTTGATGAAGTCTTTGCAATTGGTGGAGCACAAGCCGTTGCTATGTTTGCATATGGCGTGCCTGAATTATGCGAGAGCGTTGATATTGTGACCGGACCCGGAAATATTTATGTTGCCGCAGCAAAGCGCGCTCTACGTGGATTAATTGGAATTGATTCAGAAGCTGGTCCGACTGAAATTATGGTCCTCGCGGATGCGAACGCAGATCCGGTCCACGTCGCATCAGATCTAATTAGCCAGGCCGAGCACGATGAACTCGCTGCCGCAATTTTAGTAACCAACTCAGTTGAGTTAAGTAATAAAGTACAAGAAATTGTGGCGGAACGAGCAGCTGCTACCAAGCATGCTAAACGTGTCCAAACTTCATTGAGCGCTGCACAATCTGGAATTGTTTTAGTTGATACGTTAGATGATGGATTTTCAGTAATTAATGCGTATGCGCCCGAGCATTTAGAATTATTAATTGAAAACGCCGAAAAACTCGCAAATAAAGTAAGAAATGCCGGCGCAATATTCCTAGGAACTTATTCGCCCGTTTCTTTGGGTGATTATGCGGCTGGATCGAATCACGTACTTCCGACCGGCGGATGCGCCTGTCACTCAAGCGCGTTATCAGTGAACACTTTTCTCAAGAATGTTTCCCAGATTGAGTACAGCAAAGAAGCGCTCGCAGAAATTGCGGCTCAGGTGGTCAAACTGGCGGAAGCCGAGAACTTGCCGGCTCACGGTGAGGCGATTACCGCACGATTTGAGTAGTACCTCCGGATGCCTATCTAGGGGGAATTTGGTAAGTTTTCACCCCTTAGGGCCATCGTCGTCCCACTGAAGTTACTCTGAAAAATCGAGATGGAGAACGATGGCAAAGCAAGAACGACTATTCAGCGCTCTGCCGGAGCGAAGCGGTCTTTATGATCCTTCTTTCGAGCATGATGCCTGTGGCGTTGCCATGGTTGCAACCTTAAATAAAAAAGCAAGTCACGAAATTGTTCAGCAGGGACTTCAAGCTCTTCGTAACTTAAATCATCGCGGCGCCTCGGGGGCCGAGCCAAACAGCGGAGATGGCGCCGGAATCATGGTGCGAATCCCAGATGAATTTCTTCGCTTAAATGTGAAATTTGAATTGCCTCCGGCTGGTAGTTACGCAACCGGCATCGCTTTTGTACCGAAGAATTTTGGTGACTTATCTGGACTTGAAAGAATTGCAACAGAAGAAGGTTTGAAAGTTCTTGGCTGGCGAGATGTTCCCGTTGATTCCTCTAGCTTAGGTGATACTGCACTTTCGGTAATGCCTGATTTCAAACAAATCTTTCTCTCAAGTATCTCCAAAGAAAGCGGAATCGAATTAGATCGCCGAGTTTTTGTATTTAGAAAGCGCGTTGAACATTCTCTGCCGATTTATTTTTCGGGTTTATCGACTCGCACTCTGGTCTATAAAGGAATGTTGACTACCTATCAACTCTCTGAATTCTTTATTGACTTGAATGATCCAGTCTTCGCCTCGCCTTTCGCTCTCGTTCACTCGAGATTTTCTACTAATACATTTCCATCTTGGCCATTAGCCCATCCCTATCGATATATCGCACACAATGGTGAAATTAATACGCTAAAGGGAAATAGAAATTGGATGGCAGCGCGAGAGGCTCTATTAGAGAGTGATTTAATTCCCGGCGATATCAAACGATTATTTCCAATCGTAAATCCACAAGGTAGCGATTCATCTTCATTTGATGAAGTTCTTGAATTGCTTTACTTGGGAGGCCGGTCACTTCCACATGCAGTCTTGATGATGATTCCAGAAGCTTGGGAAAAGAACTCCACCATGACGCAGGAGCGAAGAGACTTTTATCGATTCCATGCCTCATTGATGGAGCCGTGGGATGGACCAGCCTGTATAACGTTTAGCGATGGCCAATACATCGGCGCAGTTTTGGATAGAAATGGTTTGCGCCCCAGTCGATTCTGGGTAACCGATGATGGTCTAGTAGTTCTTGCTAGCGAAGTTGG
>JACCEB010531468.1_pt1 | contig 12473 bp, 8 predicted proteins | sample 7454761 | NCBI WGS metagenome assembly JACCEB01 (sample SAMN15323454, study PRJNA562643) | freshwater metagenome | isolation source: river surface water | place: USA:Blue River Watershed | collected 2017-08-18 | reverse complement strand
ATAGAATTTATTGGTAAAAAAGGTGTATTGAATACTTTTGTTGTCAAAGACCCTAGTTTAGTAAAAATTCTAAAAGATTTGTACAATTCTTGTAAATCTTCAAAAGACTATTTATTCACCTATAAAGAAGGGGGTTCAAGACACAAGATTCATCTTTATGATTTAAATGACTATTTGAAAGTTTTTGGAATAACTTGTAAAGATTTAAGAATGTGGAATGCAAATATCATTTTTTTAAGAAACTTTGCAAATGTTGCAAAGACTATTAATAAAGAGTATAATAAAAATCATAAAGGAAACTTTATTGTTAAACATAAATGGCGAAAAAGAGTTATTCAAGAAACAATTAAAAAAACTGCTGTACTACTACATCACACACCAACTGTATGTAAAAAGAGTTATTTAAACAAAGATTTATTAGATGAGATTGAAAATAAACAAACGATGTTCAAAAGTGTTTGGAACAGTGTTATAACACCTGAAAAATTCTTTTCTAATTATGTTACAAATAAAAAAATGTAAATAAAATATACATAAAATGTACATAAAATGTAAATAATTTAATGATAATTCTAAACATAAAACTGTTGTTGAGATGCATAAATTGCATGAATGCCTTTAAGTGAATATGCTTTTTTATATTGTGATGGTGGAACATTTGGGAAAAATTTAGGATTAACATTAAAAACAAATACACCATCTAAAGCATTGTTTTGATACCATAAAGCACTATCAATGTTTCCAAAAACACGTGAATAATATAATGCTTCTTGATAATCATTGTAAAAATTTCTATAAACATCATTATTTTGTTGAAGAACTTCAAATTTTCCTGCATATGCTTGAATAAATTTTTGAACAATTGGATCATCATAAAATATTTCGGGTGTTGTATATAAAAACATTCTTCTTTTTGCATAAAAAATTTCATAAGCAGAAAGGGTGTATTTTCTTTTTGTAATTCTATCATTGTAACCAAAGAAAAACAATTTGTTATTTAATGCAAATGAACCGGCTTCATTAACTGCTTTTATAATTGTAGAATAAAATGTTTGTCGTTGCATTAAATAAATAAGTGCTTGTAAATTAGTTTTGATAGATAATACTTTATTTGAATAAATAGATGAATTATTCATATATATATTTAGAACATACTTTTTTTTGGGTTAAAGACATTATGTAATGACGGACATTTGAATTTAAAATTAAAATACTAATATAATATAAAATAAAATAAAATAAAATAAAAATGCAACTCGGTAAATACGATAAAAATATTATTTACAAATACAAATTTTATGCAGGTGGTTTAGCAGATTTTATTAAATTCTTTTTCCTTACTCTTTATTTTGGTGAAAAGTACGAAGCAAACGTTTATTTAGAGATTTGTCATCCCATTATTTGTTCAATGTATGTCAAGGAACCTTATATTTTTAGGGGTGATAACAGCAGTGTTTATGAAGTTACAGATAAAGACAGAGGTGCTGATTTTAAAAAACTTCTTGAAGAAAAAAAAAATATATCAATGATTTCAAATTGGTTTTTCGAAATTGATATGAAATTTGAATACATAAATGACTGTGTTTTACAGACACTTGAAGAAGTATATAAAAAAGCCTATAACTACAAAGATTATTTTGATTTTTCTGAATCAATTTACAACAAACTAAAATCTGCTAAGCCTCCTTGTCCATATGAATGTGTTCATATAAGATTCGGTGATATGCATTTAGAAAAAAAACCTGATCATCAATACTGTAATGGTGATAATAGATTTAATAACACTATTGGATTTATTGAATCAAATATTAAAAATCTTAAAAACATTTGTCAGAACGAAGGACGTAAATTATTTGTTCTTTCTGATAAACTTTCATTTAACCAATATATTAATCAAACAAATCCTGAAGTTGGATTTTTTAATCAAGATGCAATTAATATTTCATATCCACATGATTATATGAATATGATACCACACATTGAAAGTGTAGTTGTTGAATTTTTATTTTTGATGGGAGCAAATAAAATCCATGCAATGTCTCCTTCTGGATTCACATCTTTATCAAGTGCTATGGGGAAGGTTCCACTTATAAAATATTATTGAAGAAAAAATGTTTCAGAAAAGTTTTACTAAATTATCAACAATATTTTTTTATACTATTTATTTAAGAGTATCTTAAATGAAAATACCAGTAAGATTCAATTATACTTGTTCTCAAATAAAAAAGATTGTTAATAAATCAATTAATGATACAAAGATTTGGATAGATTCAGAACTTAATAGTTATGAAAAAAAGCCACCGATTGATTGCTATATATCATATCTAGAATTTGAGGATAAATCAAAATATCAAATTGGAACAATTCAATTCTTAGAAAGTGTTTCGACTTCTAAACAAATAAGAGATACTTGTACAAAATCAATATCAAAACTAGATAGTTATGTCCAAACATTTTTTGAAAATAAGAAAATTTATGATTATTTTTGTAGGTTCAAACAAATAAAATTTAAATCACCACAAAGACAAAAAGTTTTTGAAAGATGGTTAACTAATTTTTTACAATCATTTGAAAACAATGGTATTCATCTTCCGGATTCTAAAAAAAAGAAATTTAAAATCATTGATAAAGCACTAACTATAAATGTAATGAATTTTTCTAAAAATATTCGAAATGACAATCCAAAACTTGTTTTTACTGAAAAGGAGATTGAAGGTTTGTCTCCAGAAATTTTAGAAAACCATTTTTCTCGAATCAATGGAAAATATATTTTTGATACTTCATATCCAGATCATAATGAAATTATGAGTAATGCTTCTCAGCCATTGACTAGAAAAAAAATGTTATATACTTTTGAAAATGTCGCTTATCCTGAAAACTTAACTGTTCTAGAAAAAATGTTGAAACTTCGTCAAGAAAAAGCGATGATTTTAGGATATAAATCAACACCAAATTATTATTTTTCTACAAACCGATTGGCTAAAGAAGAAGATATAAAACATTTGGTAAATAAAATTGGAAAAAAAGTTTATAATGCAACTTTGTTAGATTATAATAAAAAATGTAAAGAATTTGGTTTAAAAGAGATGCATGACTATGATGTTTCGTTTTACAATCAAAAATACTTAATTAAAAATTTTAATGTTTCAAATGAACAAATTGCATCCTTTTTCCCATCAGACATTGTTATTCCAAGAGTATTTAAAATTTTTGGTGACCTATTTGGAATCAGTTTTCAATTAACTAAAACAACACCATCTCAAAGATGGGCACCAAACGTACAATTATATAAAGTTTTTGATAAAACAACATCAATAAAAGCAAATAAATTATTAGGATATTTATATCTTGATTTATATCCTAGAGCAGGTAAATATACACATGCTGCAACTTTCCATTTACAATCACCTTATTTGGGAGCAAATAAAAAAAGAGTTTTACCTGTTGTTGCAATGGTATGTAATTTTACTGAACCATCAAGTGGAAAAACTTATTCAAATTGGCAGTTTGGAGAAGTAGAAACATTTTGCCATGAACTTGGACATTGTATCCATGAGATTGTAAGCAAGGTTGAAATTCAAGGGTTATCTGGTACAAAGACTGAATTAGATTTTGTAGAAACGGTTAGCCAAATCATGGAAAATTGGTGTTATGATAAAACTTTTTTAAAAAAAATCTCTTGGAACCATGAACTAAAACAATCCATACCTATCAAATACATTAGAACATTACAGGCAATAAGAAAAAAAACAGGTACTACACAATATGCAAGACAACTTGTTTTTTTAAGTTATGATTTATTGATTCATTCATTACCAAGAAAAAAAATAACAAAGACAAATCTTCAAAATATTTGGGGTAACTTAACCAAAAAATATATTCCCTACAAAATAACACCGAATACACACCATATGTGTAGATTTGACCATTTAACAGAGTATGAGTGCGGTTATTATAGTTATTTGTGGTCAGTAATTTATGCTTTTGATGCCTTTTCAGAGTTCGAAAGAAAAGGTTTATTTTCAAGAAAAACAGGACTCAAATTTAGAAGAGAAATAATGGAAAAAGGCGGCTCTGAAAAAGGAACCGATTTACTAAGAGAATTTCTCGGAAGAGAAACAAATGAAAAGGCTTTCATGAAACACTTAACCAAGTAAGGAACCTAGGTTCCTTACGAACCTCCTATTTTAATGAATAGTTCATAACCAGTTCCCATTAGAACTGGTTATGAACTATTCATGGGCACAGGAAGGTTCGAAAGGAAACCTAGGTTTCCTTTCACCTAGGTTTCCTTTCTTTTTTTTTAAGATATTATATTTTTTTTCAATATTAAATATAATACAATGAGTTCAATCACAAAAAAGTCTAGTGCAGCAGATTCAATAAAACCAAAGACAACTCAAGAAAATAATTCAGATAAAAAAGAGGGACACGACAAAAAAAATCCATTAGGAGATAAGAGTCCAGAAAAAGACCCTAACCTTCCAAAGGTATGGCGTAGGTCTGAAGTAGAAATTTTAATTAAATGGGGTGAAATCGCCGCTTGCTACAGGTACTTACATGAATTATCATTTCGTATGTATCAGACGCAAAACTATTGTTTTACCATGCCTGTTATTATTGTTAGTACATTAAGTGGTACTGCAAGTTTTTCAACAACTCTTTTTCCAGTTGATATGCAACCTTTTGTTCCAATGGTTGTTGGTATGCTTAATATTGGTGTAGGAATTGTGCAGACCATTGCACAGTTTTTAAAAATTGCTGAAATGTCAGAAGGTCACCGTGTTGCTGCTATTGCTTATGGTAAATTTAGTAGAAATATTTCAACCGAACTTTCTTTATCAGAACAAAACAGAAGTTATGATGGTTATGAATTTGTTCAAATATGTCGTTCAGAAATTGACCGTTTAATAGAACAAAGTCCAATAATTCCAATTGAAGTTTTACAAAGTTTTGATACAAATTCAAGATTTAATAACATTAAGAATAAACCAGATATTTTGAGTATTACTCCAATAGCAGAAGGTAATTTTGATGTTGAAAAAAAGGAGATTAACAAGCCTCACCATTCAGTTCATTTAGATATTAATCAAAAAAATCCAGAGAACCTTGAAATAAAAATTGACGAAGACCATAAAGTTGTTTATGAACATACTCAAAGACCTTCAATGTATGTACATAAAGAAAATAAAGAAGTTGTTGGAGAACTTAAAAGTGTTTTAAACAATAAATTTGCTGAAAAAGCAAAAAGTTTATCAGAAAACCTTAGAAACATTTCAACCGAATCACTCAATCCAGTTAAGAACTTAAATTTTAAGGATATGATTATCAAACGAAAAAAGGAAATGATTCAATCAGCAAATGAAAAGACCGATGGTACACCTAAAGTTAATTTCTCTATAAATGCATTATCATCTGTTTTAGAAATCGAAAAAGAAAAAACAAAAGTTGATAGTGAAATTATTGATACTATTGAACCAATAATCCCGTTCGAAGAAGAAAGAGATTCAAACGACATAAAAGTTGATGTTGTTTTAGAAAAAACCACAATCTAAGAAGAAAGGAACCTAGGTTCCTTTCGAACCTCCTATTCCAATGGGAACCGTTATGAACCAGTTTTATAAAAACCATTATGAACCAGTTCTAGGAAACCTTAAAAAACCTGTTCCCATGGGAACAGGAAGGTTCGAAAGGAAAACTAGGTTTCCTTTCTTACAATGTAGTTTTGTAAATCCATAATGAACATTTGGGTCTCTAAATCCCAAGTGTCAAAGAAGTTTGCAGATGAACCTGCTTTTCCAGATTGTTCGGTAAATTGGAGGACTCCTCCGTTATTTGCTCTAAGTGAATCTGTAAAATTGGTTTTATGATTAATCGCAATTAATATAAAACTATAAGGCATATCAATAATTTTTCCAAGTCTTTGTTCAGTAAAGGCTTTATGCTCTCCTCTTTCGCACATTTCGTCGAAGGCTCTTTCTTCCCAAAATTTTTTAGTGTAAGCCATAGAGGCTTCTGATAAACTGATTGGACCATCGCTACTCATTGAACTCACGTTTTGAAGTAAATTATATGTTCCAATCAATGTGCTTCCAACGCATTCAATTCCTTGTGATTTATATTTCAAAAGTACTTTGATTCTTGCTAAAATACTTTCTGGTGGGTAATAATCATCATCATCCATATGAACAATATAATCATTCTTTGCATTGCTTACTCCAATATTTCTTTTAAAAGCAATTGTATAAGGTTTGTCATCGGCTTCTAACTTAATATATTTTATTCTTTTATCCCTTGGAAGCATGTCTTCAACTGATTCATCAATTTCATCATTTACGGGTGAATCATCAACAATAATCCATTCGAGTTTTGACTTTGGATAAATAAATTCTTCAAAGTTCCTTAAAGCCATTGAAAACATTTTGCGACGTTTATAAGTTGGTGTTATAATTGATACTGTTGGAAGGTCCTTGTCGTCAATTGGATCAAGTCTCAAAACATAGTTTCCTTCAGAATCAGTTGTATGTTCTGGGGTCCTCAATCCATTAAGAGTTTGAGTCATAAAATCATAATTCACTTCTCTATTCTCAATATCAGACCAACCACCCTTCTGAATGCAAATCATTGGGTCAACCATATAACATTTGTATTTAGGGTTTATTTTTTCCAAATAATATCTATCAACTTCTTCTTGATAATCCCATACTTTAAGAACTTCTTCAATAAATTCGCGATTTTTCATATTTAAAACGTATGCATGAGTAGTCCAAGTTTGAACTCTTGCATAACCAGGGGTAGACTTAGACCTGTCTAAGACTCTATGAACTGTTCCTCCTAAATATATCATGTCCCAGTCAGTTGGAGGTTTTTTCATTTGGTCCAATGATTTTATAAACATAGCATCATCCTCAAAAATCATTAATGTATCAACTTTCTTTTCGTCATATGCTTTTTTGATAATTTGATAATGAGATTCTAAACAACCTCTTTTCGGATTTGCATTTTTTTCAGGTTGGTACAATTTAAATGAAAGTCCTTTTCTTTCCAAATGAGAAGCAATATATTTGCGTTTCTCTTTTCTATCTTTTAAATTTATAACTTGAATATCAATGTTTGAAAAATGTCTTTTTAAATGTTGCATTTTTAATTATTTACTTTTTGTTATTTTTATTATCTTATTTTTTTTAAGTTTTATTATAATATTTTATTTAAAATTTCTTTAAATAGAATTTATATAGTCATTACTATTATCTATTGATGAACACACAGATGCATCTAATGAAAAACAAAGATTTTTAGGTTTTTCAATCAAATCATTTTTAGATTCAAATTCTGCTTTTCGAAGACGATAGTAAAAATATATGCTTCTAATAAGATTTCCATCTTTTTCGTATTTTAAATTGGGAATAATTGCGTGATTCCAAACAATTAGAAAATTTCCATATGATAAACAATCAAAAAAAGTTAAAAACTCTTCTCTCCTTTGTTCATACTCTTCTGGATTCATTACTCTTTTTATTTGATTAAAAATAATCATTGATTCATCAATATTCAATAATATTTTTTGTTCTTTCAATCTTTGAACAAATAATAAATATATCTTTGAACGAAAAAACCAAGGGTCATATTGGAAAAAAGAAAAAATAGGTTCTATATATTTTGAATTTACTTTTACATATTTAATGGATAAAAGTAATTCAATTCCTAAAAAACATTTTTTTTCAATACAATATTCTAAAGGTGTTATGAATTCCCAATTACAATGATTCCAAAAAGAATTTTGATATATTGTTTTTTCATATTTATTATTAAATTCGTTTTCAGCAAAATCATTTACTCTGTTTTTCATTATTACAAAAATTTTTAACAGAAAAGAATGTATAATTTTATTTTCTGAATTATTACATACATTACTAATTTTACCAAAATCATATGCTTTTTTTAGAAAATAAAAAAAGTACCATAAAAATTTATGAAAATTTTCATAATTTCCAGAAAAACGGTATGAATCGCAAATGTATTTAATCTGTTGTTTTTTTTTACTAGATGGACTCAATTCTATTGGTACATCATCATTAAAATCTATATCAATCTTCAGTGGTATTGACATATTCATTGGTATTGAAATATTCATGTTCGATTTTGTTGTGTTTTAAGTATTTATTATAAGTAATAAATAATAGGAAAATAAAAAATCATTTTTTTGGTAGGTGTTAATTATAAATTTTCAAAGAAACATGAAAAAGTATTCTAAAAAATATTATCTTCAAAAAAAGATAACATACGGGATTTGTTTTGTTCTATTACAAAACTATTTGGTGATGGAACTGTTATAGGACTTATTGATAAATTACCGATATGAGGACGCATTTTATACATATAAAAAGAATTATATTTTTTTTGTAATTCAATCGTCATGAATGTATATAAAGCAACAACCTTTTCACGCCATATTTTTTCAAATATTTTCCACTCTAAAATGTCTAAAAATAACATTAAATAAGGAGGTTTATCGAAAATTATTTGTTCGCATAAGAATGATTTTTCATATAAAACCAAAAATATGTTTAGAATAAAACAATATTCATTGTAGTCTATTTGATTTTCACATAAAACGATGCGTTCCAATATAAAGGAATAAACATTTTGTTTCTTCCATTGAATCAGTTCTTCTTTTGAAGAATTACTAATTTGTTCAATTGTTTTAAAAAAATAAATCAAATCACTTTTCGAAACATAGATTTTTCGATATTTAAATAATTCCATTGATAAATAAGCACATTTATATGCTAAACAAGACCGAAAAACCGTTTCGTAAAAAGATATTTCATTCTTTTCATCTGATACTGTGAGAAATATTTTTTTAAGATTCGGTTGAATCAAATTACTTCCCAATAAATTACCTATCATTTCATTTTTCCAAACAAAATACCTTATTTCATTAGACATATTATCAATGTTTTGTTTAATTAATTGTTCAATATTAATAAAACGTTCTGTATCCAATAAATATTGAAATAGCATATAAAACATCTCATTCACATAAGGTGTTTTTTTAGATAATTCAATCATTTCATCCATATCCTTGTGCAATACACAATTCCTTTGAGATGAAAGATGTAAATTACAATAAATTATCTGTTTTATTTTCTGTTGAAAATAGTCAATATCCGTGTTAGAATTCATTATTATTATTTTTCCATTCTTTTGTTTTATATTGAATATTTATTGATAAATTAAATGAAAAGTTTTTCAATTTTTAGAAGATATAAGGTTAATAGAAGGTTGTTCATTCACTATCGTATTCAAGAGATTCAATAGGAGTGAATTTTTCACCTTCAATATCTTCATGTAAATTTATCTTATTTATTGTAAAATCTTTGTCTGTTCCACAAAAATAAGCAGTTGTATCGTCATAGGATTGGAAATCAGCAGTACTTGTCTGATAGTCTTCACGTTCAAACCCTATACTTCGTTTTACATTCATATCCAATGTTTTTTCATTATCATAGAATAGATAATATATATTGAGAGTTCCTTTTCTACCGTATCTTTGAGCACGACCTATAACCTGATTTTCCATATCTTCGTGCATTTTGTGTAAAAAAATGATATCAGTGGAATTTTCAAAGTTCATACCGCATCCAAACAAGTTCGAATTGGAAAGCAAAATCTTAGCATTACCATACTTATAAAAATGAACTGCTTTATCAATGTCTTCCATCTTACCTTTATCTAAATCAGTGTAATCTACATTATATTTCCCACAAAGATAAGCAATATAATCGAAAACCGCTGAATAATCAGAAAAAATAATCACTTTACGAGGTTCGGTAGATATTTTTTTGATGAATTTATCTAAATACATTGATTTGCTGTATTTTACCTCTTCAAAGAATATTTGTTTCTTTTTCTCTTGATATTCTTCTAAGCCTATTGTTGTTTCATCATTGTAAGTCTCCGAAAATTTTTTAAAATCTTCATTCTCAAATTTCTCTAGACTAGACAAAGTAATATTGCTTGTATTACAATATAAACAACTTGTTTTACCTGAATTATACCATTGTTCTGTACATTCACTACATACTTTATTTTTACAGCATGCCATTGTAATATATACATGTGTTTTCTCTTCAAATGGTTCATAACAAACTGGACACATCTTATTTGAATTTAATCTATCCATCAAACTATTTATTTTATTTAATGATGTCTGTATTTTTTGTTCTGATTCGTCAATATTTTTAACAAGTTCTTCAATTTTCTTTGTTGATTCCATCGACAGAATAAAATCTTTAATGTATTCAGAAAGTTTTGCTGCTTTTTCTTGAAATTCTTTGAAGTTTTCAAAGAAAGTTTTTAATGACTCCTTCTTTTCATTCATTATTGCTCTTTCTTCTTGGGTATAACTTCGTTTTATTTCGAGTAAAGGTTCTTTTGATTCTAAGTATGATGTTTTGTCTGTGTATGATGTTTTGTCTGTGTATTCATCATTCTCTTTTTTTTCTTCTGATACACCAGGATTAATAATATTTTCAATAATGTTATCTACAATTTCTTTTACTTCGTTTTTTGCTTTTTTAGCCTCTTCTTCTAGTTTTTTAAGTTCTCTTTTCTCAATTTGTTTTAAAGTATAATCAATCATCCTTTGTTCATATTCAATTTGGTAATCTTTCTTTGTTCTAATTTTATCGAGAATTTCGAAAGAAAGTTTAGTATCTTCAATTGTTTTGATTAAATTCATTTTTTTTATTTCAATAGTTTGTAAAAATGTATATCCGAATACTGAATTAGTTAAACGATCTTCTTCTTCTCCAATATCTTCAATATTTTCAGTATCCAAAAACATTAAAAAAATCTTTTTACTTTGTGTAAAATCGTGAAGTTCATTCATCATATGCTGTAATATACAACGCAAATTATTCATTTCTTTTCTTCTTGTTTCTACAATAATTCTTACAACATCATCTTCTTCGTGATAAAATTCAATATAATTGTCTGTATGTACAGAAAAATCAGTTAAGAATAATGCAAGTTCTTGTAAAAATACAACAAAATCTCTGAACATCTCAAAACCTTTTTTACAACGTGTTCGGTTGTAATCCTTGTTTTTCAAATAACCTTCCGCTTCTTCTTTTTTTAGAATCGCATCCACTTTTTTCATTTTCTCAAATTCAATCGTTTTCTTTTTATCTTTTAGAATCAAATCAATTGCCTCTTTTTCATTATGAGCCTTATTTGATTCCATATATTGCTCATAAAGTGTGAAGTCCATTGCATTAAAACCTTTTAATTCTTTATGACTTGCAACTGATTCTAAGATTTTATCTATATAAATGTTTTTACAATAAATATATTTTTTAATTGGTAGTTCTAGTGATATAATACCATCAATAAAATCATTTGTACATTGACAAACACATTCGTCAAATTGTGTTTGAGTAATTTTTTTAGAATAGATTCCTAATAAACCTTTTTCAAATGAAGCCGATACAAACCATAGCCTATCACAAGGAATACTTGCCTGAATAAAAGAGGATATACTATCTATCTCATCAAAAATGACTCTTTTCACTTTGTAATCTAAACTTTTTATTGTTGTTGCTACTACATGATAATATGATGATGTAATTAATATTATATCATATTCATTCAAAACTTTTGATGACTGATAAAACTGCATTACTTGCTCATAATTCGTAATTGTTAAATAATTGATTTCAGATGAAAAAGTCTGGATACTAAGAATCCATTGAGAATAAATGTTTTGAGGAACTACAATAATATTGGCTTTTATTTTTTCAGAATTATTAGATTTATCATCATTATTCGTAGAGTTGTCAGAATTATTACTATTATCTTTTAGAATTGAATTATATATCATTGCTAAAATAACATATGTTTTACCTGCACCAGGTCTGTCCTTCATAACACCATATGGAAAATCCGTTTTCTCTTCTATCTGTTCAATTTTATAAAGCATTGCCAACTGATGTTCTTTTAATATAACTTTTGTATTCATTGGTTGAGGGGCTCTTGGGGAAAGGTCTGTTAATAAACCGTGATTATCAACATTATTTATCATATCAGTATTTCCAAAGTTTAGAGACTGGTTTATTTGCATTGTTAAATCATAATCATCAAATCCAAGAAAAGTATTTTCATTTGCAGTAAATGTATTTGGAACTTGAGTACTATAATTAGGTTGTGAAGGATTATTATTAGACACAAAAAAGTTATTAGAATGATATGAAAAATTGTTAAAAAAGTTCATTTTTTTCGAAAAATATCTATATATTTTTTGAAAAATAGTTTTTAAATATGTTTGAAAATATTTGGTTGGGGTTGGGTTTAAAATATTTATTGTTCTAAATATCCTCAGAAAGTCCATAAAATATGCATAAAATCATATTTTTATTTTTGAATATTTGAATATTCTTATAATTAACATCTGTCAAAATATTGGATATATT
>JACCEB010215775.1_pt1 | contig 12474 bp, 12 predicted proteins | sample 7454761 | NCBI WGS metagenome assembly JACCEB01 (sample SAMN15323454, study PRJNA562643) | freshwater metagenome | isolation source: river surface water | place: USA:Blue River Watershed | collected 2017-08-18 | reverse complement strand
GCAGCAACTTGAGATCGTTCAGTGGCCGCCAAAATTCTTTGGCCTGAATGACGCGTGCCAATTCCTGAATGTCACCCAAGCCAATGTTCAAGCCTTGCCCAGCCAGTGGGTGAATGGTGTGTGCAGCATCACCAGCCAGCGCAAAAGCTTGCGCAGGCAGGGAACTGTTCGCGGATGGCATGTGGCCAGTCCATTTGTTTGCACGAGCCAATTGCAGGGGCCAAACTGCGCGGTCGCTGCTGAGTTGAATGCTGCCAGCAATGCCCTGACTGGCGGTCAAAAGTTGCTGACAAAATTGATCGGCATCAACAGTTAAAAGCGCTTGCGCACGAGCAGGGGTGAGAGACCACACAATGGCCCACTCGTTGCTGGTTTCACCGCCAATGGGTAGGAAGGCCAGAATTTCTGGACCATGGCTATTTTGAAACCACTGCCTGGCCACTTGGCCATGCGGAATTGCTGTTTGGATGCGGCAGGCCAACGCATGCTGCGCATAGTGTTTGACATCGAACTGCACATCGAGTTCTGCGCGGGTTTGGCTGGCGCGGCCTTCACAAATGACGGTCAATGGTGCATTGACGGGTTCATTGCGCTCTTCAATCAGAGGTTGATAACTTACTGCTGCAGCCAGATTTTTTTCTAAGCTGGGCACATCCACCATCCAATTCAGCGCTTCAACACCTTGTTGGCTTGCATCGAAATCGAGATCGCCGCCTTGGTCGCCTTCGATGTGCATTTTGAGAATGGGCGTGCAAGCAGCGCCTTCTGGCCAACACCTTAAATCGGTCAGCAATTGTTTCGAAGCCAGGTTGAGCGAGTAGGCGCGAACGTCACTGTGGCCCGCTGTTTGATTGGCGGGTTGGTGAACCAATGCCACGCGCAAACGCTGAGCCGCCAACAAGAGCGCTAGGCTGCGGCCCACAATGCCGGCACCGCGAATGCAAACGTCAAAGCGGGTGTCGGATGGCTTGGCGAAAGGAGCTGCGGCAGTAGAAGGGGCAGCTGAAGGGGCAGAAGTTGAAACCATGATGGACATTGTAGAAGGCGTTCAGCTTGTCTGCCCCCAAGTCAGCTGAATGCCATATTCTTGCGCCAGCTTTGCAATGTCTTCGGGCGTGTCCATGTCGATGCAGTAATGGGCATTGGTGCTGGGCCACATGTGTACATGTTGCGGATTTTGTTGGCGCCATTCTTTGCCACCCCAATTCGGATTTGGCAACAGGGCCTGCATGACGCTGTTTGACAACATGACGGGATTGCCAGGCTGCCCATTGACGGCGGGTTGCAACATTTGAGTGTCCAAGGGGGCTTGTTTGACCGCCGCTATTAAATCTTTCAAGTCGGCGGCTTCCAAGAGCGGTTGGTCGGCTAAGGCCACCATGAGCCATTCTGGATTCAGGGTTTGTGCCTTGGCCAGCCCCAAATGCAGGGAGCTGTTTTGGCCAGCTTCAGGGCTGGGGTTGACCACAGTATGAAGCTGCATGGAGGGGCGGTTTGAGGGCCCGGAAAGGTCTAACAAAGCGTCTTGCAGGGCTTGTTGCATGAGTTGGGCATGGTGCCCCAAAACCAATACGGTGTGGTCAATGCCAGCCTGCGCCAGCTGCGTTAAAAGCCTGGCCAAGAGCGTTTGGCCCTCCCTTTGAAGCAAGCTTTTGGGCCTGCCGCCCATTCGCGAGGCCGTGCCAGCAGCCAAAACCACAGCCACCACTCGCAGGCGTGGACAGGGAGAACTGAGGGTGCAAGAAGCCTGATTGACTGTCATGGTGAGAAATTAGACCACGCGCACCCTTTAAAATCACGGATTATTCGCAGAATCCAAGAAAGTCTTCCATGAGCCTCAAATGCGGCATTGTGGGCCTGCCCAACGTTGGCAAGTCCACCCTTTTCAACGCCCTGACCAAAGCTGGCATTGCGGCCGAAAACTATCCTTTTTGTACCATCGAGCCCAACACCGGTGTGGTGGAAGTGCCCGATCCCCGCTTGCAAGAGTTGGCCGCCATCATCAGTCCAGAGCGCATCGTGCCCGCCATTGTGGAGTTTGTGGACATTGCGGGCTTGGTCGCCGGTGCCAGCACAGGCGAAGGCTTGGGCAATAAATTCTTAGCGCACATTCGCGAAACCGACGCCACCATCAATGTGGTGCGTTGCTTTGAAGACGACAACGTCATCCATGTAGCCGGCCGCGTCGATCCCATCTCCGACATTGAGGTGATCCAGACCGAGCTGTGCCTGGCCGATTTAACAGCTGTAGAAAAAGGCCTTCACCGCGTGCAAAAAACGGCGCGTTCTGGCGACAAAGAGTCCATCAAGTTGGTGGCCATTTTGGAAAAGTGCCAGGCCGCTTTGAACGAAGGCAAGCCTGTTCGCACCATTGAATTCAGCAAAGAAGAGAGACCTTTGCTGAGCCAATTCTTCTTGATCACTGCCAAGCCAGCCATGTTTGTGGCCAACGTGGCCGAAGATGGTTTTGAGAACAACCCTCTGCTCGATAAGTTGAAGGCTTATGCGGCCGCTCAAAACGCACCGGTGGTGGCCATCTGCGCCAAGTTGGAAGCAGAAATGTCTGAGATGTCGGATGAAGACCGCCAAATGTTCTTGGAGGAATTGGGTCAATCCGAGCCTGGCTTGAATCGTTTGATTCGTTCAGCGTATTCGCTGCTGGGTTTGCAAACCTACTTCACTGCCGGCGTGAAAGAAGTCCGCGCTTGGACCATCCATGTTGGTGATACAGGCCCACAAGCGGCTGGCGTCATTCACACTGACTTTGAAAAAGGCTACATCCGTGCGCAAACCATTTCGTACGATGACTACATTGCCTACAAGGGCGAGCAGGGTGCCAAAGACGCTGGCAAGATGCGCGCTGAAGGCAAGGAATACGTCGTCAAAGACGGCGACGTGATGAACTTCTTGTTTAGCAGTTAATGGCCAGATGGACGCTTGTCCATCTGCACTTCTTCCAGTGCTAAATTTTCAAGCACTTTCAAAAGTACCTTGCGTGTGGTGGCCAAATCTTCATCGGACACACCTTGCATGGCAACATGATTGACATCCACAGCCAAGGGCACCAAAACTTTCTTTAAAGCTTTGCCCTTGGGTGTCAGGTGCACGTACATGTTTTTTCGGTTGTCTGGCTTTTGAGTCCGTGTGACATAGCCCAACTCTTCCATGGCTTTGATGGCGCTGAAGGTGGTGGGTTCCATCACGCCGGCCAAATCGCTCAGTTCCTTTTGCGTCAGCCCATCTGAGGACCAAAGAATACGCAAAAAAGTCCAATGGCCAAATGGCACATTGTGCTTTTGCAACCTCACTTGAAGCCGTTTGCTGAAGGCTCGGCCGGTGTCTCTGACCAAATGCGCAAGGCGATCATCGGGCACAGATTCATGCCAATGCTTCAAAATACTTTGCGTATTGCCTGGAATTTCAGTGGCCATGTGGCACTCCAACTTGGTGTTGCATTTTAACGGCCTGTTGACTTTTTGCAGCCTGCAGAATGCCCAAACACACTTCGGTACTGGCCCTCGACCATTCTCCGTTGTGAACCAGAGGGTTTGAATGTCTGAGGGCTTGAAACAATTCGTCAATGACCTCTTTGCGCGGATAAGCTGGCGCTGACAATTCATCAAAATAGACTTTGTCGGGACCATAAACCCAAATGCCGTGCGGCGTTAAGCGAATGTCACCTTTGTCGCAACTCACCACCACAGGGCCAAAGTGCTGAAATGCGTTGGTACTCATGGCTGCTGGTGCGTATTGAGGGCCGCCATAATTGCGAGCGGCCTTGAGATCGGATTCTTGCTCTGGACTTTGCGCAGAAGCCAATCTTTTTTTGGCCTGACCATAACGCTGTTCGATTTCTGACGCTGGCTTGGCGTTGCCAATTTCACCCACATGGTCCATCCACACATCGCTGTCAAAATGACCATGGCCGTTGTAGCTGACGTTGGCAAATGCGCCGTTTTCAAACAACAACAAAGCGCTGTAAGCTCCCTCAGTAGGGCGCGAGGCATCCCATTGGCCGGTGCAGGCTTGTACGCTAGACACTTTGCCGCCACCCAATAAGCGCACCACATCAATTTGATGGGCGGCCTGGCTGTGAATCACACCGCCGCCCAATGCGGTGTTGAGTTCTTCTGGGCGTCTGGGTCGGTACAAAAAGTCTGTGTAGTTGAGTGCCGTGATCATGCGCACTTGACCCAACTGGCCCGACGCAATGAGTTGTCGCGCACGCAATACAGGTGCATTGAAACTGTGGCTGTGCCCCACCATGAGTTGGACGCCAGCTTGCTGGCATGCGTTCATCATGCGAGTGCATTCTTCCAACGAAATAGCCATGGGTTTTTCAACCCAAACATGCTTGCCGTGTTGCGCGGCCAGCGCCACATGCTCTGCATGAAATTGATGGGGTGTGGCAATGTAGACCACTTCAACATCTTTGAGGGCACACAACTCGGCCACACTTTCAACGGTCACTGCTTGAAAATCTTTTTCAAATTGTGCTTTGGCACTCGCAATGGGATCGGTGGCCGCTACCAACTGAATGCGTGAGTCCTGCATGAAGGTGGGCAGCATCAAGGTGAATGCGCGGCCCAAGCCTGCAACGCCAATCTTGAGAGGGGGAATGTGGGCTTGCGTCATGTGCTTGAGTTTGAAGTTGTGCTCAAAGATCAATCTCAATTAGATCGTTGGCTTGGCTGGCGCGTGAAACGCACACCATGATGTGATTGCACTTGTCTGAATCGGACAGAACAAAATCGCGGTGGTCTACTTGCCCTGCTACCAAGGCAGTTTTGCAACTGCCACAGGTACCACTTTCACAAGAGCTGGGCACGCGGTGACCAGCTTTGCGAAGCGCTTCGAGAATGCTTTCGTTTTCTGCAACGGGCAGCACAGTTTGTGACTTGGACAGCTTGATTTGGAACGGGCTGTTGGTGGCTTGTTGCGCAGCATTGACGCCAAAGCTTTCAAAATGCACACGGCCCTGTGGCCAATGGCCGCTCATGTCTTTCACAGCATCCATGAGGCCTTGCGGGCCACAGCAATAAATGTGGGCTTGGCTGGGTTTTTCTAGCAAGGGCCAAAAGTCCAGACCTGCATCGGGATTGCCGTCATCAAAATGAAAACTGACTTCGCCAGCATTTTGGAGTGCTTGCAACTCGGGCATGAAGGCCGCACCTTCTGCATCCCTTGCGCAATAGTAAAAGCGGAAATGCCCTTGTCCACCTGCTTGCTGAAGCTTGGCCATTTGTCTGGCCATTGACAGTAGAGGCGTTACGCCAATGCCGCCCGCAATGAAGATCACTTCATGTGCGGGGTCGAGCAGTTCGAAATCGTTCTTGGGCGCGCTGACCTGCAACATTTGCCCCACTTGAACTTGTTCAATCATGCTGCGTGAGCCACCGCGACCCTTGTGTTCTAGCTTGATGGCTATGTCGCAGAAACTGGTTTCTGAGGGGTCGTTGCAAAGCGAGTAATTGCGCCGCTGACCAGCTGGTGTTTGAACCGTGATGTGTGCGCCGGCTTTGAACGCGGGCAAGCTTTGTCCCTCGGGGTGGGCCAGCCTAAATGACCAAATGTCCTTGGCCACTTGGCGTTTGTCTTGAACAAGCAAAGGCGTTAAATCTGAATCAAGCACTTGCGTCATTTGATGATGATTTGAATAAAAACGATTGTGAAAAAAGGTCTTGTCTGTGTGTCACTTGACAAAGATCATGTTCATCTATTATCTTAGGGCTCTAAGAATAATTGCGCAACCGTCAAAAAATAACCCCTTTGTTTGAATGTCTCAGAGAATTTAAGAATCATGATAACCCCCGAAGAAAATGACTTGTTGTGCCGTGTCGAAGGCAATGCGCCCATGGGGCAACTCATGCGCCGACAGTGGATTGCCATTTGTTTGATCGAAGAGGTTTCTGAGCCTGACGGGGCCCCCATCAAAGCGCGAATTTTAGGAGAAGACCTGGTTGTTTTCAGGGACACCAAAGGCCGTGTGGGCGTGATGGACGAATACTGCCCGCACCGCAAAGTTTCTTTGGTTTATGGCCGCAACGAAGATTGTGGCTTGCGTTGTCTGTACCACGGCTGGAAGATGGATGTGGCAGGCAATGTGGTCGACATGGCGTCAGAGCCCGCAGGCAGTGGCTTGGTAGAAAAAGTCAAACACCGCGCTTTTCCAACCAAAGAATGGGGTGGATTTGTCTGGGCTTACATGGGGCCGCCCGAACACCAACCCGAATTCACACCGCCCCCATGGGCCCCCAACGCTGAATCACGTTTGGCTGTGGCAAAAATCATTGTGCCGTGCAATTGGGCGCAAATTTTGGAAGGACAAATCGACTCAGCTCACAGCTCCAGTTTGCATTCATCCGACATGGTGCCTGCACGCGTGGACGGCGCCAAGGCTACAGACACCCAATGGCTTCGTCCTTCAACTGACAAATCGCCCCGCATGCAAGTGGAGCGCACGCCCTATGGCTTCAGATATGCGGCCATTCGTCGGCCCATTAAGGATGCGCAAACACACGATTACATTCGCAGTACCGTGTTTGTTGCGCCTGCGTCAGCGCTCATTCCGCCCAATGACCAGTACAACGTGGCCAACATGAATGTGCCCATTGACGATCACCATACGGCCTTTCATTTCATGGCCTGGGGCAATCCCGAAACTACGCCCGATCATGAAACATGGCGCGCTTTTTTACATACCCAAGTTGGCCCCGATTTGGATGCGCAATTCAATCCGAAGCGAACTCACGAAAATCGCTTTGGCCAGGACCGCCAAGCCATGAAAGCCGGCAATTACACAGGCATTCAAGGCATTCCAAATCAAGACATGGCCATGTGGGTGTCAATGGGGCCTATTGTGGACAGAACCCACGATCGCTTGGGCGCATCGGACTTGGCCATTGTGGAATTCAGACAAAGAATGTTGCAGGCCGTGCGCAGTTTCATGGCGGGCGAGACCCCTATTGGCACAGGCGACATGCGCATTCCTGTGCAGGTTTGTGCATATCAATCTATCATCCCCAAAACCACAGACTGGCGCGAATTTGAAGCGCAGCCTGTCTAATCATTAACCACTGGAGACACCTCAATGAAACGTCGCGAACTATTGGCTGCATCGGCAGCGCCTATTTTGGCTGGTCTGCAATTGCCAGCTTGGAGTCAGGCAAGTTTTAACTTCACCAAATCAGTGAAGTTCATTGTTCCTTATGCACCCGGCGGCTTGCCTGATACGGTGGCGCGTGTTTTTGCATTGCGCATTGGTGAACGCATTGGCCAAGGCGTAGTCATTGAAAACAAGCCCGGTGGCAACGGCGTGGTAGCAGCGCAAGCGCTGGCCAGCAGCCCCAATGATGGCCATACTTTTTTGGTCACCGATGGCTCGATGTTTTCGATCAACCCACTCATTTACAAAAGCTTGGCTTACGATTTGAAGCGTGACTTTGCGCCAGTGTCTTTGTTGGCCCGTTCGCCTTTGTATTTGGCCGTTCACCCCAAAGTGCCCGTCAACACATTGCAAGAGTTTGTGCAGTACGTCAAAGCCAGACCCGATCAACTGAACTACGGCTCGTCTGGCATTGGCAGCAGCCACCACCTCACCATGGAAGCCATCAAGGCTGCCTTGGGCATCGATATCAGGCATGTGCCATTCGAAGGTTCAGGCCAGTCTGTGCCGGCATTGATTGGTGGTCAGGTCGAATGCTTGTTTTCTGCGCTGCCATCCTTGGCAGGCTTTGCTAAAAACAATCAGGTCAAAATTTTGGCCAGCAATGCGGGTCAACGTTCTACCTTAATGCCCCAAGTTCCTAGCATTTCTGAAATTATTCCTGGCTTCGACTTTGCGGTGATCATTGGTGCGCTTGCGCCTGCCAATGCGCCTGCTGGCGCCATTGCACGTCTCAGTGCCGAAGCTGCCGCAGTCAAGAACCACCCCGAGTTGTTGGCCACCATGGGCACGGCAGGCATTGACTCAGTGGGCAGCTCTCCCGCAGACTACGTCAAGGCCATTCAGTCTGAAAACGAACGCCTTGCCAAAGCTGTGGCGCTGGCTGGTTTGAAACCAGAATAATCAAAGTACACCATGGCCAAACTGCCCCTCAGCTTTGCTTGCTGGAATTACGACCGCACCCGCGCATTGATGGACGGCAGCGTTCAAGTCGATGGCATTGATCTGAATTATTTGAACTTGCCTGTGGAAGAAACATTCTTCCGCATGGCGCGTTTCCGTGAGTTCGATGTCTGTGAAATGTCCTTGTCGTCATATTGTGTTTCTTTGCACAAGCCCGACAGGCCCTTCATTGCCATTCCTATTTTTCCTTCACGGTTTTTCAGGCACTCTTGTATCTATATCAATGCCAACTCTGGCATTCAAGAGCCCAAAGACTTGATTGGCAAACGCATTGCCAGCCCTGAGTATCAAATGACGGCGCCAGTTTGGATCAGGGGCATTTTGCAAGATCACTATGGAGTACCCGTTGACGCGCAACCCTATTTGTTTGGCGGTGAAGAAGAGCCCGGCCGCATTGAAAAGCAAAAGCTCAATTTGCCAGCCAACATTCAGGTCAACCCCATTGGTCCGCATCAAACTTTGTCGCAGATGTTGCATGAGGGTGAGCTTGATGCGCTTTACACCGCACGCATGCCTTCGTCGTTCTTGAAGGGCGATGGCAAAGTTAAACGCTTGTTTGAAAACTACGTTGACATTGAGCGTGCGTATTACCGCCAAACCAAAATTTTCCCCATCATGCACACCGTGGTCATTCGGCGCGAAGTTTACGAAGCCAACCGTTGGATTGCACAGTCCTTAACCAAAGCCTTCATGGAGGCCCAGCGCAAAACCTACGAAGACCTTTACGAAACTGCAGCACTCAAAGCCATGTTGCCTTGGCTGACAGCGCATGTAGAAGACGCACGCAAAGAGTTTGGCAACGATTGGTGGTCGTACGGTTTGGAAAAGAATGTGGATGTGCTTGAAACCTTCACGCGCTATCACCACGAACAAGGCCTCTCACCCCGAAAACTCAGCCCGCAAGAATTGTTTGCACCTGAGTCGCTAGAAGCTTTCAAAATTTAATTTTTCAGAAAAGAGCCGCTCATGGAATTGTCCTTCAGCCCCGATGGGGTGCTGATCATTGCGGCTTGTGCCTTGGCTATCTTGCTAGGTGGTGTGATCAAGGGAACGTTGGGTGTGGGTTTGCCCTTGTTTGCTGTGCCGCTTTTGTCTCTTTTAATTGGCAGTACACACGCCATTGCTTTGGTGGCGGTGCCGGTCTTGGTGTCCAACATTTGGCAAGCATGGCAAGAAGGCAGTTGGACGGCCAGTATGAAGCGTTTTTGGCCACTCATGTTGTCTCAAAGCATCATGACGGTGTTGGCTGTTTATTTCACACTGTCATTCAGTGTGAAGCAACTCAATATGTTGGTTGCCTTTGCAGTGTTGTTAGCGGTCGCCCTCATGTTGTTCAAGCCTAGCTTCAATATTCCGCCTAACCGAGAAAAAATGATGGGCACTTTGGTGGGTGGCTTGTCTGGCATTTTGGGTGGGGTATCTTCATTGATGGGGCCCATCTTGATCAGTTACACCATGTCCCTGAAACTGAAAAGAGACGAATTTGTGGGCGCTATCAGCGTCATTTATTTGATGACAGCTTTGCCGATGTACACGGCCATGTACAGCTTTGGCCGTATAGAAGCCATGGACTTAGGTTACTCAGTGTTGGCACTGATACCCATGGCAGTTGGCTTAAAGGCCGGCCAAAAACTAAGACATCGTTTGAGTGAAGAAGCCTTTCGCAAAGTGCTTTTGGCCTTCCTAATTTTGATCGCCGTCTTGTTGGTGTTTCGATAAATCTACAACAAGTTCAGGGTGAATTAAAACACCCACATCAGCAAAGACGTCATCAGCACATAGCGCAATAGCTTGCCAATGGCCATGTAAATGGCACAGGGCAAAAGTGGCATTTTGAGCCAACCCGCCACAGCACACAAAGGGTCGCCTACGCCAGGAAGCCAAGACAGCAGGCATGCCTTGGGGCCCATGCGCTCTAACCATTGAAGGGCGCGCGAGTTCATTTTGTCGCTCAGACTGGCTTGTGAATCGGCTTGGAGTTTTCTTTTACGCACCAAATCAACGGCATGCTGAGTTCCATAACCCATCCACCAACTGACCACACCGCCCAAGGTGTTGCCAACGGTGGCCACAAAAATAGCCGCCCAAAATAAATCGGGATTGAGTTTGACCAGGCCAAAGACGGCAGGTTCTGACCCTAGGGGCAGGAGAGTGGCAGATACAAATGCAACGACAAACACAGTTGACAAACCGTGCTCTGGCAATGCCAACCAAGACAGCAATTGGGTGATGTAAGGGGTGAGCCAAGCTTCCATTTGTGCCTGAGTGTAGCCAAAGGTTACTTTTTTGTAATTTCTTTGAAAATAATTCCCCTGCCTAAAAATGAAGCAATTACAATCGTGCCTCCTTTTTAAGCAGTCCGATCTTTCCTCTTTATTCCCTGTCCATGCAAATCGGACCTTACGTCTTACCCAACAATGTCTTTGTGGCGCCCATGGCGGGCGTCACAGATCGACCATTTCGCCAACTGTGCAGACAGTTTGGTGCGGGTTATGCCGTCAGTGAAATGGTCACCTCCAGAAAAGATTTGTGGAAGAGTCTTAAGACCTCCCGCCGCGCCAACCACGATGGCGAGCCTGGCCCCATTGCTGTACAAATTGCAGGGACCGATGCTGCCATGATGGCTGAGGCTGCGGCCTACAACATCGATCAGGGCGCCCAAATCATTGACATCAACATGGGCTGCCCTGCCAAAAAAGTTTGCAACAAATGGGCAGGCTCGGCCCTGATGCAAAACGAATCTTTGGCCATTGAAATTGCCCAAGCGGTGGTGGCCACTTGCGCCCCTCGGGGCGTGCCCGTCACACTCAAAATGCGCACCGGTTGGTGCGACACTGAAAAAAATGCGGTGGTGTTGGCCAAGGCATTTGAAAACGTGGGCATTCAGATGGTGACTGTTCATGGCCGTACGCGCGAGCAGGGTTACAAAGGCTTTGCTGAATACGACACCGTGGCAGCGGTCAAGGCCACCGTCAAAATTCCCGTGGTGGCCAATGGCGACATTGACTCACCAGAAAAAGCTTTAGAGGTCTTGAAGCTGACGGGTGCAGATGCGCTCATGGTGGGCCGTGCAGCGCAAGGTCGGCCTTGGATCTTTCGTGAGATCGTTCATTTTTTGGCCACAGGTGAGCACCTCGCGCCTCCTTTGGTGGCAGAGGTGAAACGTGCATTGCTTGACCACTTGCAAGATCACTATGGCTTGTATGGTGAGTTGACCGGCGTGCGTTCTGCACGCAAACACATTGGCTGGTATGTGCGCGGCTTGCCAGGCGGCGATGATTTTAGAGACCACATGAACACCTTGGAAACAGCCGAATCGCAATCCTTGGCTGTGGCAGATTTTTTTGAAGCAATGGCATCGCGCATGGAGCGCATGCCAAAAGCTGTTTCAGGCCACACGCCTGAAATGGTTTTGGAGACAATGGAATGAGCAAGAAGAAAATTGACGAATGCATCCGTGAAAGCTTGAACACTTATTTTCACGACATGAAGGGCGTAGAACCTCACGGCATGTACGACATGCTTTTGAGCGCCGTTGAAAAACCATTGTTAGAAGTGGTCATGCAACACGCCGAGCAAAACCAATCGCGCGCTGCGGAGTGGCTCGGCTTGAACCGAAACACTTTGCGCAAAAAACTTTTAGACCACAAACTTTTGAAGTAATTAAATGAAAGCATTGATTTCTGTCTCCGACAAAACCGGCATCGTCGAACTGGCCCAGGCATTGCATGCCTTGAAGGTGGAGTTGGTTTCTACTGGCGGTACGGCCAAATTGCTGGCCGAACAAGGCCTGCCCGTGACGGAGGTTGCGCAAGTGACTGAGTTTCCAGAAATGCTGGATGGTCGCGTCAAAACATTGCACCCCAAAGTGCATGGCGGTTTGTTAGCGCGCCGTGATGTGCCCGAACACATGGCTGCATTGAAAGAGCACGGTATTCAAACCATCGATTTGCTCATCGTTAATTTGTACCCTTTTGAAGCCACAGTGGCCAAACCTGGTTGCACCTTAGAAGACGCCATTGAGAACATCGACATTGGCGGTCCCGCCATGGTGCGCAGTGCTGCCAAAAATTGGAAAGATGTGGCCGTACTGACCGACGCATCTCAATACGCTGGCGTCATCGAGGAACTCAAAGCCCATGGCAAAGTCTCTGACAAAACGCGCTTTGCTTTGTCGGTGGCTGCCTTCAACCGCATCAGCAATTACGACGCGGCCATAAGCGATTACCTCTCGGGCATTCAAGCCGATGGCAGCCATGCGCAATTCCCCGGACAGACCAATGGCCGCTTTGTGAAGCTGCAAGACCTGCGCTACGGCGAGAACCCGCACCAGCAAGCCGCCTTCT
>JACCEB010185951.1_pt1 | contig 12477 bp, 7 predicted proteins | sample 7454761 | NCBI WGS metagenome assembly JACCEB01 (sample SAMN15323454, study PRJNA562643) | freshwater metagenome | isolation source: river surface water | place: USA:Blue River Watershed | collected 2017-08-18 | reverse complement strand
TAACTTGGATAATAAAATCTCATAAATGCCACGGCTTCTTCTTTTAAGAATTCAAGATTGTCTTCTAATTGAATTATAGCGTTAATTGCCATAGAGTCAGTGGTTGCATCATTAGAACCGGTGACTTCGGGATTAGATCCAGTACCATTTAATCTGTAATTAATATAGTCAGTGATTTCATCAATTAAATTAGTAATCATTGTACCAGTAGCATCGTCGCTAAAGCTGGTACTAAGAACTTGATCAACAGTATTACCAGTAGTTGGAGTTACTGTTTCACCTTTAATAATTTCAGGAATGATCTCTCTCATTCTTTCAAGAACATCTAGAGAATAAAAACTATCGTTGGCCAATGCTGCAATAGGAGCATTTGGAACAACTGTTACAGATCTAACTTCTTCACCTTTAAGTGCAGTCTTAGCTGGAACAATGATTGGAAGTATTTCTTCGTACTTTCCTGTGCGAATAAAAATATTTGTTTCAACTGATGATCCTAGTTCAGCAGCTCTTTCGCAGGCATATCTAATAGTTTTAAACGGATTAAAAATGCTGTGGCCGCGTCCTGGCTCATCGATACCTTCCGGTGCTACGTAGATTTCACGTGCTACTTCGTTAAAGGCTTTATAATATAAACTATCTTCAGGGTTAATAGTTAGCAAGTGAGTAGGTAGTCCTATTTCAACTGCTGTTTGATCAAGAGTACTTTGATCTCCTGCTAGACCTCTGCTAAGATCATAAGTTAGCATATCACCGCGCTGTCTCAGACCAATGTTTGGTCCGGCTTGTAATAGTAAAGACCAGTATATATACCCGGATCCGTTGTCGCCTGGATAGTTTTGATCATCCGCAGTATGTGAGTAGCTGCAACGATACGCAGAACCATCAAAAATTACCACGTCGCCTACAGCGTAGACTGCATCAGCGGCCCAATAATTTCTCCAAGATTCGCCCGGTACAATAACTTCCCAAGAACCTGCTTCGAGATAATCTAAAGTACTACCATCGGTAGAACTATCTATTGTAGCTACATATACTTGTCCGCCACGTTTTACAACGTCGCCTGTTTGATAAGTATCGCTAGGGTTCCAAACACCTCTAAAGTTTAATCCTTTAGAAATAACAGTCCAATTAGTAGCGCCTAGGTCTTCGTTGCCTGGGCTAATTGCTGTGTTGTTGGTGCGACTAATGTACATCCAGCCGCCGTGTTTTACTACATCTCCAATTGCATAATATTGATCGTTGGCCCATTCGCCTGTGTAGTTATTACCTGGTAATTCTACAGCCCAGTTTGCGTTTACTAGTGTATCTGTAGAAGTATGACCAGTGGTACATCTTAAAATACTGCCGCCGTATTTGATCAAATCGTTTGCACGATATCTAACGCCACTGTCAAAATCTCCAGTGTACTCGACACCTTCATAATAAGTAGACCATTTTGACTGATCAGTTTCTAATCCCAATGAAGTTGATGCAGATGTATGTCCTGTAACGCATCTGTAGACAATACCGTTGTATTGAACTACATCGCCAATACCGTAACGTGTGGCAGCAGCCCAGTTTGATCTCCAAGTTTGTCCTTCTGCGTAAACAGAATGTCTGCCAAGGTTGTCATCAAACACAGAAGTCGATGTGTAATCTGTAATTACAAGATATAATCTACCACCATATTGAATAATATCGCCTAGATTATATTTCGTAGTAGGTGCCCAAGGTCCTCTATAAGAGAAACCATCAGTCATTTTTACCCAGGCTGGACTTTGATCAGTATCCCCAGGGAACACATAATATAAGTCTGTATAAAAATCGTCATCTGAGGTATGTTGTCTAATACAGACAAACGATTTTCCACCGTAACGAACAATGTCGTCTTTGATATATGCTGTACTACCTGCCCAGTTGCCTTTCCAGGTGTACGCAAATTTTTTAATCTTAAACTCTGCCATATTTTATTCCATTATCCGTTTGATGAGATACCTTCTGGGTATGTATATGTTTTGTTGATACGCTGTGTTAGACGACCTTCATCGTCAATGTAATACAGCATACTTCTATTGTCCCAACGATATTGCGGGTATTTCATATTTGCAAACACAATATTATGATCTTCGTCAATACCCTCAAAGTAATCTACACCTGCTTCAAAGTCATCAAAGTTGTCAGTTGACGCACCTGGCTCATTAACTTCTACAGTGTCGTTGTCTGTTAGCTGGTCTGAGCGAACGCAGAATAATTCGCCATCTTCGTTTCGGCGCAGAGCATAGAAATATTGGGGACTGTTTCCTAATATGTCTGCTGGGGTTCTTCCAAAGTAACTCATTGCCTGCTCCTTATGATATCTCTACGTAGCTGACTACAGCATCAACGCTGTTTTCAACAGAACTTTCTACTCTAAGACCTGCGGTCTCTGGTAGAATTAACTTTTCGCCACCTGTAATTAATTTAACCGCAGTGTTTGGCGGTATAATAACATTCCGTACAAACGTAGCGGCTGTAGAGTTTTCGTCGACAATATAAACGTTTACGTTTACAGTGTCATAGATTGTTGTGTTTGATAGATTACATCCGATAACAGTTGCTCTAATACCTTCGGCAATCTGTAGAACGTCAACGGGAGTAGTTCCCACGTCTGTGGCTGTAATCATTCGGAATACGGTTGGCATAGTATTATCCTAAAATAATTGAGTATATAGCTGCAATTTCGTTAGCGTCTGTTTCAGAAACAGCACCAGATGAACCTGCAGGTGATGCCCAAGTTGTACCATCCCATACTTCTAAGGCTTTTGAATTTGTGTTGTATCTGGTCATACCAGTTACCGCATACGATGTTGGACGCTGTGCGTCAGAACCTACTGGTGGAACAAAACCGTTTGTTCCGTCAATTTTAAAATAACCGTTGCCAGTGTGGATGATTTGTGTTACTGCGTTCACTACCACGTTGGTAATGATATTGTCAGCAAATTTAAAGTTACCTAGTCTAACACCACCAGCTGCATTACCGTCAATATAAAGGTCTTGCCCGCCTGTGGTTGTAATTACGTTGTCTCTAAATATTAAATTTCCAATGTCTAGTGTAGGTAAGTTTAACGTATCTGCATACATATCGTTTACATACATTGTGCTCCATTGAAACGCTTCTGATCCTAGATCATAGCTAGTGTCAGTTTCTGGAATTAAACTACTTCTGATGCTGGCATTAATGGTAATGCTGTCAGTTAGCGCATCACCGATGGTAATGTTGCCGCCAATGGTAATATTACCCGTAGCTTCAATATTCCCTGATACAAATAAGTTACCAGTGATGTTTGTGTTACCTACAACTGATACTCGTCCAGTACCGTTAGGACGAAACTCTAGATTAGAATTTGAAACTGTTGTAGAAATAGTGTTACCGCTAAACTGTAGATCATCTACTTGTAGTCTTGCGTGGTAAACTGTGGGGTTTCCAGCAGCTGGTTGAAAACTAATTGTCTGCAAATCGCTGCTGATTGTGTTGCCAGTGATGTGTAGATTGCCAACGTTTAATTGGTTATCTACAGTTAGTGTTGTTGATCTTGTGGTACCGCGGACATCTAAGTCCGTTGTAGGAGAGTTCGTGTTGATACCGATGCGAGAGTTGCTTACATCAAGATAGAGTAGGTCGGTCTCAAAAGCTAAATCTACGCCGTCACGGACGAGATTTGATTTTAAGAGCGGCCCGGAAATTCGACCAATAGCCATGTGCTCTCCTAAGTACCCCGTGTTTCACGGTTAACCAAATTCTCATCCCTTGCGGGCTCTTTGCTGGTTTACCACAGTTTAATTTGTTGAAAAATGGTCGTTCTCAACATTAAGTGTATTTATACCAAACGAAGATTATGTGAGTATTAGAGCTCTAGTTATAGCTAGTTCTGTCATTAGATCAGTGCTGACTACCTCACCAGCACCTGTTGAGATTAGGTATTGATTTCCGTCAAAACATTCAAGATAGTTAAGCTCGGTGTTCCAGCGTGTTTCACCAATTTCTGAATACTGTCTTTCTGCAGAAGTTCCAGAAGGAATTACCATAGCGTTAGTATTATTGAATCTTACATAGCCTATGCCCGTGGATTTTAAAGTTACAGGAACATTTGTAGTTGGAATGCCGTTAGAATACTCTAGAGTTAGACTTGGGCTGGCATAGATTGCGGGTTTAATGATGTTATGGAACCATAATTGCTCGTTTAGAGTTCCGCCAGTTCTGTTTGCTACAGAAATAGCTAAGTTACTATCGTCACTATTGATCACTCCAAGATTATCTATGTCGTTTCTAATATCACCAAGTTTTGAAGTTCTAGAAGTTATTAGAGTAGTTCCACCGCCAGTGAATATTTCTGTACCTGTAGCAGAATTATTCCAAAATGCCGCAGAAGGATCTCCTGCTGCTGCTCTAGTCATACCGTCTGCAACTGCTGTTCCGTTTAGAGCTCTAACGCTTACAGGGTTAGTAATAAAGTTACCTTGAAATTTTAACTGCTCGATGTAGGTAATACCTGTGCTAGGGCTTAAAAATGTATCGTCATTGCTCTGCATAGCAAAGATTGTACGATTAACGCCGTCAATTCTTAATTGATCACTAACATCGGCCGAGTCGGGAATGATAGTGTTTACATTAGTTAGGTCTGGAGAATACACTGATCTCCAACGTTTATCACTAGCACCTAGATTATAGGTAAGATTTGCGCCTGGAATAATACTTTGGCTAAAATCAGGAGTAATAACTACAACATCAAGCGGGCTATCACCAATAATTAATTGGCTAGCTGTGCTTAAATTTCCGGCAGCTTGTATATTTCCAGTCACTGATAAGTTTTGACTGATTTCTGTAGTTGCTTGCCATTCGATTGTTCCTGAACCGTTAGGGTCTAGAGTAATATTAGCATTAGAAAAACTGCCAATAAAGTTATCATTAAACTCTAAATTGGCTGTAGTCATTCTTTCGTGTGTTAAGAATGTGTCAACACCAGAAGGTTGAATGTGTAAAGAGCCTACAGAAGTAGAAAAATATCCCGCAGCATTGATAATAACGTTATCTAGATTAGCTTGACTTGTTACTGATCCGTTAGTAGTACGTATGTTTGTGCTAACATCTAGATCATAGACCGGTACATCAGTTTTAATACCGATACCTGTACCTGATAATGCGGCTGGCAGCGTAGAATCGTAGTTTGGATCGGCGTCATCGTCTATGCCCGATCCTGCAATAATCGGAGAAACTTTTAGATACAGTAGATTGTTTTCAAATGCAAGGTCAATACCGTTTCTTACTAGGTTTTCCTTGAGTGCTTTTCCACTGATACGCCCAAGCTGAGCAACATAATTGCTTTCGCTGCTACTACTAGGTAATTCGCCTAGCTCGCTGTCTCCGAATATTTCGCTCATAGGTACGCTCTCTTTTAGATATTTACCCAATATTTATCGTTAAATACCCTAGATGAATATGCACGAAGACCGAGACTTTTGGACAAAATTAAAGTGGCCTGCGGCACCTAACGAAGACGATTTCAAAGTTTTTGAAAGCTATTGTACCGGCCGTGTTCTGCTGTTAGGTAGCACTAAACTACTACTACCTTTGGCCACAGAAGCCTGGGATTTAGAACCCAAGTATGCAGATCCTAAGATTAAGAATCGTGATTGGTTTACCTTAGACGAACACTGGGACACAATTATAGTAGATGGCGCACTTGCCCTAGGTGAAGAATACTGCAAACGACTTTTGCCTCTAGTACTAGCCCATTGTGATAGATTTGTTGCTCGTGCTTTCTTAAATCCTAATTGGCCCACAAAGTATGCTGTGTACTTTCCTACAAAAGAAGAACTAACACCGCAGCCCCAAGAACACCCAATCAACGAAGTTTATACATTTTACATATGGAACAACCTACAATCCTAGCAATGTACTCAGGCGGTCTAGATAGCCTGGGTATGATCTACAAACTGTTAACTGATCCCGAATACCAAGATTATCGGTTACACATACATCACATACACAATCATAATATAGAGAATAGAGATCAAGCCGAAGCCATTGTAGTTCCTATGGTTTTAAAAGAACTTAAACAATTGGGATTTACCTTTGATTACAGCGAAAGCAAAATATCTAGTCAACCCTACGGCCTTAATTTTCTCTACGATTCGGATACCATAAATTTCTTTGCTGGTTATATTTGTTCGGCAAATTCTAACATTGTAAAAGTTGCTCTAGGTATGCAGGCTAACGACTTTAATCACAGCTTGGAAGACCGACGCAAACGTGCCGATAAGATCCTAGCAGCATTCACCGATGTTGGTAAGATTTATCCTGTGTTAGATTTAACTAAACGTGAGATCTACGACAGCCTACCAGATTCATTAAAGAATATGTTCTGGTCGTGCCGGCGCCCTGTGTACAAAGAAAAAAGTATCGCACCCTGTGGACTGTGCGATACTTGTGTCAAACTACGTGAGCAGGGTATTAGAGGTTAAAGTCCATAATCGGATTTAGTTGCGTTCCATTCAGTGGTTATTTGACTACTAGTTAATACTCCATCATAGATCTTAACTACAGCAATGTCTCCGGGAAAATAAAACTCCGAAGATGCTGCTCCATCCCAACGTCTACCAATTCTCAATGGTCCACCATTTGATATAGAACCTTCACCTACATATGTTGAGCTATTACTAGATCCGTTAACCCATTGCGCTAGAGTTGCACCATCGTAGGTACAGACCACGTGATACCAGGTATTTAGACTAGGTGTAAAACCACTAGTTTGATGCCAGCTGCCATTATAGAATCCTGCTCTTAAAATATTATCAGGGTTTCCAGAATCATTATTATTATAATTAGTTAGACAATAGTTAACATGGCCATAGAAGTTGCCGGAAGCTTCGGCATAGGTAGTTGTGAAAACTGCAGGACAAGTATAATTGGACAACGTTGCTGTGACCCTAAACCAAGTTTCAACACTCCAATTAGATCGGTTTCCTATATCAGGTCCTTGAACATACTGTAGGTTGTTTGGATTAAGTGTAAAGTATCTAGGCACTGTGTTAGTATACGCTGGTCCATTAACTAAGGTAGCATTATATCCGTTTCCACTGTAGTCTGCCCAAGTTGTTCCAGAACCACTATAACCGTCAGCCGGCAGAGACATAATCAATGTTGCTGAAGGGCCTCCGGCGTTGTTTAGCGTAGAGGTCATTAATGTTTGCATTATAGACATAGCAGTACCTTAATTGTCGTCAAACAGATCGCTAGGACCACTGATCATCCAAACTGGAGCTTCAGAGTAGCCACCGTCGACATAAACTCCTTTTTGCAGTTTAATCAATGTTGCCATACTGCCTGAGCCACTGTCTGGCATTCCCCACCAAACGGTGCTGAGATTTCTACCAGCTCCAAGGATTGTGCCTCTGCCTGCAGGACCACCACTTTCTAAACGGATATAACAGTTGCTGCCTGTATAGTTAACAATAGTAACTGTAAATCCTACCGGTAAATCTAAGTCAGACTCGTTTGGAATCCTCACTGTACCACTGTTGTTGCTAAAGTAGATGTGCTTGCCGCTGTCGTTGGCAGTGATCCAGTAGTCGTTGTCTGCTCGAATCTGTGGAACCCTATCTGCGGCAGTAGTCTGTCTTGTACCATCACCGAATACTAGTCCACCTTGTTCAGGATCTACAATCTTATGTAGATGCTGTGGTAAAGATTCTTCAGGAGTTCTAGTAGCAAACTTCTTAAGATTGCTCACGGCAGTGATAGTCGGTGGCTGCACTGATGGAGTAAATGTATAAGCTGGTCCACTTGCCGATTCGCCGGCACTGATTGCTCCCTGGCTAAAGCGGAATGCTCCTTGTTGAACGAAGTCATCTTCACCGCCGAAGTAGGTAAATCCGTCTGTGGGGAAACTAGCCCATAATCCACTCCAATAGTTATCCTCAGTGGCCAAGGTATAACCTGCAACTACTAACTGATTGCCGTCTAAACTGCTCCAGCGATTACCGTTCCATATACCTAGATATGAATCGTTTGGCCCACTGCTGATACATCTGCTCCAAAGTTTTCTACCGTGTTGATCCAGTTTGATTACTGTTAAACCGTATGTTTGGTATGTATTGTTTGAGACATCAGGCCTGTGTTGTAGAGTAACATAGATGTTGTCATCGCTGTCTACTACCACGCCATTAGGACGCTCTAGGCTAGAATAACTACCATATGTGTTGTAGTAGAAATTCTTCCACTGCATTGATCCACTACTACTTAATCTAGCAACAAACATTTTATATTGGTTGCTACCATTTACAGCTTCATATCCCGAAACAATGATGTCGTCGGTGCCTATTGTAGCCACGCTGGTAGCGTAGGAATTGTAGTCGTCAGTGTTAAGGAACCTACTAAATTCAATAGTGCCGTTATTGCTAGCATACTTGACTACTAGACTTTGATAGAAGTCCACGTCATATCGTCCTTCTCCCACTGCGTAGATGCTAGCTCCGTCTTTACTATAGGTAACTGCATGGAATTTATCAGTGTTGCTGCCGCCAATGGCTTTGTCCCAGCCCGCTGTCCAAACAAATGCTTCACCGCCTAGGTTCTGTTTCATTGTCCAAGCACCACCAACTGTGGTAAAGTCTACACCTTCAACTGATAGTCTAATAGCATTAGTTGGAGTTGTGCCCGATGTGACTAAGCTATCTGGTGAGCCACTGCCAACTACACTAACTACGGTCACTTCAACATTGTTAGCAGGTGTTGTTCCGTTGGCAAACTCTGTACCAGCAATAATAATCACATCATTGGCTACATAGTTAGAGCCTGCTTGATTAACAAAAGCTTCTCGTGAACCTGTTACTGGATCCACATTAATGTCCACAGTTAGTCCACTACCTACTTCAAAGTTAGTGCCTGATACTGCGTTATATGTTGTTTCTACCCCGCCGTCTGCGGTTCCAGACCAAGATAGTGATTCAATAATACCGTTGGTATTGTTATTCACACTGTCTATAGTTATAGTTAAGTCGTTGCTAGGTGTTGTTCCTCCAAGGCTTGTACCTAAAATTTTAATCTTATGTCCTACTCTGTAGTTAGTTCCTCCAGCGGATAAACTAATAGAATAAACTCCAGGATCACCAGCGTTGGCTATAACATTAAATGTAGCACCTGTACCTTGTCTAGTTGTACCAGTTAAACCTTCATATCCGTTGACAAAACTAACGCTTTGTTTTGAAGCAATACCTGTGCCCTGTACCCAAAAGTCCTCGTTATTTACAAATGGTAATACTGCTGAGTTGCCAGGCCAGTATTCTGCGTCTATGCTAGACTTTAATATGTCAAAGTAACCATTGCCTTTACGCAACATTGTCAGTGTGCCAAAACTTCTAAATTCGTTATGCTTTTCGCCGACTACTGCGATGGCACCTGAAGTTGGATGTACTGCTACGTCATAGGCATAGATATCACCTTGGTCAGTTAATGTTACATTGGATGTAACATCTCCGCTAACTGGGTTAATTCTAAGAACTACAGCACGTTCCCAGTTGTTATCATTTACATCTCCTAGATCTGTATACAGATGATTTAACATAACTAGTTCATCGTTGACAGTATCGTACTTGATGGATATTGGCATACCTTGTGCATCGTCGTTAGTTTCCGTTGCACCTGCCACTGTACCGCTGCCACTCGGCGCTGTACCTGTTATAGTAGCTGACTGAATGCTGCCGTTGTCAGGGCTAACATCAGTCACAGTAACGGTAGCACGGTTTGCAAAAATCTGGCCGCCAGTAAATTCGTCACCGTTTATGTATAATATTTCACCTATCTGATAACCTTCACCTCTGCTAGTAAAGCCAGTTATGGTATAGACACCGCCAGTCCAACTAATGTCAAATTCAGCATTACGACCAGCACCAATTGTGCGTGTCCAAACAAGCTCACCTGTGGTTAAAGAATACTTGTCTAATCTTACTGTATTATTATCAAGACCAGCCCAGCTATTTTCGCCGCCCATATAAGCATAACCATTGTGTGCAACTACAGTATGATATTCAAATTGATCTTGATTATTGGCCCAAGGAGCCTGAATATTGATAAAGCCTTTGACTGTGCTAGGTAACTTAACTTCACCATTGAGTGAGAATTCAGTAGTCTTAGTAACGCCAGTGTCGCCTACTGTGATACTTAAATTAGTAAAGTAACTTTCCTCACTAGAGGCTGCATTGTCCCAGTCTGCGTCAAAACCAATCATATAGTCTTGACCCTTGGCAAGACGACCTGGTAATTCACACCTTGATGTTGTTACTCCGTCGGCGTCTAACAATTCAAAAATAGACATTTCTGCTAGGGGATTATAGGTAAATCTTGCTCGAACAGCACCCGGCGGTGCTACGTAAACACCGTTACTACTGCCAGTAAGTCCGTTTAGTTCTGCTTGAGCCGCTGCGCCTTCTTCATCATCAGTATCAACTATTGCGGCAATTCTTGAAGGATGTGGTTCCCACGACCAGTGCGGGATGCCGTCTGCCGGATATACGCAAAGACTCCAGTCCTCTAGACCGCTAACTACCGCAATACTAAATTCTACAACTGCCGTAGCATCTGCTGGAAAACTGTTGGTAGTATGAATAGGATATGCTGGCTGCTGAAATTCTGTCTCTTCAGTATCGCCTCTAAACCACATACCGTCACTGCTAAATCCGTAGTGGCTGTCCTCGTTATTACGGTCTGGACTTCTTGGGGTAATAGTTAACCAATTTGGTCGACCATTAGTTAGAGAATCAGCAAGTGTTGTAACAAGGTTGCTGGTTACTTGTGCTTGTAGTGTTCCGTCTGCGGATTCTACAAGTCCGGCATCACCTGCTGTAGATTGTATAGTACCATCTGGGAATGTTAGAGTACCATCTTCGTTAAATGTCCAGCGACGCAGTGTAGAATCTGTTAGATTAACTTCAATGCTAATATCGTTTTCACTACGAATATTGCCTGGCAAGGTTAAATCACCAGCGGCGTCAAGTACAACCTCTTTATCTCCGTTGACTAATCTATTAGATATCCCTGGAGTAGTATAAGAGTCAATATCGTTGATGTAAGTCTCACTGCCTACTGTAAACGAATCTGTTTCGGTCCAAGTTTCTCCACCGTCAGTTGAGACGAAGAATTCTTCGTCATCGTTGCCCATATAAAATATACCATTACTGTAGTGTAGAGCATCAATGTACTGTCCGTGACTCCAAGTGAGAGTTGCTGTGCCTGTGAATGCTGCCAACCCACTAGTGTTAAATGGCACAGTCATAGCACGGTCAGTATAGACTTTATTGTTGTTAGTGTTTATATAGTATGTGCCATTGTATGCTGTGACTGAAGAACCGGTAACAGTAAACTTTTCGTTATAGCTGCCAGTTTCGCCTGTAATAGTAATCACTGATTGAGTAGCACTGGTCCAAGCTGTGATAGTCGCTGTATAAGGTTTAGGAACAACAACAAATGGACCAGCTGGCTCTGCTGGCCAATATAAGATCTGACCATCACCTGTGCCTGCAACAATAGTCGGTACACCGTTGTAGTCGCCTACGACTATTTCTGATGTACCATCGCTATATCCTACTGCATCTTCGAATACAGGATCTAAATCATCAACGGTGAACAACGTGAACGTCCCTACTCTAGGATCTTCGTTTGCGTTATAGTACCAATCGTTATCGTTGTCAATTACGTGCCATCCACTAAACTCAAAACCAGCCGCATTTATCCAAACTACATCCTCGTAGTTATCTTCCTGCTCAACAACAGTTGTGCCGTCTAGAGCGTCTGTGATGTTCTCAAGGAAGAATCCACCCAAATCACTATTAGTCGAAGTGATGAAAAATCCTAGATCGTTTTCAGCGATGTCTTGAAACTCAGCATTGCCGGTAAAGCCAATTTGTCCCATGAATCCTTCAGAGACATATGAACGAGTCCAGGTAACGCCATCACTGCTGTGTAGTAATATTGGAAAGTCACCGCCTTCACTAACATAGCCCACTGCTACATATTTTCCAATACTACTAAAATATTTTACTTCATTATAATGTTCTTCTACATTTTCAGGAGGTTGTACTTCTGTAGGAGCAACATTATAGGCAGTAGTATACCATAGTGAATCGCCGTTGCCGCTGGTACTATTCGCAGTGTAAACAATATTAGTAGGGCCAACAGCGACTCGACCAACGCCAGTCATTGAAGTATCATATTCTGTCCAGGTCTCACCGTCTGTGGAACCGTAGACAGTACCGTTGTCGTTTACAGCAACGAATCTTGTTACTCCACTGCTACTACCGCTACTTTGTCCAGTGTAGGCTGTTGTTTGAACTGAGCCATCCGGGAATTGAATACTACCGTCTGCGCCAAACTCCCAATTTGATCCACCGTCGTCTATGCTGACAACTACCTTTTTAGTATTATTGGTACCAATAATTAAATTATTGTTAAAACCATTGAAGTTA
>JACCEB011808181.1_pt1 | contig 12481 bp, 10 predicted proteins | sample 7454761 | NCBI WGS metagenome assembly JACCEB01 (sample SAMN15323454, study PRJNA562643) | freshwater metagenome | isolation source: river surface water | place: USA:Blue River Watershed | collected 2017-08-18 | reverse complement strand
GGTTAATGGCGACCTTCGCGGTCGTGTGCAGAACACTTTGAAGCAATTCGAGTCACAAGGTATGTCGATGGAGCAGTGGCTTTCGGTTACTCAACAAACAGCAGAACAGTTTGTTGATGCGCTAAAAGAGCAATCTGTATTGGCTACAAAAGTTGATATCGCGTTGCGTGCTGTTGCTGTGGCCGAAAAACTCGAAGCATCAGAAGACGATCTCGAACGACAATTTTCGCGTATCGCGACACAACTCAAAAAGAAGCCAGTCGCCATTCGTAAGGCTTACGAAAAGAACGATGCAATCGTTGATCTCAAGGCGCAGATTGCAAAATCAAAAGCAATCGATTGGTTGCTGCATAACTCACAATTCGTTGACGACAAAGGCAATGCGATTGATGCCGAAACAATTTTGGGCGAACACAATCATGATGACATTGAGATAGACACCGATGCGCACGACCATGATCATGACCATGATCACAGTCATGAGCATGATCACAAGCACTGAGGCTTTATAAATACGGGCTCTAATTGTCCCCAAAAACCTGACGCCACGAACTAGCGTTAAAGGTCAGTAATTAAAGTGTCAGATTTCAGACACGATAATTAGAAACCGTTTAACAAGAGGACTCTTCGTGGATTTTGTTCGCAACTATTACGTTCCAAATGTCACCGAGCAAACCAGCCGTGGCGAACGCGTCTATGACCTTTATAGTCGCTTGCTTAAAGAGAACATCATCATTCTTGGCACGCCGATTGATGACACGATCGCCAATTTAGTTTGCGCACAGTTGATTCACCTCGAGAGCGAGAACCCTGACAAAGACATCAACATTTACATCAACAGTCCTGGTGGAGATATCTCGGCGTTGTTCGCAATTTATGACACCATGCAGTTCATCAAGAACGACATCGCGACGATCTGTCTGGGTCAGGCCGCGTCAGCAGCTGCCGTGTTGCTGGCCGCCGGCACGAAAGGCAAGCGTCTTGCCTTGCCGCATTCGCGAGTTCTTTTGCACCAGCCATACGCCCAAGTTGGTTACTCGCAAGTTACAGATCTCGAGTTGGCTGCGCGCGAGATTTTGCGCATGCGCGAGATCTTGGAAGAAATTCTTGCCAAACACACTGGTCAGCCGATTGATCGCATCCACAAAGACACCGATCGCGACTTTGTAATGGAAGCAACAGCTGCCAAAGAATATGGCATCATCGACGAAGTCATTTCGACACGCGAATTCGCCGATCGCTCTGGTCCGATCCGTTGAAGTTTGAAACGAGGCACTGATGGCTAAGTTTGGAGATTCAGCAGAACTCGTTAAGTGTTCGTTTTGCGGCAAGTCGCAAAAGCAAGTCAAAAAGCTAATCGCTGGTCCTGGTGTTTATGTTTGCAATGAGTGCATTGATTTATGCAACGAGATCATTGACGAAGAAAACACAGAAGAGACAGAGGCGAAACTCGAAAAACTTCCGAACCCACGTGAAATTCGAGCCTTCTTAGATGATTATGTCGTTGGTCAAGATACTGCAAAAAAAGTTCTGTCGGTCGCGGTCTTCAACCATTATCGACGCATCGAATACAAGCAAAATGCGTCAACCAGACGCGATGACATCGAACTGTCAAAGAGCAACATCATGCTGTTGGGCCCAACTGGTTGCGGCAAAACCCACATGGCTCAAACTCTTGCACGGTTGCTCAATGTTCCTTTTGCCATCGCCGATGCGACTGCGCTGACTGAGGCTGGTTATGTCGGTGAAGACGTTGAGAACATTCTTCTCAAACTTCTGCAGGCAGCAGACTTTGACGTTAAAAAAGCAGAGTCAGGCATCGTTTATATCGATGAAATCGACAAGGTTGCTCGTAAGAGTGAAAACCCGTCAATTACTCGTGATGTGTCTGGTGAAGGCGTGCAGCAAGCATTGCTTAAGATTCTTGAAGGTACGGTCGCGTCGGTTCCGCCGCAGGGTGGTCGCAAACATCCGCATCAAGAATTCATTCAAATCGATACCACGAACGTTCTCTTTATCTGCGGTGGCGCTTTTGCCGGACTCGACCAAATAATTGCTTCGCGAATCGGCCAAAAAGGTGTCGGCTTCCACGCTCAAGTTAAGTCGAAATCTGAAAAAGACCCAGGTGAACTCTTCGCACAGGTTTTGCCAGAAGACCTTCTGAAGTTCGGCATGATTCCAGAATTTGTTGGTCGCTTGCCGATGATCGGTGCAGTACACAGTCTCGACCGTTCGGCATTGATGAAGATTCTCACTGAGCCGAAGAATGCATTGCTTAAGCAATACCAAAAGTTTTTTGAATTCGAAGATGTTGAGCTTGAGTTCACAACTGAGGCACTCGAAGCAGTTGCCGATCAAGCCCTTGTACGCGGCACTGGAGCTCGTGGTTTGCGCGCGATTCTCGAAGAAGTATTGCTTGAGACGATGTATGACTTGCCCGGCCGCAAAGATGTGGCCAAAGTTGTCATCGACTTGAATGCAGTCAATAAGGTTTCAGCACCAACTTTGGTTAATCGAAGTACTCGCGTCACTCGTCAGCGTCGCGCTGCTTCGTAAAAGAATTTATTAGTCGTGCAATACGCCGACGCCCTGAAGTATCTCGACGAACACTCAAGTTATGAGCGAACAGGTCGAGTTGATTCGCCGTCAACTTCGAACATTGAAAAATTGCTTGATGCAATCGGTAACCCACAACATTCATATCGAAGCATTCACATCACTGGCACCAATGGCAAGGGTTCAACCGCGCAAATTATTACGAAGTTATTGATGGCCCATGGCCTACGAGTGGGCACCTATTCGAGTCCGCATATCAATCGCATTAATGACCGAATCTGTATCAACGGCGAACCAATCGACGACGTTGAATTCGGTCTGCAGGTTGGCGCTATTTCAGACCTCGAGATTTTGCTTGCTATTCGGCCGAGCTTTTTTGAGATCATGACCGCGGCGATGTTTCGTTGGTTTGCAGATTCGGCTGTTGACGTTGCGGTGGTTGAAGTCGGAATGCTCGGTCGATGGGATGCGACAAATGTGATCAACTCGGATGTCGCAGTAATCACAAACATTGCTCTTGATCACATGGAGTACGCAGGTCCGACCGTCGAGCACATAGCGCGCGAGAAGGCAGGCATCATACGGCCATCAAGCGCGCTTGTTCTAGGTGAGACAGACGAATTATTGCGCGAGATTTTTCTGGCAGAAGATGCTCGAGCGCGTCTGATTCGTGATGAAGATTTCGCCTGCGAAGATAATTTCTTGGCAATAGGTGGGCGAATGATTTCGATTAGAACTCCGCGCGCAAAATATGAAGACGTGATTCTGCCTCTCCATGGTCAGCATCAGGGCGATAATGCGTCGCTGGCGATTTGCGCGGTTGAAGAATTTTTTGGTGACACGATCAATCGTGAAATTTTGGATGAAGGTATGTCGAATGTGAAGATGCCAGGACGCTTTGAGGTGCTTGGTCATCGACCTTTGGCGATAATTGACGGAGCGCACAATCCGGCTGGCGCAGAAGTTTGTGCATCAGTTTTCTTCGAAGACTTCAACACGCAAGGTCGAAAAATTTTGGTCACCGGGGCACTTCGAAGTCGCAACCCTGAAGACCTCTTGTTGTCGTTTCGCGCAAACGAATTTGATGTCGTGATTACGTGTATGCCGCCAACGCCGCGTGGTTTGCCAGCAGAAGAGATGGCAAAAGTAGCGCAAAGCATTGGATGTATTGATGTGCGTATTGCCGACTCTGTTGAGAAAGCGTGTCAGATGGCCATCAATCTTGCGCAAGATGACGATGCGATACTCGTCACCGGATCGCTATATATCGTCAGTGCCGCGCGACCTTATTTGCTTAGTCATTTATCCAAGCACATCTAGCAAAGAGTTAAACCAAGTCAATTCCGTGCGAGGCAGGCGATAAACCTTTAGCCTGAAGGCATGTCAAATCGCACACTTGTACTGTTGAAGCCGGACGCCGTCGAACGAAATTTGGTTGGTGAAATTCTCGGTCGATTTGAGGCGAAAGGCCTGAAAATCGTCGCCATGGAGTTGCGCAAACTTGACGCTGCAACGCTTGGTCGTCACTACGAAGAACACCAGGGCAAGGGTTTTTACGCTGAACTCGTTGCGTTCATGTCTCGTGGTCCAGTAGTCGCATTGGCCTTGGAAGGCCCAGAAGACACATGGGAGATCGTGCGAGCAATGATGGGGGCAACAAACCCTCGCTCGGCAGCACCGGGCACCATTCGCGGCGACCTCGGCACGATTTTTACTGAAAACTTGGTACATGGCAGTGACTCTGCAGCATCGGCAAGTCGCGAACTTGAGATTTTCTTTCCAGGTCTCGCGAAGAAGAATTCGTAAAAATGGCGGGAGGTAATCCTCTCTCAATGGGTCGCGATGTCGCGGTCGATCTTGGCACCGCGAACACACTCGTTTATGTGAAAGGTCAGGGCCTCGTTTTGAACGAGCCGTCGATGGTTGCTGTCGACACACGAAGTGGGCAAGTTGTCGCAGTTGGTCACGAGGCAAAACGAATGTGGGGGCGTGCACCCAGAAACATTCGGCTGGTTCGTCCATTAAAAGATGGTGTCATCGCCGACTTTGATGTCTGTGAACAAATGTTGAAGCAATTTCTGCAAAGAGTTTCAACGAGTCGGTGGAGCAAGCCGCGAGTGATTGTTGCAGTTCCGTCAGAGGTAACTGGTGTCGAGCGCCGAGCGGTGCAAGATGCGGCAGAGTTCGCTGGGGCGCGACGCCCTGTTTACATCATCGAAGAAGCAATGGCTGCCGCGATTGGTGCTGGTTTGCCCGTGCACGAGCCAAGTGCAAACTTGATAGTCGATATCGGCGGTGGCACGACAGAGGTTGCCGTCATCTCGTTGGGTGGCATAGTTACTGCGAACTCGGTTCGAGTCGGCGGCGACGAACTCAACGAAGTGATAATTGCGATGTTCAAGCGTGATTTTGATCTTGACATTGGTGTCAACACAGCTGAAGAAGTGAAGATTCAACTTGGCTCGGCTTGGCCACTTCAAAATGAGATTGTTGGCGATGTAGGTGGGCGAGATACAAAAACGGGTTTGCCTCGCACACAAGAAATCACAACACAGCATGTGCGAGAGGCGCTTGACGAAGCGGTGATGAAGATTGTCGATGCGATCAAGAGAACTCTTGAACGAACTCCGCCCGAACTTGCGGCAGATGTGATTAGTCATGGTTTGGTGTTGGCAGGAGGCGGGTCACTCTTGGCTGGTCTGGCCGAACGTATTACTCACGAAACCGGAATTCAGGCTTTCATCGCCCCAGAACCTTTGCTCGCTGTTGTTTTGGGTGCTGGTATGACTCTCGAAAATCTTGAAGCAATTAAGGGATTAACGATTCAAAGCGAATTTTCATAGAAACGATTTTTTAAAAAGTGGCAGTCGCTCAATCAACCCGAAGACGAGCAATCATATTGCTGGTTTTGACATCGATCATTTTGATCACTCTCGACCTTCAAAATTCATCATCGATTACGGGTCTGAGAAGTGTTTTCGGAGCTCTCTTCAGGCCGGTTGAGAGCACAACGCGTGTTGTTACCAGGCCGATTAGCAATGCATGGCACGGCATATTTGACTACAACGATGTACTCGACGAGAACGATCGTCTGCGTGAAAAAGTCGCCCAACAAGAAGGAGCAACTATCGCCGCGGCCGCCTCGGTTCGACTTGCTCAAGAGCTCTTGGCTCTTAACGGACTGCCAACCCTTGCCGGCATCAATGCTGTTACTGCTCAAGTAATTGGTGATTCGCCAACGAATTTTTCGCAGACAATTGAAATCAATCAAGGAAGCGAGAGTGGTATTCGCGTCGGAATGCCGGTGCTCAACGCAGCCGGATTGATTGGCAAAATCACAAAGGTTTACGGTGATCGTTCTGTTGTGATGTTGATAACCGATCCAGATTTTGCGTTATCAGTAAAAGTTGTTAACTCTCCGCGACAGACAACGACGACAACGATTGCAAAGAGCAATGCTGCCGTGCCATCTCCGGTTGTACCGGTTGAACCAGACGCAAGCCTCGATACCGAAGCATCAACCACGACTACTACGACGACTACAACAACAATCGCAGGATTTACGCCTTCGGTTACAACTTTGCCCGCGGTGCCGTCTGGTGTTTCGTCGATAACCGTGCCACTTGCCAGTGATCTCGCAGTTCGAGAAACCGGCGTAATTGAAGGGCGAGGGCCGTCGCGCCAGCCGACAGTTCGATTCATCAGCAACGCAGTGCGCTTCGGCGATATTCAAGTCGGCGTGCCGATCGTAACTGCGGGTGGCTCGCGCAGTTTGGCACCACCCGACATTTTGATTGGCACAGTCGCACGCGTTGTTGAAAGACTGGGCTCTGCTGGACCAGTGCTAGAAATCGAACCGGTTGCCGACTTGACAAATCTTTCGTTTTTGCGCGTCTTGCTTTATCAGCCGATTACCGAAAAGGTAACCCCGTGATTCGTTTTTTAACAATCATGTCAAGTCGATGGACGCGACTAGTTCTTGTGCTGTTGATTGTCATTTCGCTTCAGACGACCTTGTTTGCTGAGATGCGCCCATTTGGTGTAGCCGCGCAACTGGTTCTACTTTTCGCCGTTGTTTCTGGCTCAATTTATGGGTCAACAATTGGTGCGCTAACAGGTTTGATTGCTGGCTTGATGTACGACTTTATTTTGCCGACGCCTGTAGGTCTGACTTCTTTGGCACTCGGTCTTGCTGGGGCAACTGCCGGGCTTCTGATTTATTTCTTCCACGATCCAACTTGGTGGATGCGACTTTTAACAATCGGAATTGTTTCGCTGCTAGGAGAATTTTATTATCCGCTTGCGCAAACTGTTGTCGGCTTAGACGGTTGGCTGCAATGGAGAGTTATCAAAGTTGCAATCATTGTCGCTGGTTGCAATCTGCTTCTTTCACCGTTGGCAATTCTTGTTTGCCGTTGGACATTGGCTGAAAGAAAGTTGTCAGTTTGATGTCGACGCAGAGGCCCGAGAGTGCACCAAAACGCTTGGTCGCTCTCGGTGTCGTGGCACTTGTGTTGTTTGGGGCGCTTTCAACTCGAATGTGGTTTTTACAGGCTGTTGGCTCGCGAAATGTCGAAGAAGTCATCGTCAAAGTCCGCACACGAACGATCAAACTTTTGCCTGAGCGAGGAAGAATCTTTGATTCGGCTGGTCGTGTGATGGCTGACAATAAGCGAACGCTCGTGGTGACTATTGATCGCGACGTTGTGCGCAAACCGGCTGAGCGTCTCGCACTTGCACAGCGACTGTCTGGCCCTCTCAATGTGCCGATTGAAACATTGCTCGTGCGCATGCAAGACGAGCGCTATGGACCGTTTGAATCAATTCCGCTACGTGAAGATGTCTCTGAAGAAACTGCTCTCTTTTTGATGGAACGCGTAGAGGACTACCCGGGCATTTTCGTGCGCGAAGAATGGCGCAGAAATTATCCTTACGGCGCTCTCGGTGGTCATGTGATGGGCTATTTAGGTGCAATTTTGAAAGGAAATCTGGCATATTACAAATCGGTTGGCTATGACCCGAACGAACGAGTCGGTCAGTACGGAGTAGAAGAGACTTACGAAACCGCGTTACGAGGTACGCCGGGGTATGTGCGGTATGAAGTAGACGCAGTTGGCAACGTACTGCGCTTGATCGAGCGAGTTGAGCCGATAGCGGGTAATGATTTGCAACTTTCGATCGATCTCAAAGTGCAACAGTTTGCAGAGCAGGCACTTGAAACACAGTTACTTGTGCGACGTCGTGTCGAGGCTGGACAAGTGAGCTTGCCTGATGGCACGCTCGACCCGCAATATCCAGAGATTAACTATTACAAAGCCCCGGCTGGTTCAGTTGTTGTGATGAACCACAACTCGGGTCGCGTTGTGGCGATGGCAAGTTATCCGCGATTTGATGTTCGCTGGTTTGGTGGCGGACTGCCAAAAGATAAGTTCACGCAATTGTTTCCGCAAACTGATGACCCCGACCTTTCGATTTTGGTTAATCGTGCGATCTCGGGTCGTTACAACGTAGGTTCTTCGTTTAAGCCGTTGGTCGCTTACGCCGCGCTGAATACTGGTCAGTTGCCCGGCGGTGCAAAATATAAATTTGACGATCGAGGTACATACAAATTACAGAGCATCCCTGACGATCGGTGTCAGCAGGGTGTTAAGTGCGTTTTCAGAAATTCAATCTGTCGAGCAACCGGCGCGCCGTGTCGTTATGGCGAGGTGAGTGTCGAGTCTGCACTTGCGGTATCGAGCGACACTTTCTTTTACAAAATTGGCGAACAGATTTTGACCGAACGCGGTTTTGCACCTGTTCTCGAAAATGAAGTTAGAACTTTTGGTTTGGGCTCGCCAACAAACATTGACCTGCCCTATGAATATGCAGGCACTATCCCAAGCAAAGAGTTAAAGAAGAGACTTGCCGATATCGGCGCAATCTCGCAAGAGTCTGGTCGTGCGTATTACGTCGGCGATCAGGTCTTGTTTTCGATTGGTCAAGGCCTATTGTCGGCCACGCCATTGCAGATGGCTCAGGCTTATTCAGTTATCGCAAACGGAGGCCGAGTTTACGAGCCTCGCGTTGGTGTCGCGTTGCTTGCACCTGGCACGCTCGACTCTCGGCCGGGTTTTGTAGATTTTGGAACTACCGAAGTTGTGAAGCGTCTAGTCTCAATAAAGCCAAGCCGGCGCATTCCGATGCCCACCGAAACTCGCGAACCAATAGTCAAAGGTATGGCGCGCGTAATTACCGGCCCTGGTGTCAATTTTGATTACTACCACAAGGCGACAGGCGAAAATATTTTTCGCGGCTATGACTATGAGAAGTTGCCGATTGCAGGCAAGACAGGCACTGCACAAGGATTCAATAACTTGCCATGGAATGACTCATCGGCGTTTGGTGCTTTCAGTTTGGATAGTGCTCAGCCCTACACCGTTTTTGCATATCTCGAAAAAGCTGGTTACGGCTCTCAGGCTGCTGCGCCAGTTGTGAAGTGCATCTTCACTGCGTTAGCGGGCAATTACCGCTACGACGAAGTTTTACCAGCAGACCCACTTGATAAAGCAAGTTTTGAAGTTGCCCCACCAACTTCGCTGCGTAATCCACTTTGTCTTGTTGGTGGCGCTTCGGATACTCGAGAGTAAACGAGCAAACATGCCACGCTTTCTGCCAAAAGTCACTTTGCCAAAATGGATGGGTACAAGTTACGACGTTGTTTCTGTTTGGCGCAACGTTGATGTCGTGTTGTTGATTGCTGTGGCGCTGCAAAGCGTGATTGGTGCTTTCACTGTCTATTCAGCGACACGTCAACGCATGATAAACCAAGGCTTTGATCAATATTTTTATGTTCAACGCCAAGTTACATTTTTGATTGTTGCCGCCGTTGCAACTGCAATCATCATGGCAATCGGACACGACTGGATTCGAGAGCGTGCTGTCTTTTGGTACATCGCCTCAAACTTGCTGCTGATTTTGGTTTTGGTTTATGGCGCTGTTACTCGCGGTGCGCGACTTGCATTCGACCTCGGGCCAATTTCGGTGCAACCTGCCGAGTTGATGAAAGTAGTCGTGCTGATTTTGATTGCGGCGTACACGGCTGATGCCGCTTACGACAAAATTAATTATCACCAGTTTTCGGTCTCGCTATTTATTCTCGGTTTTCCGGTTCTTTTGATTTTGTTGCAACCTGACTTGGGTTCTGCCACAGTTTTGGTCGCGGGTGTCGCTGGTGTATTGCTTATGGCTGGCGCAAAGCGCAGATACATCGCGATGGTTACTGGTTTGACGATTGTTTCAGCGGCTGCGGTAACTGTCGCTGGTGTGGTCGATCGCTATCAATTGCGTCGGATTGATGCGTTCTTGAATCAAGACTCAAACGAAAAAGACCTGCAGCAAATTGTGTTGCAGGTGCGATTCGCCAAGCGCGCGGTTTCGAGCGGCGGTTTTTTCGGTAAGGGGTTTTTGCAGGGTCCGCTAACGAACGGCGCATTTATTCCTGTTCAATTTTCTGATTTTCCATTCTCGGCTATTGGTGAGCAATTCGGAATGATTGGCGGATTTATTGTTCTCGCTCTTTTCGCAATTATCTTGTGGAGACTTTGGGTTATCTCGCGACTTGCCCGCACACGGTTTGACCAGCTTTTGATTGCTGGTGTGTTCTCGCTGTTGTTGTTTCAGATTTTCCAAAACATCGGAATGACACTCGGTTTGACTCCGGTCAGCGGACTGCCACTGCCGTTCATTTCGTATGGTGGTTCGCACCTGGTCTCAAGTGCGTTGATGATTGGGCTGGCCCAGAGCATTTACATGCGTCGTCTCCGTTAGGAGAGTCCGTCGTTAGTGCCGCTCGACGAGATAGCCTGAGAGCACGGAGCGCAGGCTCCAAACATTCGATTTTCGCGAAGTCGGTGCGCTCAGTCTCCTGAGTTAGCGCTTAACCGCGATTGACGAGCCAGTGTTTGTCGGTTCGTTTTAAAGGTTTAGAAGGATTAGTTAATGAGTTCGCCAGAGTTGCCAGAGCACCCAAGAGAAGGTCGTTTAGTCTCGCCACAAGCAGCCGACGCTGCGCTTGTGCGCAAGCCCCAAATTGGAGATACGCGTCCGGCTCCGATTATCGCGCCAGCACCAACCGCTGACTCAGAAGTTTCGAGCGATTCGTCGGCCAGTAGAGGCGGGGGTAACTCAAAGCGTTCTGAAAAGTCAAGCCGTGGCGAAAAGTCTGGTCGTGGTGGCCGAAATCGTCGTGGCGGTCGCAATCGCCGACGCCGAGGCGATCGCACGGGTGATCGTGACTCGTCGAGGTCATCGCGATCAAGTGTCGTTGAAACTGATGCCGAGCTAATTGAGCGTCGTCGAGGCAAAGAGCGCAATGGACGACCACTTGGTCGCTACATGATGTGTGTTCAAGTGCGCAAAGACTTTACGCAGGTGGCGATGCTTGAAGGTCGAAGCCTTATTGAGCACTATGTAAGTCGACCTGCCGATGATGCCGATCAAATTCACGGCAATATTTATCTCGGTCGCGTGCAGAACGTGCTACCAGGAATGGAAGCCGCGTTTGTTGACATCGGTACGCCAAAGAATGCCGTTTTGTATCGCGGCGATGTGCAATTCGACAAAGAAGATGTTGTCGAACAAGGGCCCGAACCGCGCATTGAGCATGTTTTGCAATCTCGCCAGTTGATCTTGTGTCAGGTGACGAAAAATCCGATTGGCGCAAAAGGTGGCCGACTAACTCAAGAAGTTTCATTGCCGGGTCGATTTGTGGTTTTGATACCTGATTCGCGAACATACGGCATTTCAAAGCGATTGCCGGAAGACGAGCGCCGCCGTTTGCGGGCAATTTTGGACCGTGTCAAACCAGAAGAGCATGGCGTCATCGTGCGAACCGCTGCAGAAAATGCAACCGAGCATGAATTGCAAACAGATATGTCGCGGTTGCTAGAGCTTTGGGAAGACATCAAAGAGAAATCAAAAAAGGCGAGCGGCCCGACGTTGCTGTATCGCGAGCCTTCATTGGCTGTGCGCGTTATCCGCGAAGAATTCAGCAGTGATTATCGCGGCATCATCATCGATGATCGCGAATTGTTCGAAGAAGTGCGTCAATACATCGGCGATTTCAACCCAGAGTTTTTAGACCGCGTTGAGTTTCACGACACAGTCTCTGAGGGGCTTTCGCTGTTCGAAAAACAACATGTGCATGAGCAAATTCATAAGGCTCTTGACATCAAAGTTTGGTTGCCGTCAGGTGGTTCGCTTGTAATCGAGCACACCGAGGCACTGACCGTGATTGACGTAAACACGGGCAAGAACATCGGCAAGACGAATCTCGAAGAGACGGTTTTCAACAACAATCTTGAAGCGGCCGACGAAATCGCACGTCAGTTGCGCCTTCGTGATATTGGCGGCATCATCGTCATCGACTTCATCGATATGGATGTACGCGAAAACCGACGGAAAGTGCTTGAGCGCTTTAAAGATGCGTTGTCGCGCGACAAGACGCGAACTCAGGTGTTTGAGATTTCAGAACTCGGTCTCGTTGAGATGACTCGAAAGCGAATCGGCGAAGGTTTGCTAACGAATTTCGCAGACACTTGCCCCACTTGCGAGGGTCGCGGAATCATGGTCGACCACTCGATGCTCGACTGATTTTCGGCGTTTATTGGTGATTTTCGGCAATTCATACAGATAGGATCTGAGTTCAATATGTACGCAATTATTGCTTCTGGTGGAAAACAAGAAAAGGTGGCTAAAGGTCAGCAGGTTCAGGTTGAACTGTTGGGCGTCGCAACTGGCTCTGAGGTTTCGTTCACCCCAGTAATGCTCGTCGATGGCGAGAACGTTCTCGCAACACCTGCACAACTTGCAAAGGCATCTGTGAAGGGCAAAGTTTTGGGCGAAGTCGCTGACAAAAAGATTGACGGCTTCATGTACAAGCGCC
>JACCEB010249218.1_pt1 | contig 12483 bp, 13 predicted proteins | sample 7454761 | NCBI WGS metagenome assembly JACCEB01 (sample SAMN15323454, study PRJNA562643) | freshwater metagenome | isolation source: river surface water | place: USA:Blue River Watershed | collected 2017-08-18 | reverse complement strand
TCTTGTTATACATGGCTAACTGATATATGGCCTAAATACGGATTGCCAAAATTCGTGGTTTGGTTCTTTATACATGGATGGATTATTATAAGTACGCAAATGCATATTATTGATATTCATATTGAATATAGGTCTACCTGTGCGATAGAATATATCGACTTGTCTTTCCCGCCATCTATGTTGCTTGATATTTGCGATTGATACAGGCATTGGTGTTAGTTCAGTATAGTCCATATATAATGTATATATTATATATACATTTTTATATGTGTTTACATAACATTGTAAACACATATGTTGTACAGAGCCACACATTTAGTATATATATTGGTATTTGTCTTTGGAAATAAACATATCATTCCAAAACCTTCGTCTTCTATGTAAGAGTTATCATATAGGAAATCTACATCATAATCTTATATAAGTTGAATACTACCGGTTTTATTTGTATGTATCTAGCTTTACATTAGGAGTATATTATTGAATCAATATAAAAGATATCTTGTAACTATAATATTATGTCATACACATCAATCATTATTTTAGGTTCGTTTTCTATAGTAGCGTTTTTCATATTATGTATGTCTTCTATATATTTTTTTGGACTATACGATGTTAGTCTCTTTACTCGAGCAGATGGGCTACATAATCAAGAAAATACATCGCATGTAGAAATATAAGGTGTATCTGTTTAGATATTTTGTATTCACATACGTAGAGTTTGATCTGGTATAGATTATATTGCTGAATAAATTATGTCGATTTGAAAATGGTAATTTCGTCATATGAATATCCCGGCATACAAGACAGTTTAATTGTGTTAAAAACCCAAGCAAACCCTAATGAAACACTATACGGTGGATTATTAAAGTCAAACGTGGAAATATTTGGATCGATCCACATCCGGGTGATATTACTATTATAATTAAATTGAAACAAGAATAACTTCATATCAGCTAGGTTGAAATTATTTACATTTCTATTTACAACTTCATGATTTCCATTATATGTATTTAAGGTCCTGTAATCTATAATGGATTCAATGTACCGATTTCTTACTACTCCTATACCAAGGTATCCTTGTAGCGTAGCACTATTATAAAATTCGATTAATGGGGCATTCTCTGTTCCACCTGATCCTGGAAGATTAATCATAATGCTAGCATATACAATGCCAGTATTTTGAATTGGAAGTGATCTAGATGCCGAGCATTGTATAGATGGGTTAGACGGGTCGCTATAACCATACGTAAGGCTATTACCGACTACATTTATATTCTGATACGTTAGTGAAGGGGACTGTATCTTCAAACATCCGTTTAGGTAACCATTATTGTTGAGAGGAGTACTTGTATTTACCCATCCACCACTCCATCCGTTACCTCCGTATAAAGACGTAGAAAATGTCCAAACCATATCAGTAACAGGCAACGGTAGACTAATTTGTGTTTGATCCGGTTAATTAAAACCATCATAAGCAATAATAATATAATTAGAAGGCACTATGCTAGATGGCTCAGGCTCCGGTTCAGGTTCGGGTTCAGGCTCAGGCTCAGGCTCAGGCTCGGGTTGTGGTTCAGGTTCAGTGTCACCATCCGGTTCAGTGTTAGGTTCAGGTTCAGTCTTAGTTTCAGGCTGTGGCGCAGGCTCATTCGCAATATATTGTACATTGGACATCATACTATTCGATCGTGGATATGGACCAAATTGAGGCCATTTATTCCCGCCAGACGAAAATGTTCGTTGGTTTTTATAATTATATAATGGGACGTTTTGATAATTCGTAATTCGTCGTACAGGACCAGGCACATTATTTTGATTTGTGTATGCCCAGTTTTTAAAAAAGCCAGGGCATAATATGGTAGAATTTGCGCTAACGGGTAAATTATGTATATTCGCATTTGTATAAGTATCACTTTGGGTAGCATATGTCTTCTTCCCAAGTTTCCCCAAACCTCTAGCCACACGTGAGAACGACTGTTTCTGTGAAAATCCGGCACTATTGTTTTTATATTGAAATATAACCGCTTTTCGTTTTTCGCTCAAATCATCGTATGTAATTGGTTGTCCATTTATAAATGAATCACTTAAATCAGGACAATCGCGTGATGCTCTTGACCAAACTCTAGGCGGAATAGGGCCGGGTCCTGTATCACATCCACTATTTTTACTATATGCCATATCAAGTACAATCTCGCCATAAGTAGTGATATCTCCGTTTATGTTGTCATTACCATGTACTGAAACATAAAATTTACTCGTTCCAGTATAAGGATAACCGATCCAATTAAAGTTTACGGCGTTGCCAGATAATTCATATGGCGTATATGTAATAGGTACATTATTGTTAGATATGTCAGTTAAACAATTACACATAATATTAGTAGCATATGATGTGTCGTTGACAGCTATAAACGACGGTTTACTAATAATAGTATAAGAATAATTACCGGAACCATCATTCGGTGACAATAAAGAAAGGGAAATGTTAGTATTATTTACTCCCATTTGATTTCGTATAGTTCCATCATTATATTGGAAAAAAGACATGTATAATGTTACATCAACATCTAACGGTGGGTCTGTTATATTTAATATATTTGACATCTGTTGATATATAATAATAATTTATAAAATTGTTATTATATTCACGAGAATACTATGAAAATAAAGTATATCTATGAGTTATAAGCATCTTTGTTTCCCATAAAAAACCATCTTAAAGATAAATAGGAGGGCGCACCAGTATTCATACTAGGACTATTCATTTTAAGATTTGGACCTGCGTCTACTATGTTTTGTATTTGAGCAGTTCCTAAAGCTGAATTAAAATATCTTAAATCGGACATATATCCAGAAAATCCACCATTCATAGCAACAAACACATCGCCATAATTTTGTTTTGGTACACCCTTCAAAATTAATCGCTTAGCTAATTTACCGTTGATATATGTATCCAATTGATGGTTTGTAACCCGAATTTGAACACATACCCATTTGTTAAGAGGAATATCGTCAATCGTTATTTTTTCTTGTATATTATCAAACGTATTCATAACAACCACTAATGCGTTCGTATTGGGAGCAAGATATAATCCAGGTGCGTTATTTGGCTCGTTCATACCAATCGGCGCATTTGTATAATTTATGTTATCATTTCCTTTGTGGAATATATGTTTATATTGCCCTTGTTGGTAGACTAAGTCATCGATAAATAACCAAACTGAATATGTAAATTCGATCCCGTTGTCTTGGTTATCTGATCGCATTAATGTAATTGAGTTATTCAACGAAGGATCTTGTGGAATGCGTATCATAGTTTTTCCATCAACCATGCCGCTAAATAAATAAGGTGACTTGTTAAACGTGAACAGCCAGGCTAAAAACTGTGTAGCTAAACGAATCGAAATTACAAATACCACTAAAACTAACAAAAGAAAGGCTACTTTTGCTACTAAACTGTTTGATTCTAAAAATTCAGTAGATCCATCTACAATTTTATTACTTCTGAAGTTATCAAAGGCCCATGCGCCAGATGAAATAGTTCCATATTCAGACATCTATATATTATATATAAGATATTTAGAATATAATTACATTTCAACTCCCCCTTGTCGCTGTCCATCCTTTAAAAATTCTAATTTCACACTGTATGGGAAGTTAATGCCAGATCCGCCATAGCCTAGTCTGTAAATATTATATGCTTCCTGTGGATTAAGAGCATCATTATAATAATTAACATTGGAAGTGTATCCTGAAAACCCGCCCATAGGAGTGATATAAATCGGTGCATTTTTGGCTATTTTAGCAACTCCTGGCAATACGCACGTGCGAACTAATTTACCATCGATATATACATCTAAAGTTCTTCCATATAGACTGATAATTATGTTGACCCATTTTTGAATAGGAATATTCGCTACATTACAGCTATGAGTAGATCCAGATGTAGTAGATGAAGACGGGTAGACGGTTGTTTGAATTGTAAGGTTGTTTTCAATGGCTCCTAAAACAATGGATGGAGATGGTTCTAAACTGTTATCTAATCTTCCTAAAATAATCTTGGGTTCGCCATAACGATAGCTCCAGTCGTCAATGTAAATCCACGCGGAGTATGCGTAATTAGACGAATTAGTTTGATTTAAATCATTCGATGAGATCTGGGTAACGACCTTGGCATCTTTTAATCCGGTTAATTTAGTAGTTGAGCCAAATATATATCTAATTAATAGTATTAACAATACAACGACAATGACTCCAATAACAATATTCGTAACAGACATAATATATATTATATTAATAGAAATTTTCTAAAGAAGAGGAGGATTAAATTGTTTTACCGAATCGTAAATCCAGTTTATTTTGCTTCTTGAGAGACTATTTTTGTAATACATTACATTACAAATTCCACCCAGAATGCCATTTACAGTTCCAGAAGTAATAATGGTATTTGCGTTATACGGAATAACGCCCGGTGTAGTTGATACTAACTCATTATTAATAAAAATGTCAAGGGTAGAACCGTCATAGTTAATAACTATATTGTTCCATTTTTGTAATTTAAATTGTGTGGTTTCAAACAATACGAGTTCATTATGCCCTTGCGTAGTTAGTTTAATTTTTAACTTGTGTTTGCGTACATTAAACAGTATGTTAGGTTTGTCGCCAATATTTAATATTGACGTATACTCATCATAGTTGGGGTTTGTTTCAGGCGGGAAAGAATCAATGAAAACCCACGCAGATATAGCATAATGATAGTTAAAATGTTCATTCACAAAATTAATATCTTTGAAAGTACCCAAGTGAGTATTTTTGTTCAAGTTAATGGGCGTCTGTAATAGTTGCGATGCGTCATGTGTCATGATATGATTCATACCCCATGGCAAAATAAAATAAGACGCGATTAATATTATTTCAACCACTAAAAGTATTATTATAGGTCGTGTTGTAATGTCGTACTGTAATTTAACGTAATCAATGAACTCTAATATATGTTGTGGTATATATGTTATCGTGGTTATGATATATTGAATCCAAGCTGGTTTGGATTTATCAGCAGGTTCGTTTATATCATGAATAAAATATTTTAGTATAATTGTTAGTAATGAAATAACAATCAATATATTTATAATATACATACATATCGATGTAAAATTATAGTAATGTGATCCAAAGATAAATATACCATAGTATAATCCAACAAATAACACGGTGTATAGTAATATAGAAAACACCTTACCTATAAAGCTAGTACCATTAGCTGTCTCATTCGTATCAAGTATTTGTTTCTTTTGCTTGTAAAATATAAACATCAATACAATTGAAAACCCGCCAAGCAACGCAATTACAATACTGGTGCCCCCATTTTCTCCATTAATAATATCATATGGGTTTTTTGAAAAAAACAGAGTGACTAAAATACAGTATATAATCAGAGCTAAAATGAAAATGGTTTCTAGCATATTATTTGATACGTAATACGAAATATAATTCCATGCCGTCTTAATACCATTTATTACATTATCAAACATGTTGGCAGTCGTGTTGTTATATATAGGCGGTAAAACTAACGAATTTGATATACTAGAGGTATTTTTTGTGGCTGTTGTCATTAATAAATGGTTAGAAATAAATTACAGGTTTTCCATCGCTGTTTTTCTGCCATGACAGTCCCTACATAGGGCTACTAAATTATCCACATGATTAGATCCACCATTTTCCAACCGTATTTTGTGATCAACTTCAAACCATGCTGGCAGTTGTTTTTTACAATTACCACAATTCCAGCCTTGTTGGGAGGCTACGAACTTCTTTTTCGTCTCACTAACGCATCGTTTAGTACTTTTTTTTCCAGATTCTAAAATTCGATTCACATGCTGAATTTGTGTTTGATTTTCAGGCATAAAGGGTGTTTTATTTGTAAAATCCATGAATGGCGTTAATACGTCTAATGAAGATTTCGCACTAGGTATATATTTTATAATATTGGTTGCTTGATGGAGTATATCATGCGATTCGTTTGGATTCTTTTTTAAATATACGTATATACTGAGCCCAGCAAAAGCATAGCCGGCCATTTTAAAATATTTTTGCCAAGACTGTAATATTTTAACATAATTTCCATCATGATATGTATTTACTATTAAAAATCCAGTTATTGCTAAAATTAATAATTCTAGTTTCATATAATATTTATAAAGTTTTTTTTTGTAAATAGTATGATTAGTTGAATATGTCCAAAGGTGTATATAGTTGAGAGATTTATTTTTTATACAAATAGTAACCGCCGCATAGCAGAGCGACTAACACTGTAACAAACACCAGCTTTTTCCGATACTTTATCTGCTCCCTCAGTATTATTTCCTTTGGTTTATACAAGGTATAGTATGTATCTAATGCTTCGGTTAGCGTCATTTCATCTTTTCCAATTTCAACATTAATTTTATTGTGAATGAAATGAACCCATTTGATAAACGAATCCTTTCCGTCTAAATAAGGAGAGACGGGATACTTATCTATCAAATCACTAAATTTATTCCCTATTTTAGGGTGAGGAATGAATAACGGGAAGTTGCTGATGAGATCATAATATTTCTTCTGCGTGACCTCGTTTGCTTTTAATGGATATGAAACTGCGAGTGTCATTAAAAAAAACCAATAATGTGGACCCCATACAGCTGGATCAAACATTTTGTCTGTCATTACGTAAAAACAATATAAAAAGATAGTCATTTTAACATATAGTAAATTTTTATGAATTTAAAACCATCATTTAATTTTTGTACTAATTGTGGAAAAAGTGGCCATATGAGTCATACATGTAAACACCCAATTACGAGTATTGGAATTATCGTATTTAAAGTAGTTGATAATCAGAAATACTTCTTAATGATTAGACGAAAGCATAGTTTAGGTTTTGTAGAATTTATAAGAGGAAAATATCCAGTAAACAATTATAATTATTTATTAACCATTTTTAATGAAATGTCACTAGAAGAAAAACAAAAAATACGTGAGTCTTCATTTGACACATTATGGAAGTATTTGTGGGGCGATCAAATAGGAATACAATATAGAGGTGAGGAAAAGATATCTAGAGATAAATTTTACAATCTAAAGAATGGTATCGTAATTGATAAATTGGAATATAATTTAGACAGTATAATACAGAATAGTACGGTAGATTGGCTAGAAACAGAATGGGGATTCCCGAAGGGAAGACGAAATTACCAAGAAAAAGATTTAAATTGTGCTTTAAGAGAATTCGAAGAGGAAACTGGATATTTAAAATCAAATGTAGTAATTGTTCAGAATATTATTCCATATGAAGAGATTTTTACTGGATCAAATATGAAATCATACAAACACAAATATTTTTTAGGACATATACCAAATGATATTGTACCAGTGAATAAATTTCAAGAAACGGAAGTAAGTGAAATAAAGTGGATGTCATACGAAGAGTGTATACAAAAAATCAGACCCTATAATTTAGAAAAATTAAATATATTAAACAAAGTGAATAATGTTTTACAACAATATAGATTATATTGATAATATATAAGTATTATGGAAACATCAAAAAAAAAAGTAGCCAAGTTGAAAATTAAAAAACTAATACCAGAGTTAACAACAGACAATATTGAAGACGTATATAAAGTAAACTTTGACAAGATTGATTTAGACGACAATGACTTCAATACATTTTTAATGAAAAAGGAAGTACTGGATCAACAAGTTATTTCACAAGATGAGAAACGATATAACAATTTATATCCATCCATGGATGATCCTGAATTTAATATCAAAATCGCAGAAAAAAAGGAGTTTAATGACACCAAATATGACGGTACTATATACGATATAGAAGATCAAGCAAAAAAACTATGTGAATCTGATTTTGAATTAGCACCACATCAAGTATTTGTAAGAAATTTCTTAAGTTTTCAAACCCCGTACAACAGTTTATTGTTATATCATGGGTTAGGAACAGGTAAAACGTGTAGTGCGATTACAGTTGCGGAGGAAATGAGAACGTATCTAAATCAATTAGGTATTAGTCAACGAATAATTGTTGTAGCATCACCAAATGTACAAGAGAACTTTAGATTACAATTATTTGATGATCGTAAATTAAAGTTAGTAGATGGGTTATGGAATTTAAGAGCATGTATTGGCAATAAATATCTTAGAGAAATAAATCCAATGAATATGAAAGGGTTGTCAAAAGAAAAGGTGACCAAGCAAATAAATCGATTGATCAATTTGTCATATTTATTTCTGGGATATACAGAGTTCGCGAATTTTATAATGAAAAAATCAGAAGTAGAGGAAGATAATCCGAAAAAGAAACATATGGAAATGATACGTAAATTAAAAAAACATTTTAACAATCGCTTGATAATTATAGACGAGATACATAATATAAGAATCAGTGATGATACACAAGATAAACGTGTTGCGAACGAATTATTTAAATTAGTAAAGTATGTAGACAACTTGCGTTTATTGTTTTTGTCAGCAACTCCAATGTATAATAGCTATAAAGAAATCGTATGGTTATTAAACGTCATGAATTTAAATGATCGTCGGTCTACAATAGAACTCGGTGATATTTTTGATAAAAATGGAAATTTGTTAATTGATGCGAATGGAAAAAATATTGGAGAGGAAATTTTACGAAGAAAAGCAACCGGCTATGTATCTTTTGTACGCGGTGAAAATCCATATACATTTCCATATCGTATATTTCCATCACAATTTTCTACTAAAAATACATTTAAAGAGTTAACATATCCAAGGAAACAAATTAATGGTAAACCAATTGTCCAACCATTAGAACATGTAGATGTATATGTTAGCTTATGTGGTACATATCAAGAGAAAGGGTATAAATATATCATAAATAAAATCAAAGAAAATGCTGGAAAAACGGCAGACGGGTTTCCTAGTTTTGAAAACATGGATTCATTTGGTTACACGATTCTTCAGAAGCCATTACTAGCATTAAACATGGTGTATCCGAGCAAAGCGTTAGATGAAGGAACGACCAATTTCGATTCCAAGGTATTACTCGGAAGTGAAGGTTTAAATAAAACTATGAAATATACGGAAACGTCCAATCCGCCTACTAAAAAGAATTTTGAGTATAAGAACAATGAGCATGGTGATTTCTTTTCGCCAGACAAAATTGGTAATTATAGTTCGAAAATAAAAAATATTATAGATAATATTATCAATTCAGACGGTATCGTATTAATATATAGTCAATTTATAGATGGCGGAGTTATTCCAGTCGCATTAGCATTAGAATCACTAGGTTTTACCCGGTTTGGAACCAAGGTATCCAATTTATTTAAAACACCTCCTACAAAACAAATTGACGCTTTAACCTATCGAACAAAAGATCAAATGGAAAATCCAGATGAATTTAAACCGGCGACTTACACTATGATTACCGGAGACAAGGCATTATCACCTGACAAAGTATACGATTTAAAAAATTTAACAGATGACGATAATAAGAATGGCGAAAAAATTAAGGTAGTTATTATATCTATGACTGGTTCAGAGGGTATTGACTTTAAAAATTTACGACAGGTCCATATATTAGAACCGTGGTATAATTTAAGTTTAATTGAACAAATTATTGGACGCGCAGTAAGAACATGTAGTCATAAACAATTAGCGTTTGTAGAGAGAAACGTAGAAATATTTTTATATGGAACATTGCTGACGGATATAGAGGAGGAAGCCGCAGATTTATATATATATAGATTAGCCGAATTAAAGGCAATACAGATTGGAAGAGTCAGTAGAATATTAAAAGAGTCGTCAGTAGATTGTATATTAAACATTGAACAAATGAATTTCACTGAAAAAAATATGAATACGATAGTAAAGCAAAGATTGTCAAATAAAATCGTAATAGATTACCCGATTGGCGATAAAGCAAAAACCGTATCATGTGATTACATGGATACGTGTGATTTTAAGTGTAAACCATTCAAATCAATTACCGCGGATGATATTAAGATGGATACATACAATGAAACTTTTATATTGATGAATACAGAAAAAATTATACAGCGAATTCGCGACTTATTCAAAAAACGCGTGTTTTATAAAAAGGATACATTGATTAGTGAAATAAATATAGTAAAAAATTATTCATTGGAGGAAATAAACGCAGCCTTAACTATATTAATAGAAGACCAAAACGAATATTTGACCGACATATTTGATAGACTAGGACATTTACGAAATATAGATGAATATTACTTATTTCAACCAATTGAACTTAACAACGATAATATTAGTGTATATGAGAGACGAAATCCAATTGACTATAAGCATGAAAAGATAATATATCCATTAACTATTGTAGAGGGACCATTAAAAATAAAGGAAACAATCAATGTACAAAACGCGGATAATATTGAACAAAATAGCAACATTAAAAAAATGAAGGAAACCTATGATATTGCGAACAAAGATGTTATCACAGTAGATAGAGGTGAAGAAAATTGGTATGTATTTGCCTCGATGTTAAGACATACTGGATATTTGAAAAATAATTTGAATATAAACGACGAGTTATATAGTGAATTTATAATTCACCATCTCGTTGAATACTTAAACTTTGAAGAGACAACAAATGTATTGAACTATCTATATTATACGGCTGAACTATCCGAGTTTGAAAATAAAATAAAATCATACTACGATTCGTTATTATTAAAAAATAAGGGGATCGTTGGATTGATTGTACCTAAAGAAAATAAGCAGTTTTTATTAATAAAAGGAGACAGTGCGTGGACAAATGGTGAGCAGGAGGATTATACCGATTTAGCCACGGAGATAAAGAAAATACTCATTCCGAAAAATAAATATAACATGTATGTAGGGTTTACTGGTAGCTTTAAAACAGAATTTAATATATTCAAAGTTAAAAATATGGCAGATAATAGAAGTAAAGGAGCTAGATGTGATCAAGCCGGTAAGGCGGAGACAATTAAACTTTTAAATACTATATTAGGTAATAATAAGTATACGACAGAGAATACAAAGGGGCGTAATAAAATAGAATTTTGTATTATTCAAGAATTAACGTTACGATATTTTGACAAGGTAAAAAAGGACGATGTAAGATGGTTCGTTAATTTTCAAGAAGCAGTCGTAAATAATATTGAAAAGATTTCATTTTAAATTAAAATTGAATTAATATAAATAAAGAATATCCTATTATTATAATAGTGATGAATACCACAATCGTTAAAAAGGATTATCGTAAAAAAAAAGAAGTCGGTGTATATATGAATAATTTGTTGACACGAAAAATACACATACCATTTAATAAAATAGGTAAAAATATTAAGGATACAATAGAAAGTACTATAAAACGTGACATAGAAGGAAAATGTAGCATTGAAGGGTTTATCAAGCCCAATTCAACTAAAATACTAACTTACTCAAGCGGAATTCTAGTAGAAGATCAAGCCGTATTCGAAGTTGTATTTGAATGTTTAGTATGTTGTCCTGTGGAAGGAATGTTGATTAAATGTACTGTAAATAATATCACTCAGGCGGGTATTCGTGCGTTAATAAACGGAGAAGATAAGTCACCTGTTGTAATCTATGTTAGTAGAGACCACCATTCTAACAATAAGTTATTTAATAACGTAAAAGAAAAGGATGAAATCACGATTAGTGTAATCGGACAAAGATACGAGTTAAACGATGAACATGTAAGTGTGATAGGTAAGTTGGTAATGCCTAAGAATATGTGAGATATAAACTATATGTGATAAACTAAAACAAGTTATGTAAAAGATATAAAAGGATATATAATATATATGTTAAATGGTAAATCTAACCGAATTAAAAGAACGTATTGAAAAACTAAGTAAATTTCATCAAATCGAGATTTTAAGACTTTTAAAAACATCCGGAACATGTACACTGAATGAGAATAAAAACGGTGTATTTGTTAATTTGACAAATATTAACAAGCATTTAATTTTAGAATTAGTATCGTATCTTGAATATGTTCAAAAACAAGAAAAGCAATTAAATGATATTGAGATACAAAAGGATGTGCTATCAAATACATTTTTTAAAGATAATAAAGACACCAGTACATTAAGTTTAAATGCCTAACAACGAGTTTATGTACGAATTTATCAATAATCTTGCGCCATATATGTTATCATCAAAAAATATAGCAAAATATCCAGAAATGATGACTCAGTCTAAAAAGCACGAAGCACCTATACAGAAAAAAAATATTATGGATTCTACTGATAATATTTTTTACCCTACTCAAAAAGATCAACTATTTTGGTGTTTTTTTGTAACATTACATGGATTGTCAGAGTACGAAGTTATTAGTAATTATTTTACAAAGGAGAAGGAAGTTAAATATAATTGGATCGAAGAAATTAGAAAGAAAAAGGACATTTTAAAACCTTTAAAAATTAG